>Ga0247608_10006790_pt1 | contig 11936 bp, 12 predicted proteins | sample 176DNAGHGlowgp2_FD_193490 | JGI IMG/M metagenome (GOLD analysis project Ga0247608, IMG submission 193490) | Sheep rumen microbial communities from Palmerston North, Manawatu-Wanganui, New Zealand - 1766 DNA GHGlow gp2 | ecosystem: Host-associated > Mammals > Digestive system > Stomach > Rumen ... | reverse complement strand
TGCAGAATGCTACATTGCATGAATACACGGATTTGGACAGTCTTCAGTTCGGAACAACGACGGCAGCAATGGGAGGAGAGTTTGTTCTTTCCAAGGCGAGACATGAAATTGTAACGGAAGTATTTGTTCCGGAGGAGGGAAATAAGGCTGAAGTCCTGAAATGGAAGAAGTCGGGTACACATATTTCCCTGGATGTGCAAAGTGGAGGAGAAGGTGGGTATGTTGATCTTCCGCTGCTGAATTATAAGGGATATGTTGCATCCGGAGACGGAGGAGTAAATACCGGTTATCTTTCCGAAGGCGATGCAGCAAGAGTACGATTAAATCTACCTGCCGGATATGCAGGCCATGTGGAAGTATTCTTCCGATCGCCCTGGTACTGGAGAGCGGCAGAGATTGTCTCACTGCTCACACTATTAGGAATCATTTTTATCACGGTGTTTTTTGAAAGGCGCAGGCAGAAAGAGGTTTCGGGTAATTAAAAGAAAAAAAGAGCGACTCCGAAGAGCCGCTCTTTTTGATTGCACTGTGATACTTATTGATTTCCGTAAAGAATTTTTGCAAATTCCGAATTCTTATCCAGAATAATGGTATTATTCTCGTTTACAAGGGAATCCAGGGAATCCAGGCTTCTTAAGAAGTTGTAGAATTCAGCCTTTCCTTCGTCGTTGTAAGCATCGGAAAGGATGCGCATGTATTCCGCTTCGCCTTCCGCCTCGATCTTGGCTGCGTCCTTTTCTGCCTTTGCGGTCAGAATCGTTACTTCCCTGTCGGTCTCGTTCTTGATCTTCTGAGCTTCCGCAGCACCCTTTGCGGTATAGCTTGCCGCAATATTGTTACGCTCGGAGATCATACGCTCGTATACAGCTTCCTTGTTGTCATCCGGAAGATCCAGGGCCTTGATCTCCGCAAGTTCAATCGTGATTCCGTATTGGGAAATATCGGAGTTGGATGCCTTGGTGATCATATCCGTTAAAGTACTTCCTCTTGCGGCAATGATTTCATCCTGTTTCATGGAAGAAATGGTATTCTTGGTTGCGTTATAAACGGCTGCCTCGATACGTTCCTCCGCACGGCCTCTTCTTGCACCCAGCGTCTGGTAATACTTGGTCGGGTTGGAAATAGACCATACAACATAGTTGTCGGCAATCATGGATTTTTTATCCGAAGTAATGACGTCGGATACGGGGATATCGTAAAGGATGTCTCCGGTGTAAACCTTGTTTACGCTTTCAATGAACGGTGCATGGATATGCAGTCCGGGGTTTTCTTCTATGGACTGGATTTTGCCGAGGCGGATAATGATGGCTGCCTCGTTTACTTTAACGGTATACAGTGTCGCATTTAAGAAAATGATCAACGCAATTGCAGCGACGACGACCAGAACAATTGCGATAATTCCTTTTTTCGAAGTTTTCATCGTAATTCCTCCTTATTCGTTGAACGGCTCAAGCGGAAGCATGGTCTGCGTGTTGCCGTCGGTGATAATAACTTTTACGCCGGGAAGGATTTTCTCCATCTTTTCGTAGAACATACGACGCTTCGTGATCAGCGGGTACTTCTCATATTCGGCGTAGGTTTCGAGGAATCTTGCCGCCTGTCCTTCACCTTCCGCAATTCTGGCCTCCTTGGTTGCGTTGGCTTTCTGAACGATGGCATCGGCATTTGCTTCTGCCTCGGGAATCTTTTGGTTCTGATACTGCTTTGCATTGTTCATCGCGGTATCGGCGCCCTGCTTGGCGGTTTCAACCGCCTTGAATGCAGCTACGATCTCCTCTGTCGGAGGGGCAGAGTCCTGAATGGTGATATTGACTACCGCAAGGCCGACATCACGGCTCTCAAGTTCTTTGATCATGGCTTCCTTTACATCGGACTGGATCTGGCTCTTTCCGGTGGTCATGGCTTCATCAACCGTATAGTTGGAAACCACGGTACGGATGTTTGCGAGTGCGATGTTGGAAAGCTCACCCTCCGGATCCTCTGCATTATAAAGATATGCGACGGGATCGGATACACGATATTCCAGATAGAAATCGATGTTTAAAAGGTTAAAGTCGGACGTAATCATGATTCCGTTATCTTTATCCACGAGGTTCTGTCCGCTTTCCGAAACCACATAACCGATTCCGGTACCGTGTGTGGTCATGTCCACCTTGTGGACTTCCTGCCACGGTGCTTTGCCGTAGAAACCTGCGGTATTGACCTTAACCACTTTGCCGAACTGTGTAACTACCGCATTGTGCTGTTCGTCCACGGAGTAAAAACACCGAAATCCGATGATCAGCACGAATAACGCGATGACGATGAACGCAACCAGACCGGCAAAATTCTTTTTCGGCTTGGCCGGGCGTTCTGTTTTGACTTCTCTGAAGTTTCCTTCTTCCATAAAAATCTCTCCTTTTACATGTATTTCTTTCTATTCCAAAACGTTGTGCTTTTCCATATAATCGACTAAATCACGGTAGATGTTAAAATTGCCGGCGTAGATGTCACTGACTAACTTGTCGGCTCTTTTTAACGCCTCGTACAGTGTGTTGTTATCAACAAGGCCTTTTTCATGTGCATCTGCCAGTTCATCCAAATCGAGGATTCTGGAAGAACCATCGGGATAAACCACGACGTCCACCAAAAGATCCGTGGTCGTACAGGTGTTTTCCGTGATATTAATATCGTAGTCGACAACATCGCAGTACCAGTACCGCAGAGTCCCGTCCGGTTTGTAAAATTTGCTGACCTTGATGCCTTTTTTCAGACAGTAGACGGAAAATCCGTGGGAAAAGTCCTTGCGGGGTTTAAGCGTTTTCCAGCGGGTGACAATGAATTCCTCATTGCACAAAAGCACAATGTCATCCTTAAGCCAGATGCATTCATCGGGAATAAGACGTTTCCGGTAAATCTTCAGTGATTCCATGGGTCACCTCCGCTGTATGTTAAGCTGTCCTGAACGTTGATGAGAATTGAAAAAAAGATTGTATCTATGATATCATAATCCTGTGGCTTTTACAAACCTTTGCATTGAAATGAAAGGACGAAAAAGATGAGAAAATTATTTCGAATCGGATTTGTAAATATACTTACAATGCTAATGATTTTTACCGTATGCGGATGCGCGGGAAACGAAGCGAAAACCCTTGAAGTAGACACGTCAAATCCGTCTTATTATGCGCCTTTTACGGATTTGGATATCAATTATAATCCGGGTTTATGCCGTTACGGGGACGGATTTTTATTGTTTAACAAATACGACGCGGATGAGTTTAGCGGTGTCAAAGTACAGCTTGACTGGACCGTGATGACAAAGGATTTCGAATTAAAGGATACCGTCGGAGTAGAGTTTCCTGTTGAAGGAAACACTATTTATGACTACGGATTAATCGATGATTCCAAGATAGCGGTTTTGCTGAGGCATAAAAAGGCGACGAATGACGGCTATACGTTTGAACTTTTGACCTATTCCATGGAGGGTAAGCAGCTCTCAAGCGCGAATTTGGCAGTCGAGTCGGGGGATTCTTTGGAAAAAATCGTCTGTGTGAGCCTTATAACCGGGGACGGCGGAGTGATTTTGGCAACAAATACGACAATCAGCAAGCTCGGACCGGACGGGAAACTGATTAAGGAGGTTAAGGTTCCAAGAGGCTTTAACCAGGTGGAGAATCTGTTTTGGCAGGATGACATCGGTTTCGTGGGGGCCGTGAAGGATGGAGGCGTCCACTATTTAATCGAATTTGATTATAACGAGATGTCCTTTGGGGAAAAACATCCCTGCGGTAAATATTTGAGAAAGCTAAGAAAAAGCACGGACTATGATTTTACCTATTCCGACGAAGGAGGAATCGTAGGAGTAGACTTAAAATCAAATACCGGAAAGCGAATTGTGGATTTTGAGGGCTCCAATATCATCGGGGCCAACCTGAATACATATTATTTCCTTGATGACGAGACACTTCTTGTAACCGAACAGGATGGCCCGACCAACGTCGATGCCGTGGTCGGAAAGACACAGATTTACCAAAAAATCGGAGCCGAGGACGTAAAGGTGAAAAAGGAAATTACGCTCGGGGGCATCTATCTGACGGATGAAATCAAGAATTCCGCGGCTTCTTATACGAAAAACAGCGAAGCGTACAAAATCCGATTAATCGACTATACGGATCTTTACGGCGAAGAGGCAAAGAAGCAGTTTCAGCTGGATCTGCTTACCGACAACGTGCCCGATATCAGCGTTACCGACGGCCTGGATGATCTGAGCAACTATATGAGAAAAGGCGTTTTCGCAGACCTGTATCCAATGATGGAACAAAACGGTATCGCAAAGGATGACTATCTTGCGAATGTACTTCGTGCGGGCAGCGCAAACGGAAAGCTTTGCGTTTTTATCCCGAAATTTTCCGTAAAAGGTGCGGGTATTGTAAGCGAAGAGATTCTGCAGGGAAAGGACGGCCTTTCCGTTACGGATATGGTGAATCTCGAGAAGAAATTCGGCATTGAAGGCAAGGGAATTTTTCTGATGAGCCGCGAACTGATTCTCTCGGAGAGTATTACCTACAGCGGAAACACGTTCTATGACGTGGAAAGCGGCGCCTGCAATTTTGAGACCGAAGAATTCGGAAATCTTCTTGAATGGAGCAGAATGTATCCGTCCAATGAAGAATCGGCGGAAATGGCATCCAATCCGGATTTGAAATATCCCGTATATCAGATGAATGAGGCAATTTTTGAGCCCATATCGTTGAGCAATTACAGTGCATTTCAGACGACGGACTATCGCGATTTTGACAATAAGGGCGTCTTAATCGGCTTTCCTTCCGCAAGCGGACAGTCGAAGGGTATGATCAAACCGGGCTGCGCATTGGGCATTTCCGAACGCTGCGAGGATAAGGACGGAGCCTTTGCTTTTGTGCGTCTCTTTATGGAAGATGACTATCAGAATGACCGCAAAAGTCCGTATTCGGGCAATTGGTTCCCCGGCAAAAAGTCGGCCTTTGACGCTATGGCAAAGGAAGCCCTTACGCAGAAGACGACCACACTTGATATAAAGGGCGAAAAGGTGGAAATCGAACCGATTTCCGAAAAGAAGCTGGAAATGGTCCGCACCTTCGTGGAAAACTGCGATGCAATGTCCGATTTTGACGTACAAATCGGCAATCTGGTATCGGAAGAGGCACAGATGTATTTCAACGGTCAGAAAAGCAGTGCTGAAACGGCATCGATGATTCAGAACAGGATTGGCATCTATGTAAAGGAAAAGCAATAATTTTTTCTTCAAAAGTAGGATTTCCACATAGACACGGCAGGGTGTTTTGAGTATAATGGATAGGGTGAGCGGAGTGTGGGATAATGTCGAAAGTGATACGTAAAATTGCATTTCTTACGCAGTTTGGACTTACGATACTCATCCCAACCTGCCTTTTGTTTTTCTTAGGTTACAAGCTGGATAAGCATCTCGGAACTTCGCACTGGTGCATCGTTTTCTTCTTTGTGGGTGCCGTTGCCGGATTCTGGGGTGTATGGAAGCTGGTTAAGAAAGAATTAAACAAAGATCCCAAAGATATTCGCAATCGCGACAAAGTTCACACGAAAGAGACGGAAAATGAAACAAAAGATGCATCCGACACTAATTGAACTTTGGATCGGAATTCTGTTCTGGAGTGCGGTGATTGCCGTCATCGGCGTCTGGTTTTGCGAGAACAAACCGGCCTGGCTTTTCGGAATACTCTTCGGTGCCGTGGCCGCCATCGCGTTGGGATTTTATATGTTACAAAGCATCTCCGGCCTGGTGGACGATTTGGACGCCGGAAAGTCGGATGCAAGGATCAGGGCTTCCTCGATGATCCGCCTGTTTGCTTCGGCAGCGGTAATCGCCGTGGCATGCGTGGTTCCGTTCCTTAATCCGATCGGAACGTTTCTGGCGCTTCTATCCATGAAATTCGCCGCGTATTCCAATCCGGTGATTCATGCACTGACCAAGAGGATGCATCCGTATTTTCAGGATAAAGAATATCCGCCGGAAGAGGAAAATGCGGAGGAGGTTGCCGAAACGGCGGCGGAAATTACAGAGAAAAAAGACGTTTCCGAAGAAAACGACGGAAGCGTTTCCGAATAAAAAATAAGCTAAGGGGGTGAACATATGCTGCAGAATATTCTGCTTGCGGCCGATCCGGCTGAGAGCGTGGACTTTATGATCCACGGTATTTTCTCATACCAGCTTTTCGGCCAGGAAGTATGGATAACCACTTCTCACGTATGTCTCCTTATTGTCGTACTGGTGCTTTGCGCCTTCTTTATCATCGGCGGAAATGTTTTCCGTCACGCCAAAACCACCCCGTCGGGATTTCAGAATTTCCTGGAACTGATTGTTGAGTTCCTTGACGGCATGGTTGACAAGACCATGGGCAAGAAGGGTAACGGCTTCAAGGACTATATCGGCACCATCTTCATTTTCATCCTGTTTTCGAATATTTCGGGTCTTTTCGGACTCAGACCTCCCACGGCGGATTACGGCGTAACCCTTCCGCTGGGCCTGATTACCTTTACCTTAATTCATGTCAATGCATTCCGTTATAACTCGATTAAGGCTGTGTGGGCGGATAAATGTTCTCCCCTTCCGCCGTGGCTTCCTTTATGGATGCCGATTAACTTAATCAGCGATATCGCGGTTCCGATTTCCTTATCGCTGCGTCTTTTCGCCAACGTTCTTTCGGGAACGGTTATGATGGCTCTGGTTTACGGACTTTTACAGAAGGTGGCTTACGGCTGGCCGGCTGTTTTACATGTATATTTCGATTTGTTCTCTGGAGCAATCCAAACCTATGTATTCTGTATGCTGACCATGACATATATTTCCAATGCCATGGGCGGAGAGGAAAACGCATAAATATATCACACATTGAAGTCAGGAGGAAAAACAAATGGGTGAATTTAATCAGGCATTTATTTACGGATGTTCTGCCATCGGCGCAGGTCTTGCGGTTATCGCAGGTATCGGACCCGGTGTAGGCCAGGGTATCGCAGCAGGCTACGGTGCTTCCGCAGTGGGAAGAAATCCGGGTGCAAAGGGTGATATCACATCCACCATGCTTCTCGGACAGGCAGTTGCAGAGACCACCGGTCTTTATGGTTTGCTGGTAGCAATGCTTCTGTTATTCGTAAAGCCGTTCAAACTGACAATGTAGTTGCAAGGGAGAAACTTAGGTGAATGCATTATTTGGCATGAACTCCATACTGCTTGAAGGTTCCGAAGGATTGAGCAGACTGTTCGATTTGGACTTTCAGCTTCTGCACGATTCGATTCTGACTCTGATCGCGGTATTCGTGCTGTTTTTGGTGGCGTCCATTTTCTTCTTTAAACCCGCAAGGGAGTTTCTTGAGAAGAGGAAAAAGGGCATTGCCGATGACATCGAATCCGCCAAGAAGGACAAGGAAGATGCGGAAAATCTGAAGGCAGAGTATGAAGAAAAATTAAAGAATGTGGATTCCGAAGTCGAAGAAATTCTTGCCGACGCAAGAAAGAAAGCCCGCGCAAACGAGGAACGTATCGTTCAGGATGCCATGGCGGAAGCCGGCCGTATCGTGGACAACGCAAACCGCGAGGCAGACTTAACCAAGGCAAAGATTGCCAACGAGGTAAAGGAAGAGATCGTTACCGTTGCCGGAGCTATGGCAGGCAAACTGGTGGCTTCTTCCATCGACGAAGATACACAGAACAAGCTTCTTGACGAGACGTTGAAAGAGATGAGTGAGGATACATGGCTAAATTAGTTTCCAAAACTTACGGCGAGGCGTTATATGAGCTGGCGGAAGAAAAGAACAACAAAGCCGCCATGCTTGAAGAGGTGACAGCCTTAAAAGAAACTCTTGCCGCAAATCCGGAATTGAACAGCATGATGGTAAATCCCAGACTTTCCAAAGAGGAGAGGGTGGGTCTGCTTGAGTCTGTCTTTTCAGGCCGGATAAGTGAGGATCTGGTTTCTTTTCTCTGCCTTCTGGCACAGAAAAACCGCTATAAGGACGCAGAGGCCGTGCTTGACTATTTTATCGAACGCGTCAGAGAGGACGAGGGAATCGGAACGGCTTACATTACGACGGCCATTCCTTTGACCGATGCCAAGAAAAAGGAAATTCACGATAAAATATTAAACGATACCAAATACCGGAAAATCGATGCCGTTTTCACCGTGGACGAGTCCATCATCGGCGGCATGATCATCCGTATTCGGGACAGAGTAGTAGACAGCAGCATTCGGACGAAGCTCGACAACATGGAAAGACAGCTTCATAAGGTAATGCTGGAAACAGAGTAAACAGAAAGGTGACAGATTCATGAATTTGAAACCGGAAGAAATCAGTTCAGTCATTAAAGAGCAGATTGCGCGGTACAAAGACCGCATGGAAGTATCCGACGTGGGCACCGTAATTCAGGTTGCCGACGGAATTGCCCGTATTCACGGCCTGGAAAAAGCCATGCAGGGTGAACTTCTCGAGTTCCCCGGGGAAGTGTACGGCATGGTCATGAACCTTGAGGAAGACAACGTCGGTGCCGTACTCCTCGGCAACCAGAGGAACATTTCCGAAGGTGATACCGTAAAGACCACCGGTCGTGTGGTTGAGGTTCCCGTAGGCGATGAAATGCTGGGCCGTGTTGTAAACTCCTTGGGCCAGCCCATCGACGGAAAGGGACCCATTGTGACCACGAAATTCCGTCAGATCGAGCGTGTGGCAGCAGGCGTTATTACCCGTAAGAGCGTGGATACCCCTCTTCAGACCGGTATTAAGGCCATCGACTCCATGGTGCCCATCGGACGCGGACAGCGTGAGTTAATCATCGGTGACCGTCAGACCGGTAAAACCGCAATTGCGATTGATACCATCATCAATCAGAAGGGCCAGAACGTTAAATGCATTTATGTGGCTATCGGACAAAAAGCCTCCACGGTAGCTTCAATTGTGAAAACTCTGGAAGAGTTCGGTGCAATGGCATATACGACGGTAGTTGCTTCTACCGCTTCGGAGCTCGCACCGCTTCAATATATTGCTCCGTATGCAGGATGTGCAATCGGAGAAGAATGGATGGAGAACGGCGAAGACGTCCTCGTGATTTACGATGACTTGTCCAAGCATGCAACCGCATACCGTACCCTGTCCTTACTGCTTCGCCGTCCGCCCGGACGTGAGGCATATCCCGGTGACGTTTTCTATCTGCACTCAAGACTTCTTGAGCGTGCGGTAAGAATGAGCGAGGAATACGGCGGAGGATCCTTAACCGCACTTCCCATCATCGAAACCCAGGCAGGCGACGTTTCCGCATACATTCCGACCAATGTAATTTCCATTACCGACGGACAGATTTATCTCGAGACCGAAATGTTCAACGCAGGTTTCCGTCCCGCCGTTAATGCAGGTCTTTCCGTATCCCGTGTAGGTGGTGCGGCACAGATCAAGGCCATGAAAAAGATTGCCGCTCCCATCCGTGTGGAGCTGGCACAGTACAGAGAGCTTGCCGCTTTTGCCCAGTTCGGTTCCGAACTTGACGATGCCACCAAGGAAAAGCTGGCACAGGGCGAGAGAATCAAAGAGGTTTTAAAACAGCCTCAGTACAAACCTATGCCGGTTGAGTACCAGGTAATCATCATTTTCGCCGCAACGAGAAAGTACTTGCTCGATGTTGCGGTAGCGGATATTACCAGATTCGAAACGGAGCTGTTTGAATTTTTGGATGGCAAATATCCAGAGATTCCGCAGGCAATCAAGAACGAGAAAGTAATCTCCGACGAAACCGAAGAGAAGCTCGTCAAGGCCATTGAGGACTTCAAAAAGAATTTTGCATAAATAATAAGAGGAACAAAGCTTTATGGCTTCCATGAGAGACATTAAGCGCCGCCGTGCCGGTATCGAATCCACCGGGCAGATTACCAAGGCCATGAAACTCGTGTCCACGGTCAAGCTGCAAAGAGCAAAGGAACGTGCGCTTCAATCAAAAACATATTTTCACAGTATGTATCTTACGGTGAAGAGTCTTCTTTCCAAATCCGGAAATGTGGATGTGGCATATACCACGAAGCAGGAAAGCGAGAAAAAGGCAGTGATCGTCATCACTTCCAACCGCGGACTTGCGGGCGGATATAACTCCAACGTGGTAAAACTCCTTACCCAGTCCGATTTAAAGAAAGAGGATCTGGAAATCTATGCCATCGGAAAGAAGGGCAGAGAACTTCTCGAGCGCCGCGGATATCATATTGCGCAGGATTTGTCCGACTTAATGGAAGAATTCGAATTTGCCGATACCATTAAGGTTTGCGAAGCCATTATGAAGCGTTTTGAGGCCGGAGAAATCGGAGAGATTTATCTTGCCTATACCAATTTTAAAAATACCGTAAGTCACATCCCCACCTTAATCAAGCTGCTTCCGATCCTTCCGGAAGACGAGCTTGTGGGAGACGATGACGATGATGATGAGGATGAAAACCTGATCATGAATTTCGAACCGGAAGACGTGGATGCACTGAAGATGATCATTCCGAAATATGTTTCCAGTCTTTTGTACGGCGCATTGATCGAGGCAACCGCTTCCGAGAACGGTGCGAGAATGCAGGCAATGGACAATGCGACCAGCAATGCGGAAGAAATGATTGCCGATTTAACGTTGAAATATAACCGCGCAAGGCAGGGATCCATTACACAGGAACTTACCGAAATTATTGCCGGCGCAGAAGCAATCAGTTAGTTAAAGAGAGGACGAAGAAATGGCGAACACAGGAAAAATCACACAGATTATCGGTGCGGTTCTGGATGTGAAATTCGAGGAAGGCAATCTTCCCGAAGTCAATGAAGCAATTAAGATTCCCTTAAAAGACGACAAGACCCTGACCATTGAGGTTGCGCAGCACTTAGGTGACGACATCGTAAGATGTATCGCCATGGGTCCTACGGACGGATTGGTGCGCGGCATGGAAGCAATTGCCACCGGCGGACCGATTTCGGTTCCGGTCGGAGAGAACACGCTGGGCAGAATTTTTAACGTCCTCGGAGAACCGATCGACAATAAGCCCGCTCCCGAAGGAGTAAGCTATGAGCCGATCCACAAAGCGGCTCCCACTTTCGAAGAACAGGCTACCGAGACCGAGCTTCTCGAGACCGGTATCAAGGTTGTCGATCTGCTCTGCCCCTATCAGAAGGGTGGTAAAATCGGACTCTTCGGCGGTGCAGGTGTAGGTAAAACCGTTTTGATCCAGGAGCTGATCCGTAACATTGCAACAGAGCACGGCGGATATTCCGTATTCACCGGTGTAGGCGAGCGTACCCGTGAGGGTAATGACCTTTACCATGAAATGCAGGAATCCGGAGTTATCGATAAAACAACCATGGTCTTCGGACAGATGAACGAGCCGCCCGGAGCAAGAATGAGAGTCGGCCTTACCGGACTTACCATGGCTGAGTATTTCCGTGACAAGGGCGGAAAGGATGTGCTTTTATTCATCGATAATATTTTCCGTTTCACCCAGGCAGGTTCCGAGGTGTCCGCACTTTTGGGACGTATGCCTTCAGCTGTAGGTTATCAGCCTACACTGCAGACCGAAATGGGTGCATTGCAGGAGCGAATCACTTCCACAAAGAACGGTTCCATTACATCCGTTCAGGCAGTATATGTACCGGCCGACGACTTGACCGACCCGGCTCCGGCAACCACATTCGCACACTTGGATGCAACGACCGTGCTTTCCCGTTCCATCGTGGAACTCGGTATTTACCCGGCTGTTGATCCCCTGGAGTCCACATCCAGAATTCTGGATCCCAGAATCGTGGGTTCCGAGCATTATTCCGTAGCCCGCGGCGTGCAGGAAGTACTGCAGAAATACAAAGAGTTACAGGATATCATCGCCATCCTCGGTATGGACGAGCTTTCAGAAGACGATAAGCTGACCGTAAGCCGTGCAAGAAAG
>Ga0247608_10006781_pt1 | contig 11940 bp, 7 predicted proteins | sample 176DNAGHGlowgp2_FD_193490 | JGI IMG/M metagenome (GOLD analysis project Ga0247608, IMG submission 193490) | Sheep rumen microbial communities from Palmerston North, Manawatu-Wanganui, New Zealand - 1766 DNA GHGlow gp2 | ecosystem: Host-associated > Mammals > Digestive system > Stomach > Rumen ... | reverse complement strand
ACCAAGGAAATCCTGACCAATTACCTTGCAAGGCAAGACCGGAACATAAATAAACTCTATCGCTATGCAGAAAAACTTTCGTGCCTGAAAATCCTGAAGATTTATCTGGAGGTTCTTGTATGAATGTGCGTAATCATTCGCTGACAACCTAAAACAAAATGATTCTTAACAGTTTGATTTCATTTACGATTTAGATCTTGAAATTCTTTTTAACCCATTCAGTAAGATACTTAAATGGGAATGGTCTTACAGTTAATCGTTCGTTATGGACGAAATCAACATTCATTAACGGAAGCAACTGTTCGAAAAACACTGGAGCGTCATCATATGGTTCTATACGTCGGATATTTGCCGCATTAGCAACACTGGCTTGCATTCCTAAGCCAATGGTTCCAACGAAATAATATATAGAACCATCTTTATCAAACATCTTGATATCTGTAATACCGGGAAGAAATTCTTCTCGGCCTAGTTTGCTTCGAAATTCATGAATACGCTCTTTTTTGTATTCTTCCCGGATTTTAAATATTTCTGGAATCGTGAACCAATCCGTATTTCGGATAATGTTGATTTCTCCCTTATGGTTCATCACAATTCCGCAGACATCATCATTCCCAGCAAAGATTTCCGTACATTTCGTGTAATCGTCATAATCAAATATATCTGTCGGATCTTTTCTTATGAAATCAAAAGACCCATCAGGGTGTATCGTCATAAAGCAATATATCCGCTTCTCATTTTCATCATCAAGGTCGAATTTCGTCCCAAAAGAGACGTCATTTTGGAAGCCCATTTTGGACCAGTCAAAAAGGGATAGCTTTCCATTTTGAATATCATGCTTTATAACGAGTTCGTTTAGAACCGCTTTTAACTGTGCAGATTTATTCTTAAAGTTTCCTCCCATAGTGATGTGCTGTATTGTTTCGTCATAATCTTTACTATAGGGATCTTCAACATCTTTATATTTTTCTTTTTCTAGAACAACACAGATGTTCAATCCATCTTTAGATTTATTCACACCAATAATCGGTTTAATCCCGCAAAGTTTTTCAATGACTTCCTGAGTCTTTGTGCAAAATTCTTCGGAATTTTCTTTAACCAAATCAATAATGCGTATGCTCTTCCCCTCTAAAGCAGCAGCCTTGATAGATTTATCTTCGTTTATACAGGAACGTGTTCTTTCTAGAGATTTATATTCGGAAATCTCGTCGAAATCGATGTGGGCTAAATTGCCAAATCTATCGTTGAATCTTTGAACAATGTCTGCGACCACGCCCATTTTAGAACTTTCAAAGGACTCTTTCTGTTTGCCTATGTTTAGGAATGGGATATTATATTTGTTGTGAAATTTTTGCCTCTGAATGAATTCTTCTTCGGTACTATCCTTTGATTTCCTTGCCATCGTTCGGAATCTGGAAAGAACATATTTGGGATAGGATTCATAGGGATGCTTTGGCGAGAAAATAATTTGGTCTTTGCATTTACTAGAAGTAAATGTGCGAACGGAGACATCTAGGCATAAATCCTTTGTAACAAGAATTTCTAAACACGACACCTGTTCAATGCTCCCGTCTTTTGCATTCTCTTTTAACCAATCAGATTTATAGCAATAAAGATGCCCCGTAAGATTATTTATGCGAAGCATCTCGTTACTTGACGTACCGAGAGTATTCAGCAAAAGCTGGATTAATGTCCTATCATTTATGTTACTAAAGTCTGTTGGAGGAATGCAGATTTTGTCTATTTCATCTGTTTGCTTGAGTGCATTCAAAAGCAGAGTTTTATTCCCTTCACCTTTTTCCATAAGAACATAGAATGTATTCTCGCAATCAAAACGAACAGCACAAACACGTTTTTCCATCAAGGGAACATCCAGGCACATTGTTCCACGATTGAATCGTTTGGCGTCCTTTTTTACCAGAAAAATATCGTATTTCTCTGCAATCGCTTTTCGATCTAAGTTGTATTTTAGCGCATTGGTTTTAAATGGAGTCATCAGTAGCACCTACAAATCTTCGAATTTTTTCAACGGATTCTTTATTTGAGCGTATTTCATTTCGATTGTCAATCAATAGAGATGGTATAGCAAGAATCTTTACAGATTCTTTATCATACAAATGGGAAGGTATATTCCTATTGTCTAGAATATTAACAACCATGACCCTATTGCAAGAACATTCCTTTGCCTTTGAAATAATCTTTTCAATCATTTCTTCTCTTTCTTTATCAGTCCCCGCACTCCAATGTTTAAAATCTACGTAAATATTCTTCTTAGGAATAACAAAGTCAAATTTTTCAAAAGCATTCAGATTTTCGATTTCTTCTAACTCAATATTGAGCAAATCAGTAGAAAAAATATAACGACCGATTACTTCACCGAGAGCCCCTTTATAGATGTTATTATACATCGTTGGGACCATAATACAATCATTGCGTTCAAATGATGTTGCATATCCATTTTCTACAAAAAAATTCTTTATTCCTGGACGAGACATAAACCGATCTAGTCTACATGCTGTTTCAGATTCCAATATTGGACATAAGGGATTCCCTGCAGAAAAAGAAACATGGACTTTTTTAAAATCCCACTCTTGCCCATAATACAAACAATTTGATTTCTCTTCAAATTCAGCATAAAATGAAGCCATTTTGGCATCTGCTATAGTTTGCTTTGATGCTGTTGGATTTCTAAGTCCAAAATCGCGCAATTTTTTCCACCGTTCTACATTGATATCCGTCCAGTTTTCATTTAAAATACCCGATATACAGCTGTTAACAGACCTGGATTTTGCTTCTGCTTGAAGTTCCTTTGATCCTTTAATGATTTCTGTATCTTGACAATTTTTTACCAATTCAAGCAATTTTGTAAATTCATGATTTAGAATCAAATTGTTCGCTACACCACAATCCAAATTTTCAGCAATCCGAGAGTCCGCATATATAAAAATTTTACGAGATTTGTGATTTGTTCGACATATTCGACCTATTGCTTGAATAATATCCCTTGTCGCTAAAAGCTTTACGCTTTCTCTATTAGATATTTTTTCCGCTTTTTTATAGGAGATATGTTGTGTTGCATAAGCATCGAATCCACGACAAATATGTTGCATTGCTACATCTGAAGAAATTTCACCTACAGCTTGCAAATATTCAATTTGAAATAGAAACTTGACGAAATCCTTTTGAGAAAGGTGCTCTGTGCTTGTATTGACAAGCAAATGAGTTGGATTGTCTAAATAGATTCCGTCAAAATCCTTTTCATTTCCTTTTCTGCTATGGTTAACCTTAACCAACGATTGCATCAATTTCGAAGGAATTTTGTATTGCAGATTCTGACCTGCGCCAATAGTTGCGTAAGCTGAGATAACAAAACACTTTTCCCCCTTTTCAAGCCTATCAAGAATTTTTTTCTTGGAGTCTTCAAATCCGTCTGTTGTTAACCACTCAACCTTTTGTATCGCATCTTTATCGATGAAGGAGAATAAATCTAATAACGTCTTCCTTCGCAGAGATCCAGAATTGTCCTTAGGATGTGTTGGTAAAATGCACAAGAAAGAATAAATTTCATTATTCTCAAAGAACCTTTTATAGGCGTCAACAATACGATAATAGCGTTCTCGATGAAATCCATTATCGCTAGGAGGAACGGCATCGCAAACAATGCCAAAAGCTTCTTTAGCAACTTCAGCATTATCATAGATGCTCATCCAAGACTTTTCGTCACAACGGTCTCTTACTTTTTTTCCTAATAGCTCGGCATGAATATCAACTTTTGAATATCCGTCTTGCTCTTTATAAAACTTATCTCTCAGCCGCCCCTTATCCTCCTTTGTCATCTCCTGAAAATTTTCCCCCAACTGTTCCTTTAGATAAGCCAAATTAAAATTTCCAATAGACGAAGGAATCGTTGCGGTAGCGGAAATGCCAATGACTTTAGCTCGTTCACATGTACTCAGTAAAATTTTTTCAGGAGTGTTTGCAAATGAAAACATCATTATGACAGATTTTAGGTCATCCATGACATCGTTCGTAAAAGCATAATATCTCAGTCCCTTAGCAAAGAAACTCAGATCAAACTCTTTGGAAAGACCGGATTCCCCTTTTTTACGGACATTTTGAAGGATTTGATTTTTCAAAAAATAAACATATTTATCCTTCAAGCGGAATTGCTTTAATACGGTGCTAACAGCAGCTTCGTAGGTAAATTCACCATCGCCGATATGATTTTCCTGCCGATAGCGAAATAAATTTAAAGCCAGCATGCCCACGCCAATCTGGAAAAAAGAAATAAAGCCCCTTATCTTAGAAAGGATAATCTGAATATTCTCAGATTTTTCTTTAGGCTTATTGACCGACAATACAATCTCATTCAAGGATTCTTCTTCATTATACGCAACAGATATAACTTTTTTTTCATTTGTTATTGCGTGATATTGGCTATCCTGAAAAAGAAAATTTTTTGACAAATCTTGATTACGATCTGTTCTAATATCGCAAAAGAGATTGTAATTTTCAAAGATCCGATTTGCATTATCTCGAAACCCATCTATAATTGACTCTACTGGCTTTTTTCCATATTTCTTGGCTAGATACCAATTCGATTTTTTACCCAAATTTTTTTGAAAAACCTTCGTCTGAAGAACGCCATGAATATCCAAGAACAAATCAATATAATCTATTTGTTCACGGATTCCATCATCAATAATATTGTCTAAGAAGTCTTTTTTAACAGCATCAAATTCATCAATGAAAACAACAGCATCATTCATGATGTCGTTTGTGTAAAAAAGATACGGAGCATCTACAATTGTTGAGTTTTTCGTGACAAATTTTTTCGCACTTAAAATGATGATCTGTTTAGACTTCGTCTTTGTCGATTCATAGAGTTTGCCAAGCCATTTCCACCGCTCTTCATTTTCAATTGCTTTTCGACGATCTTCAACATTTCTATATTCGCTTTTCAGCAACATTTCAACTTTGTGGCGAAAATCTGGCTCAATTTTCGTTGCAAATGTATTTTCTAAACTTGAAGAACCTTCTGCAACCACTTTCTTCGAACGCTGTCTGACAATATCTTTCAAATCTTGAAAGAAATACTTTGTTTCGTCCCAATCCCACAGTTCTTTAGGAACAACTAGCCCTTGATGTTTACTATATCCATCTATTGCCAATTCTGCATTTGAATTTAAGTAGAGAAATTTTTCCTCAAATTCTTTGCCCATCCCTTTTTTTTCAAATAGGCTTCTAAGCTGTTTTTCCGGAAGATTCTTTTTCAGATTTGTAATGAAGAAATACTTCTTATCTTTATTCTCTGGCCTAATTGACGCATCAAATATGTATTGAATAACATTATGCGTTTTGCCGAATCCTGTCGGCAAATCCATCAAGAAAAGACCATTCGTCTTGTCATTTTCACAATAATTTTTAATGACTTCGTACATATTGAAACCTAAAAGTTTGTTTCTTTGAATATACATTCATTCTGTTTCTAGTGAACTTGCCAAAAGGGAGATTTCTCAAATTTGAGGCTTTTTGGCCATAATATTTTGCGAAAAAGGGGGTAATCTCTATTTTTATGGTTAAAATGACGTATATTTATGGAAAGACTTGACAAAAGGGCTAGAAGATGAATGCATTTAAAATACTTTTGACTTCTCTTTTTCTTTGCGTTGTTAATGCTGTTGCAGGTTCTTTTAAGGACCCTAGAGATGGGAAAAGTTACAAGACGGTAAAAATCGGTACCCAAATTTGGATGGCTCAAAATCTGAATTATAAAGCAGTCGGTAGTGTTTGCAACCTTGATGGCAAGTCAAATACTCAGTGTGAAAATGGCCGCTTTTATCCATATGATGTTGCTATGCGAGCGTGTCCTACGGGTTGGCATTTGCCAAGTAAAGAGGATTTATTACTTTTACAAGATTTGGCTTTTGCTAATAGTAAAGAGCCTAACAGTAATCGTATAGGGACGCTCCTGAAATCTAAGACTGGATGGAAACATCATGAAGGAGTTGCGGATGGAACGGATTACTATGGATTTAATTCGTATCCAGCTGGAGCGATTTTGGGCACGACGGAAATTCTTTTGATGGGAGAAACATCTGATTATTGGAGTAGTTCAACGAAATTGGACAATCCTAAACATGCTGTAACTTGGGGCTTTCTTTGGGAAAGAGAATCCTTTGGGATTTGGGAATCAGATAAAGAACTCTGTTACCATACAATAAGATGTCTTAAAGATTAACTGGCAAGATGTTGTAGGCTTGCGACTGATGCCTACTCGCTCTTCACCCGGTACTTTCCCTTGCCACATCCTGTAACAGGCTCGATAATTTCAAGCGTCAGCAGCTTCTTGATAAGCGAGGTGGCTGCGGTCGGCCTGCAGCCGGTTAGTTCCATTACCTTGGATGCTCCGAATACTTCGCCACTGACGCCCTGAATGATTGCGAAAAGTTTTTTCTTTGTGGGGGTGTTGAGTTTCGCGCTTTCCAGGCGCTGTTCAATCCCCGCAGTTTGTCGAATCTCTGCGTTTTCAACGGTGATGTCGTCATGGCTAGAACGTGCGTTCGCTTTCCCCCTATAATTCACATGCAGGTAGCGGTTCTTCATTTCGTGGTGTTCGCCCATGAGCATGTTGCGGAAAAAGTTTTCCAGGAAACTGGGCTCTCGAGAAATTCCCTTGGGCAGGTTCCTGTAATTCGCACGTACGAGTGCGTTCCTGAAATACCAGGAGTTTTCTGCGAAGATCTTGTTGTCGACCTTGAAGCCCAAGGAGCGAAGGTATTTTATCATGAAAACGGCTGTGGTTCTGGTGTTCCCCTCGCCAAAGGCGTGAATCTGCCATAGGCGCGAAACAAAGTCCGCCAGGTGCTCGACAATTTGGTCCATGTTGAGGCCTTTGTAGTCAAACCCGCGCTCCTGCTCAAAATCATAATCCAGTGCCATCCGAAGTTCAAATGCGGCGCCATACATAACGGTGTCGCCATCCAGAACCCATTCCTTCTTGGTGATGTCATAATCGCGCAGCCGCCCCGCAAACTTGTAGATCCCCTGGAACAGTTTCCCGTGTATAGCAATCAGATACGAGGGCGAAAAACTGAATGTCCTTTCGCTCAGGATTTTCGCGATGCGGCTCGCGACCTTGTCGGCTTCTTCTGTGTCGTTGGGATCATTGGCTCGGGAGATCTTTGACTCGTAATAACTGTTGATGAGCTTTTGCGCATCGTCAATGGTAATGTCGCCTTCTATATTGCGTCGTGCTGTTTCGAACAGATACTTGGATGGAGTCAGTCCGTCGACTTGTTGCAGGCCGATCGCGGCAGACCACGCCGAAGACTTTTCCCTCTTGGTGGGCGGCACGTTGCGGACGTAGTTTTCAAAATCGATTTCGAACTTTTTCTTTGCCATATACCCATAAATATAGTCTCCAATCCCCGTATTTTCAATCCTAATCCCCGCATTTTAGGTTTGAATCCCCGCATTTTCAATCCTAATCCCCGCTTTTTCGTGCCGAATTCCCGCGTTTTTCTGTTTTTTTACGAAAAATTCCGCGATTGTCATCTTTTGACACTCGAAGAATGTATCTTTATGGGTGAGGACCATTTTCCGGAGGTTGAGCCATGCGGAACTTGAATTTTTTGCTGATAGGGCTGCTTTTCGCTGCGGCCTATGCCGTGGCTGGCGGGGCGGCGTCGTTTGTCGCCAAGAAGAGCAATACCGGGGAATTTGCGTACTCGGAGGCAACACAGCAGGCGTTTCTGAAGGATTGCTCCGAAAATGCGAACGAGTGGGTTTGCGGGTGTGTACTTGCGCGCCTGCAGGGTTCGTACAGCGAGAAGGAATACTTAAGGCTCGATGCCGAAATGCGGAGGGGCGATCAGGACTATAAGTTTACGTCGTTCCTGTCGGATGCGGTGACTGCGTGTGACGAGGAATATGAGGAGGAGTCCTCTGTGATAACCGAGGAAGAGGCAAGGGTGTACGTTGACAAATGGGTAAAAACCACGAAAAGGAGAGATGTTGTTGATGAAATTCCTCCGCAATTGATGGAAGCTTTTGGGAAAAATACAGCAAGGAAAATACGTGGCTGTGTTTACGACAATATTGTCAAGGACCGGGAACGCTTTGTTCAAACTGTTATGGAAGAAGGGTATCCTGAAGACAATAAAATGTGGGGAATCAACTATGCGTTAGATTGTATACCAGAGAAGTTTACGCCGGAAATTGAAAAGGCTTTTATCAAATTATTGAACGAACGGGGCCTTCCTAAATCTATTAGTCAGTGTATTATGAAATCCATAAAAAAAGAATATACGATGAAATCAATTTTTGCAGGTATGATTGCGGACAAGGAATTGTTTGTTGCCATGTTTACAATGTATGCTACAAAATGTGCTGTCGAATAGCCTTTAGGGAGGTCAATCTATGCTCAACCTAAAAATCATATTGCTCGGGATGCTGGTTGCTGTGGCATGTGTACAGGCTGGAGGCGCGGCGTCTGTTGTCGCCAAGAAGAGTACGGCAAAGGGGTTCTCCTACTCTCTTGAAACTCATATGCAGTTTGTGGAGGAATGTTCCCAGGGCGCAAATCGCAATGTTTGTGAATGCGTTTTCAGAAAGATAAAACAGCAGTACAGCGAAAACGATTACTGGAGATTGGAAAAGGATCTACAGAGAAATATAAACCATCCAGATTACATTGCGTATTTGACGACTTCGGTTGAAGAATGCGATGAGGAAACTGCTAATGAAGACAGTGGCCGACGAGGCTATGGTTATGGCGACGGTCTCGCAGGCCTCTTTGGCGGAGGAGGTGGGGGTATCGCGACAAAAGCCAAGGGAAACATAAAGACGCCTTCGGCACGAGATGTTGAGATTTACTCTGGTGGCGGATCTCGTTCTGCAGCTGACATTATGAAGGTCGTGCGCCAGCGAACGCCGGGGCTACGCCATATTTACAACAATTTCTTGAAGAAAAAGCCTGGATTCCGAGGCAAAGTTGCGCTGAAATTTACAATAGCTCCGAGAGGCGATGTTATCAGCATTTCTGTTGCTTCTTCTACGACGGGTTATGGGGAATTTGATGCCCAAATTAAGGGTGCTGTTAGTAATTGGACTTTCAATAAGGTGAAATCCGGCAATACGACGGTGACAATCACGTTCACTTTCTCGGAATAACCCGAAATTTCGCTGTTTTTGCCGAAAAATATCCCGCTTCCCCCTCCTTGTAGAAATGTAAATTTTTTTCTATATTTGCCCCGAAAATTAAGTTCCGCGCGTCCAGATGCCCGAAATGGCATAAAAATGTCGAAAATTGAGGTCTGAAGCTCGCGGAAAGGAGCCAAGATGAGCAAGGATTTGAAGGAACAGGCGCTCGAATACCATTCCATGGGCAAGCCCGGCAAGATCGAAATCGTGCCGACCAAGCCGCACAGCACTCAGACGGACCTGGGCCTCGCTTACACTCCGGGCGTTGCCGCCCCCTGCCTCGAGATTGAAAAGGACAACAACCTGGCCTACGAATACACGGGCAAGGGCAACCTGGTCGCAGTGATTTCTAACGGCACTGCGGTTCTTGGCCTCGGCGATATCGGCGCCCTCGCGGGCAAACCGGTGATGGAAGGCAAGGCGCTCCTGTTCAAGATTTACGCGGGCATCGACGTCTTTGATATCGAAATCAACGAGAAGGACCCGAAGAAGTTTATCGAAATCGTGAAGGGTATTGCCCCGACGTTCGGCGGCATCAACCTGGAAGATATCAAGGCTCCGGAATGCTTCGAAATCGAGAACACGCTGAAGGCGGAACTCGACATCCCCGTGATGCACGATGACCAGCACGGTACGGCCATCATTTCTTCGGCGGGCCTCCTGAATGCCATCGAGGTTGCGGGCAAGAGCATCCGCGACGTGAAGATGGTGGTGAACGGTGCCGGTGCTGCCGCCTGCGCCTGCACTCGCCTGTACTTGTCGCTGGGTCTCAAGAAAGAAAACCTGGTGATGTGCGACAGCAAGGGCGTTATTCGCAAGGACCGCAAGGGCTTAACCGAGGCGAAGGCGTTCTTTGCGACTGACCGCACCGACATCGAAACGCTCGAAGACGCCATGAAGGGCGCCGATGTGTTCGTTGGCCTCTCGAAGGGCAACATTTTGACCCGCGAGATGGTGCGCAGCATGGCCGACCAGCCGATTGTCTTCGCGCTTGCGAACCCGACTCCCGAAATCAGCTATGAAGAGGCGATGGCGAGCCGTGGCGACCTGATTTTTGCGACGGGCCGCAGCGACTACCCGAACCAGGTGAACAACGTCATCGGTTTCCCGTACATTTTCCGCGGGGCGCTGGACGTGCGCGCGACCTGCATCAACGAGCACATGAAGCATGCGGCTGTGCGTGCGATTGCCGCTCTTGCGCACCAGCCGGTGCCCGACGTGGTGAACATTGCCTACAACGCGCAGCGCTTTACCTTCGGCAAGGAATACTTGATTCCGAAGCCGCTTGACCCGCGCCTGCTTACGGAAGTTTCTATCGCCGTCGCGAAGGCTGCCATCGAGAGCGGTGTGGCCCGCAAGCCGATTACCGACTGGGATGCTTACTACGACAGGCTCCGCGACATGATGGGCTACGACAACAAGCTTATCCGCCAGTTCAGCGATACCGCCCGCAGCAACCCGAAGCGCGTGGTGTTCGCCGAGAGCAACCTGAACATGCTCAAGGCTGCCGTGCAGGCAAAGGTGGAAGGCGTTGCACACCCGATTGTGCTCGGCAACCCGGAACGCATCCAGATTATCGCCCAGCGCGAACAGCTCGACCTTACGGGCATCAAGATTGTGAACCCGCGCTCGCCCGAGGAATTCGAACGCCGCCGCAAGTACGCGACGATTTACGCCGAGGAGAACGGCCGCAACGGCGTGACGCTCGACGAGGCCCGCGACGACATGTTCGAACCGAACCACTTCGGCATGATGATGGTCAAGACGGGCGATGCTGACGCGTTCATTACGGGCGGCTACTCCAAGTACAGCGAGACGATTGAACTTGCGAAGGAAATCATCGGCATCCGCGAGGAATACAAGCACTTCGGTGCAATGCATATCCTGAGCACGCGCAAGGGAACGTTCTTCCTGGCCGATACGCTCGTGAACCGCGACCCCGATGCCGAAACGCTCGTGGATGTCGTGAAGCTCACACATGACGCGGTGCGGTTCTTCGCTCACGAACCGGTGATGGCGATGCTCAGCTACGCGAACTTCGGCAGTGACAAGGAAGCGGCCCGCGGTACGGCAAACAAGGCCCGCGATGCGGTGAAGATGATTCACGAGCAGTTCCCGGACTACATGATCGATGGCGAAATGCAGGTGAACGTGGCGCTCGACAAGCAGCTGCGCGATACCAAGTACCCGTTCAACAAGCTCAAGGGCCAGACGGTCAACACGCTTATTTTCCCGTGCCTCTCTTCTGCAAATACGACCTGCAAGATGCTCCTCGAGATGGGTGTGGGCGAATCCATTGGCCCCGTGCAGATGGGCCTGAACAAGCCGGTGCACTTCACCGACTCCGACGCCTCCGTGCACGATATCTTCAACCTGACGGTCGCCGCCGTAATCGACGCGATTGTGCAGGAGAAGAAGGACGAGGAAAAGAACCGCAAGAAGTTCGACAAGATGTGGTAAGGACCGCGACGAACGAGCGGTCTCCGTGAACGGAAAAGGCCCGTGATAAACGGGCCTTTGCAGTGAGAGTGAGTGAGAAACCGTAGGTTCAGTTCCTGATACGACGAACGAACGGTCTGAAAATATCCCCCGCGGCATTCGCTGCGGGGGATTTCCACACATCCCTCTTGGGGATTAGCCCGACAAGGACACTCCTGCCTTGCGGGCTTTATGTTACTTCAGGAGAACCTTCTGGGCGTAGCGCTGGCTGCCCTGCTTCACGATGAGCATTGCGGC
>Ga0247608_10006776_pt1 | contig 11948 bp, 11 predicted proteins | sample 176DNAGHGlowgp2_FD_193490 | JGI IMG/M metagenome (GOLD analysis project Ga0247608, IMG submission 193490) | Sheep rumen microbial communities from Palmerston North, Manawatu-Wanganui, New Zealand - 1766 DNA GHGlow gp2 | ecosystem: Host-associated > Mammals > Digestive system > Stomach > Rumen ... | reverse complement strand
AAGCCGTGCTGCGAAACAGACAGCGCTTCGCCGGTCTCTCTGGCGTTTTCGGCAAGGTCTTTCAGAGACACTTCACCTGGTTTGATGCCGGTCAGGTTTGTTGCGGTAACATTCGGCGGCTTTGTCTTCTCCGGCGCAGAGCTACCGCCTTTGGTTGCTTTGATCTGCGCCTTTGCGCGGGCACGGTCATGCTCCATGCCGAGAAGCTCACGGAACAGCCTGCCGACTGAATCCAGCACGGACTTGAATGCGGAAAGCGCCGCTTCTGCTGCCTTTTCCGACACCTGCATCGAAACGGCAGTCACATCTTCGCTCATGTTCAATGGCTCATTCCTCCTCAAATGGGCATAGAAAAAGCCCGTTATTATAATAGTAGAAAGGCTTCATACTTCATAATAACGGGCTTGAAAAAGGATATTCAGTTGTCAAGATGTAATTACCGGCAATTAACGATTGAGATTCGGTTTTGCTTTTTGCCGATAGTAGTGGATCATGTTTCAGATTTGTCGGTCACGGAACGGAAAAACTTCTCCATTTCCGTGACAACGCGCTCCTGATAGGCGACCTCATCACGGTGATAGGCAATGAGCGGAGCGCATTCCTCGTCAATTTCCACGCCGCATACCTGCGGGAGCATATCGTCATCCAGCATGAACACAGTATCGTCCATCGGCGCGTCCTCGTCATCCGAATCCGGCTCGTAGACACCGGGAATCTCATAGGGATTGAAGTCGGGGCAGGTGTTGATGTAGCGCTGCAAGCTGTTCGCCTCAATAAAATACTTTGCGTTTTCGTCCTTGAGCACAAGGAACGGGCGACCGCTGCAAAAGGCACGCTGGCAGATGCGGTTCATAAACGGCAGGCTGTAACCGAGCTTTGCGGCAGCAGCGGGCATGGAATAGAGCTTGAGCGTCATAATCATTTCTTTCATGTGCGTTTCCTCCTGATCGTAATCGGTGGGCGGCGTGTGCAATTCAGCTGTACATGCACACGATTTCGGCGGCGAGCGTTTTACTGATCTGTCTACATCGGCATCACCTCCGTCAAAAGGGCATAAAAATAGCCCGGTGGTTTTCAAGGTTGAAAAAGACCGGGCGGATAGGAAAATATTCAGTTATTTGTTTTGATCTTTAATCAGATTTTGCTTGAAAATAGGCAAATTTTGGAAAGAGGGTTTCGTGTGCACCTAATTTCAAGTCTCCAATCGCTTCAAATCATCGTATCTTCGTTGATATTGATGATTCAGTTGAGGGCAGGTATACACGATTTCGTGTGCATCAAACCGCACACGGGGCATAGTGCCGTGTGCAAGCTCGTGTGCAATTTCGTGTGCAATTGGCTTGAAATTAGTGTACACGAAGCGGAAAAATGCTACTAAATCCGGAAATTTATTGCTGTTTAGATATAAAGAAAATGTCCTAGATACGTCGTTTTTAACGTATCCAGGACATTTCTGCAATGGCGGAGAAAGAGGGATTTGAACCCTCGCGACCCTTTCGAGCCCTACTCCCTTAGCAGGGGAGCCCCTTCACCACTTGGGTATTTCTCCAAAGACGGTGAATGCAAATCCGGTTTGGTATGGCGGAGAGGGTGGGATTCGAACCCACGGTGCATTGCTGCATCACCAGTTTTCAAGACTGGCTCCTTAAACCGCTCGGACACCTCTCCTTTCGGATTCAGCTTTATTATTATAGCATAAAATCAGCGACTTGTCAAGTACTGAATCAAAATTTTCTTATCCGGCACCTGCCTTAGACTTTTTTTCCTGCCTTAGACTTTTTTTCCTGCTCCTATTGCGTTTTTCAATATGATATGTTATAATATAGTCATATACTGCGGAATTCCGCACCCGCCCTGCAAATCGGACAGGCATTGCAGCGGCGGCAGATTGCCTGTCACAACAAAAGAAAGGAATGGGATTCATGAAAAAATGCATCGCCGAGTTTATCGGCACCATGACACTCGTACTGATCGGCTGCGGAACCGCAATGCTGGTCGGCTGCGACGCGGCTTCCGGCTGCGGCTACATCCTCACCGCCTTTGCGTTCGGTCTGACGATCGTCGGCATGGCATACTGCGTCGGCAACATCTCCGGCTGCCACATCAATCCGGCGGTTTCCCTCGCCGTACTGATCTCCGGCGGCATGACACCTGCCGAGTTCATCGGCTATGTGATCTCGCAGTGCCTCGGCGCGATTGCGGGCTCCGGTCTGCTGAAGGCAATCTTCTCGCTGGGCAATGTCACGGATATGACCGGAAACGGCAAGGGCCTCGGCACAAACGGTCTCGGCGGCGTCGGCGACAGTGCGGCTGCCGGTCTGCTGGTTGAATGCCTGCTGACCTTCATCTTTGTTCTGACAATCCTCGGCGTGACATCGAAGAAGGCGAAGCACGGCTCCTTCGGCGGCATCGTCATCGGCTTCACGCTCGTTCTGGTTCACATCCTCGGCATCGGTCTGACCGGTACCTCCGTGAATCCGGCGCGCAGCTTCGGCCCGGCGCTGATCGCAGCATTCTCCGGCAACTCCACTCCGATCGCTGATCTCTGGGTCTTTATCGTCGGACCGTTTGTCGGTGCAATTCTCGCAGCATTTCTTTATAAATATCTGGAAACACCGGATAAAAAGCAATAATTCGTATCATCAAAGCAGCCGCGTGATTGTCAGCGCGGCTGTTTTTTTGTATTTTTTTCCGGTTTTCCGGAGATTTCCGGCAATGTACCGCGATTTGCCCGATACGGCGCTGTATGGAATCTGCCGGAAAGAAATCTGACTGCAATGCACCCGGAGTGAAATGCGCATTTCGGTTCATACTGATTCTGTGCGGGAATCACCGCAGAGAGGATGTATGCAAATGAAAAACAAACAAAATCGCGCAAAAATCTGGTTTTCGCGGATTGCTGTCTGCGGCGCTGCACTGTTTTCGGCACTGACCGGCGCTGTGCATTATTATGCGCAGAATTTGCCGGATCACTATTATTTGCAGGCGGATGAACCGCTGACAGTTTCTACCGTATTGCCGGTTACGGTGCGGCGGAGCGTGTCTGCGGCGGCAGATTTGCAGGAGGCGGAGCTGCGGCTGTTCGGTGTTGTGCCGGTTAAAACGGTCTCGCTGACGACGGTCTCGCCGGTCAGCATCTATGTCGGCGGCGAGCCCTTCGGAATCCGGATGCTGATGGACGGTGTGATGGTCGTGTCGCTTTGCGATATCAGCACGCAGGAGGGCGCTGTATGCCCCGCAGAGCGCGCCGGTATCCAAATCGGCGATATTATTCAGGCAGTCAACGGAGCGCCGGTTCACGGGAATGCGGAGCTTCAGCAGGCTGTTTCCGATGCGGCGGGCAATGCGGTCAGTATCACGCTCCTGCGCGGCGATCTGGAGCGCACGGTTTCCGTGCAGCCGGAGTATTCCGCCGCAGCAAAGCGCTGGCAGACCGGCATGTGGGTGCGCGACAGCACCGCCGGAATCGGCACAGTGACGTATTATTATCAGGCGCCCGGCGGACAGATTCAGTTTGCGGGGCTCGGGCACGCGGTCTGCGATCCGGACACAGGCGAGCAGATTCCGCTTGCCTCCGGGGATGTGATTGCGGTATCCGTCCGCGATGTGATCTCCGGAGCGGCAGGTGCACCCGGCGAGCTGCGCGGCAGATTTGATACCGGAGCTGCCGTCGGCGTTTTGCAGAGCAATCATGCAGCCGGTGTTTTCGGTTTCATGCACACGCTTCCGCAGAAGCAAATGCAGATGCCGCTCGGGTTCCGGCAGGATGTCAAACGCGGCCCCGCACAGATTTTTACGACAATCGACGGCACTTCGCCGCAGGCGTATTCCGTTGAGATCGAAGAGATCCGCAGCAATGATGCGGCAATGCGCAATCTGATTGTGCGTGTGACCGACCCGGTTCTGCTGGAAAAGACCGGCGGTATTGTGCAGGGCATGAGCGGCAGCCCGATCATACAAAACGGCAGACTGATCGGCGCCGTGACCCATGTGTTTGTGCGCGACCCAACCAGAGGATACGGCATTTTTGCCGAAAATATGTATGCGCAGACGGCTTCTCAGGCTGTTTCCGCAGACACCGCCGCCGGAGCACAGGCTGCCTTCGGGCACAGTCTTCCGGCCGCTGTTTCAGAATAAAAAAGACGGGGCATCTGCAAAAAGATGCCCCGTACCATTATGGATGTTGTGCATATCGGCAGCAGCAGATGACTCCCCCGCTGCAAATCTGTTACCGGCTCTCGTCGCTGAAGCCGCTGTCAACGAGCTCGACCAGCGAAGCGACTGCCTGCTCCTCGTCGGTACCGTCCGCGATGATGCGGATTGCAGTGCCGCCGACAATGCCGAGCGACAGAATACCGAGCAGAGACTTTGCATTGACCCGGCGCTCCTCCTTCTCGATCCAGATTGCAGAGCGGAACTCATTTGCTTTCTGGATAAAGAAGGTTGCAGGACGTGCGTGCAGACCGACCTGATTCTGAACCATAACGTCTTTGATACACATAAACTTTCTCTCCTTTATGATTTTCATTAAACCCGATTTCTGGCGGATGATCTGTCTTCCGTGGCTGCTCCGCCACACGCGGAAAAAAAAACACTGATACAGAATGCAGAATGTATGACCGGCGGATTCGGAGCGGTACAAAGCTGCCTGACCAGCTGTATTAACAGTATGTAAATCATAGTTCAATTATACATACCGTATAGTTCATCCGATCCCCATTGACATTCCGTTCTATTTATCTCCACGGAATCATGTTATCATTATACTGATTTTTTGCCATTTCGTCAATCTCTTTTCTACACAAAAGCGGGGAAAAGGGGCAAATTTCTCCCCTATGCTACATTTGAAACGATAGTTTGCCTCTCAGTTTGGGCAGTTTCACGAAAAAAGTTTGTTGAAAACTTTTAGTAGGGTCTCTAGTTTTCAACAATAGAATTTGTTGATTGTCACAACAGACTCTTTGATTCCTGTTCCTTTGACCATTTTGCATAAAGATCCGGGCGGCGTTCCTGCGTGACAGCAAGACTCTGCTCCTGCCTCCAGGCGGCTATATTTTTGTGATGACCGCTCAGGAGTACAGCCGGTACGGCTTCGCCCTCCCAAATCTCCGGCCTTGTATACTGCGGGTATTCCAGCAGCCCGTTATAGTGGCTCTCCTCCTCATACGCATCCGGAGACGGAAGCACGTTTTCGCACATTCTGGCAACCGCGTCGGTCAGGACAAGCGCGGGCAGTTCGCCGCCGGTAACCACATAATCCCCGATCGAGATTTCCTCGTCGCAGATTCGGTCGAGAACGCGCTGATCAATACCCTCATAATGACCGCAGAGCAGAAACAGCCGCGGTATCTGCGAGAGCTCCCGCACGCGCTGCTGCGTCAGAGTTTTCCCCTTTGGAGACAGATATATTGTATGCATCGGGACGTCAGATTGTGCCATGACTGCCTTCCAGCAGTCGAAAACCGGCTGCGCCTGCATCACCATGCCCATGCCGCCGCCGAACGGCGAATCATCAACACGGTTGTGGCGGTCGGTCGTGTAATCGCGGATCTGATGGCAATTGACGGTAATCGCGCCTTTTGCGCGTGCCCTGCCGAGAATGCTTGCGGAGAGCACCGCCTCACACATTTCCGGAAAGAGAGTTGCAATTTCAATTGTCATCAGTCAAACAGCCCCTCCAGCGGACGAATCAGAATACTGTCCGTCTCAAAGTCAATTTTCAGTACTACCTGCGGAATCACAGGAACCAGCAGCGATCTGCCCTCCGGCGATTCAACCTCGTAAACATCGTTCGCGCCGGTTTGCAGCACATCGCGCAGTTTGCCGTATTCCGCACCGGTATCCGCATCCTTTACCGTCATGCCGATGAGATCCTGGATGAAATAGGTATCATCATCGAGATCGACGTCGCTGCGATCCATATAAAGGACAGTGTTGCGGAGTGCATTTGCCGCCTCCGGTGTATCGACACCGTCAAATTTAATGAGTGCCATATTTTTTTGCACAGCAGCGTGCGAAATATGCATCGGGACAAGTTCTTTTCCGCGGTAAAGCGTCTCAAATTCGCAGAGAAACTCCGCCGAATCGCACCACGGCATCACCTTGACAGTGCCGTTCAGCCCGTGAATGTTGACGATCTTTCCGATTTCGAGAAATTGTTTTTTCATATTTGCTCCTCCGAGTTTTACTCCGGTATATTATAACATATTATGGAAGAAAACGCAATGGGAGCGGGTGAAAAAGTACACAATGAAATTGCCGGGGAGATAAAACGGAGCCGGGCAGTGCCCGCCGGGCTCCGCGCCCGCCGGGCACTGCCTGCGCTTCTTCTTCCTCATATTGCTAATGAGGAAGAAGGAGGAAGGAGCAAACTCTATTTCTCTCGTTTTTTGATTCCGGAAGCTAACAGGCGAGAAAGGCACCTAAATAGAACAGTTCGCCCAGACGGCGCTTTGCTGTATTGCCAGCGCGGGCTCCGCGCCGGGCACTGCCCGCCGGGCTCTGCGCAGGCTGCACGCAAAAGCGTGCCATAATATTCGGCTGTTGCCTTAGATTGTCGATCACTGTTCGTATCCTTCTGCGCTTGATCGTGCTGTGACGGACGGGCATATCATTGCCTTTGGGGCATCAATATCTTATGGAGTTGATAAGAGTAGCGGTCATCGCACTCAGCAAATTAAAATTCACTACCGCTTCAATGTTGCCGTAACGACTGCCGTTGCTGACAGTATGAAGTACGACAAAAAGAGAAAGGCTGCATAACCGCATAGGTTACGCAGCCTTTTCTTCAAATCATAAAAACTTCTTTATTGGCGCACCTCTGAAGCCCCACCCTTTTTTTCATGGTTATAATGCGCGTTTCAGCAGCGTCAGATCGACGGAATTGATCTTGCGGTCGGTGTTCATATCGCCGCGCTCCGCCTGACTTTCGGTCAGATCGCCGGAAGCAGCCACATACTTTGCCAGCATCACCGCATCATTGACGGCGACCGTGCCGTCACCGTCCACATCGCCGCGCAGGATCTCCGGTACTGCGGGCACGGTGGTTTCTGTTGCGGTTTCGGTTGTCCCGCTTTTTGGGAGCTGCGCCTTGCCGCTCAGATACTCCGAAAGGCGTGCGTACCAGAATGTGCCCATTTTCTGATAGCCCTCTGCATTCGGATGCACGCCGTCGTAGAGGTCGTCCTTTGTCAGAACCCCGTTGATATCCGCGAGGATCACCGGCTTGCCTTCTGTACGTTTTTTCTCAGCAAGTGCGCGGATTTGAGCATTGCACTGCGAAACCGCGCTGTCCATTGACTCGACCGTGAAGAAATACTCGCTGATGTAGAGGTGATTGTTCGCATCCATGACCGGCAGCGTCGCGAGATAGAGTGCGCCGTCCTCCGGGAGCGCATTCAGCACGATATCGACCAGCACCTCAAGCCGCTCTCCGTAATGTTCCAGATCGTACAGGCTCAGAATGTCATTTGTGCCGATTTGCAGGAATACCACATCCGCAGGGTATTCTCCGAGCATCCATTCCGCGAATTCGGTCAGTCCGGAGCGCTGCCCGGAAATGGAATCCTCCTGCGCGATGTTCGCGACGGAATAGCCCGAATAGCCGGCGTGCTGCGGATCGTAGCCGCTGCCGCCCCAGTTCGGACCGACGAGATCAACCAGCGATTCCTGTCCGTTTGCGGTGATGTTCTCGCAGAGCGTGTTCCGGTAGCCGCCTGTCATCCAGAAGCCGTCCGTGATGGAATCGCCCATGCACATCAGCCGCACTTTCTTTTCCTCAGCCGCGCTGCCCGGCATCGCCCCCGCGTTCAGCATGAGCACAGCGGCGCCTGTTGCCGCAGCGATCTTCTTATAGTCATACATAAATCCGACTCCGTTCTTTCAATATGCCCCCCGCGATCCTGTATATGTTTTGCGGATTCGCTTTCTCTCTGGTTTTATTATAGCAGATCGGCTGCGGGGGAGGCAATGCATTTTTATCGCTTTTCCTGTTCAATCGTACAAAGTTGCGCTTGCATTTTTCGCGAAAATATGTTATAACCGGGCAGTGCCCGCCCGACAATCATTTCTCAAAACGACCTATCTAGGCGAATTTCAAGTTGTTGCGTTATTTTCATCGTATCTCGCATGAATTATGATTCTGTAATTTGAACCCAAAATCACTATTTTGAGCCCATTTTCAGCCCAAGTTCCCACGCAAGTTCCCGCAAAATAGTTCCCACAACCAGCATACACTAGCCCTCAAACTACATGGGAATTTGCGTAAGGGAATCACTGAAGATCACTCAACTAACAATTGAATAGTATCCGTATGCCCGATTTTTCGTCCATGAAAAACCGGGCTTTTTCTTTGCCCAGTTCCCGGAGGTGATGCCAATGTAAACAAGAATTCAGATCGAACTTACCCGGTGGCGTGTGCGATTTCAGCCAGATTTCGCACACGAAAATGAGAATTTATGTCTTTCAGGAGGATGATTACTATGAAACAGATGACTTTGACTCTCCTTTCTATGTACGCAGCAGCAGGCAAGCTCGGCTACAGCCTGCCCTTTATGAACGAGATCTGCAAGAGAGCGTTTTGGAGCGGTCGCCCGTTCCATGTGCTCAAGGACGCGAACAACAAGTATTTCATCGAGGCGAACAGCCTTCAGCGATACATCGACAGCTGCCCGGACTTCAACCCGTTTGAGATTCCCGGTGTCTATGAGCCGGATAACTATGCTGAGGACGCACCGATGGACGAATCCGTGTTCATTCTGACCGAGGATATGCTTCCGCAGGTCTGTGGCGTCTTGGTTGATGACGAATGCGCACCGCTCATCACCTACAACAGAAATGAACCGGCGCTTCTGGTTCTGACCGTTGTAGAGACGGATGAGACAGAAAAGCGGTGCTATCCGACAGAGAATCTGTTGCACGATGAGGCATGATGAGAAAAACACCAAGGATAAACTGAAAACGCGTCTACGCATGGTGTCTTTCTGCTAACAGGTTAGATGTTAAATTCGTTTTTCAGAATATCAACGACTTCAGGATCCCAAATGAAACCAAAGCTATACGGGTGATGTGAGCCTTCTCCATATTGTTTTCCGAGCTCAGTAATATCCCAAGTTGGCGATCCATCCCTTGTTACATATTTACTTTTTTTTATGAACCCTATCTTTTCCAGCATCACATTGACTTCATGTGCATTTTTTCCTAATTCTTGTCCAATTAATCTCGCAGAAATTCTTCTTGCCATTGTTCTTTACCTCCAATAATTAATGATTATGAAATATTCAATAACATATTTCTTTGACCACATTATCATTATACAGCCAAACAGCCGATATGTCAATATCTGAAAACGCTGTAATATGCCATATCAGCGCAAAACTGTATACAGCTATCGGCAGAAAAATCTCCACAATCAGCTCAAATTCTTGCCGGTAAATGCACCTTGACAACTGAATATTCTTTTTCAAGCCCGTTATTATGAAGAGTGAAGCATTCCTACTATTATAATAACGGGCTATTTTTATGCCCATTTGAGGAGGGATGAGCCATTGAACATGAGCGAAGATGTGACTGCCGTTTCGATGCAGGTATCAGAAAAAACAGCAGAAGCGGCACTTTCCGCTTTCAAGTCTGTGCTGGATTCGGTCGGTCGGCTGTTCCGCGAGCTGCTCGGCATGGAGCATGACCGGGCAAGAGCGAGAGCACAGATGAAAGCGGCAAAAGGCGGCGCAGAGACTCCGGAAAAGACCAAACCGCCGAATGTATCGGCAACAAACCTGATCGGCATCAAGCCCGGTGAGGTATCCCTGAAAGACCTCGCCGAGAATGCCCGCAACACCGGCGAAGCCCTGTCGGTCGCACAGAACGGCTTTTCACAGGAAGACCGCAAAGCCATTGCCCGAACCGCGAAAAAGTACGGCATACCGGTCGCGTTTTCCAATACGAAAGGCAAAAACAATCTTTATGCGAATGTCCGCAGCGGCGATTTGCCGATCTTCAAACAGATCTGTACGGAGTGCGTCAAGGAGAAGATCGCTGCGAAGCCGGAAACGCTCGGCAATTTCAAGGTGCAGCCGTGGGAAGTCCCCCACCTGACTGCGATGCTGAAAGCCCATGACCTTCCGGCAGTGTTCGTGGAGACCAAAAGCGGTGACCAGTACTGTCTGCATGATGTAAAGCATCAGGATGCGGTGCGCATTGTCCGTGAGGAATTTGTCGCAAAGTGCAAGGAGATCGAGAAGCAATTCTCCTTTGATAAGGACGAAAACGGCTTCTATACGCTGAAAGACCTGCATTCCGGCAGAGAAGTCTCTTTCGATGAAATTCCGGATAAGGCAACCGTATCCCAGCAGATTCAGACGCAGTTCGGCTATGATTCGGTCAAAGCTGATCTGGCTGCGGCGAAATTCGGAGAGGAATCGCTCAAAGGCAAGCAGAAGGAGCGGTATTTCAGCAACAGCGCACAAAATGAGTTTTCCCGTATCGAAGGTAGTGTCACGCTGGAGGGCGAAAGCCTGCACGCCAAGCCGTTCGGCTGTTGGTATGTCCAGCCGAAAAAGGACGAGATTCCGCGTGTGGTTTTCCGCGATCAGTCCGGCAAGTATGCCGTGCTGGAGCCGCAGAATATGACGCGAGCGAAAATGCGCGGTCTGCTGACTGAACAGCTCGGCATCACAGACCGCAGAACGCTCGATGCCCTGACAGATAAGGCGGACCGTGTGACAGACTTCTATGCCCGACAAGATACGACTCTCTTATCCGCTGACCGAACATTCAAGATGGAAGACTTCGAGCCAGAGAAGATCATCGAACACAAATACACCGGTGCAAGCGGCACGGAGTATGTCACGAAGCAGAAGCCGCTGGATTCCGTGGAGAACAGCATTCAGCGCACTGACAAGGACAGCTTCACGGTCAATACCGTGTTTCGGTCAACCGAGATTACGGACAAGGGCGACTCTATCCCGCATGAGCAGACCGAAAAGCTGGATTTCACGCTTTCGGACAAAAAGCGCACGCTTCATTTCCTTTCAGCAATGTATATGGACGCGGGCATGAACGAGGCGGATGCAAAATCAATGGCAAAGGAGGTTTACAGCAAGGCGGAGGCGCAGAGCCCGGAGACTGTGCTGCGGATTGAGGAAGTCCGGCAGAATTCCATGACAGTCGCCTACGGCAAGGCGTCCGTGGTTCTCTCCACCGCAGACCGTCAGGAAGCGGCAGAGAAGATCGCCGGTCTCGGCGTGTCCCCACAAACGGCGGAAACGCTGGTCGAGAAAGCACAGGAAATCCGCGTGGATGCAGTAAAGGAGCGCGTCGCGGCGGTGCAGGCACAGCAGACCGATTTTAATACCGCGATGAATCACCTCACAGACCGCGAGGAACGCGCAATCGACACGATGATCGTGTGCAGCGCGGCACAACCGCAGAAACATATTCTCTGTGATGTGGATAAACAGATCGAGGAATGCTCGCGTTCGGAGCTTGACCGTCAGGCGGAAAAGATGCTCTGCTGCCCTGACAGTTTTGAGTTTAAAAAGGACTTCTTCATGATCGGCGGCAAATATGCCCGCTGCGTCTACATCAAGCGGCTTGGTTCTGAGGTCACGGATAATCTCTATCCGGAACTGCTGGAGCTCAATCTGCAAACGGTCATCTCTGAAAACATCGACTTTGTCGATCAGGCGGAGGCATTGCAGCTCGTGCAGCGCAAGCTGACCGACATGAAGCAGGAAGAAATCAATAAAAAACGAAAGAGCGCGGAGACGGCAAAGGGAGCGTACATTGATCCGATCGAGGGCACGGCGCTGGAAACGGACAAGCTCGAAGCGAAGGCTTACCTCGAAAAGCTGCAAAGTCACAATGTTAAAATGACGCGGGTGCAGTTCATCATGATGATTCTTGCGGACAGCATGGACGAGCTGGATGCGGCGACTGACAAGGTGCAGACG
>Ga0247608_10006775_pt1 | contig 11948 bp, 6 predicted proteins | sample 176DNAGHGlowgp2_FD_193490 | JGI IMG/M metagenome (GOLD analysis project Ga0247608, IMG submission 193490) | Sheep rumen microbial communities from Palmerston North, Manawatu-Wanganui, New Zealand - 1766 DNA GHGlow gp2 | ecosystem: Host-associated > Mammals > Digestive system > Stomach > Rumen ... | reverse complement strand
GTAATGGGGATTGGGGATTGGGGATTGGGGATTGGGGATTGGGGATTGGGGATTGGGCCCAATCCCCAATCCCCAATCCCCAATCCCCAATTTATAATCTAAAATAATTATAATTTTATGAATATATAATTATTTAATATTTAAAATATTATTTAATTAATATTAAAAATAATCTAAAAATTATTAAAACCAATTAGAATTATATAATTTTTGAAAAAATTTAAATTCTATCATCAAAAATATTTTTTAATTATATATAATATTATTAATATTAATATTTTAATAAAAATAATTAGATTTTATATCATTATATATTTTATACTTTTTAAAATTATTGATTATTTTTTTTCATTATTGACATTTTTATCATTTATATTAAAATTTATATTATCATTTGAATTATTATAATCATTATAAAATAAATCATAATCAAAATTTATTGAATTTATTTCTTTATAAAATTCATTATCTTTGTTTTTTTTATTATTTTTATTTGTTTTGTTATTTTTTATATTATTATTATCATAATTAAAATTAAATTCTTGATTTTCATTCAATTTTTCTATATTATTAATAAAATTTTCATTTAAATTTTTAAAAATTGAATTCATTGTATTCATTTGCATTTCTTCTTTTTTATTATCAGTTATATATTCATTACTTTTATCATTTAGATTATTATCAAATAAACCTAATGAATTTTCATTTATTTTGTTATCATCGTTATTATTGTTATTTTCAATCAAATATTTGACAAAAAAATTCCTAATTTTTTTAATTATATTCTTTGGTCTTACAGAATTATGTCCTCCATTAGGAACTTGCTCTAAAAAATATTTTCCTTTATATTTAGCTATAAGATCTTTAGTATGTTGAATATTAATCAATTCATCATTTATAGCATGAATAAACAAAGCAGGAACATTAGTTTTAGAAGCACAATCAATAGGTTTTAATTTATTAATTTCCATTCCATTTTTACTTTTTATTGTACTACCAACAATTTTTAATGCTCCATCAATTAGAAAATTAGGAATATTTATTTGTTTTTTAACTAATTCTTTAGCCAATTTAGAAAAATCAGCAAATGGACTATCCATTACAATACATTTTACTCTTTCTTCATCTTTATGAGCATATATCATCGTAGTTGCAGCTCCCATTGACCTACCCCATAAACCTATTTTCCCAACTCCTGGATATTTTGATATAAAATCTATTATAATACCTAAATCATGACTCTCATGATATCCTAATGATATATAATCCCCCTCTGATAATCCACTTCCTGCAAAATCAAATATAAATAAATTTACATTTATTTTTATTAATTGATGTAACATTCTAAATCCTTCTAATCTAGAAGAAGAATTTCCATGTAAATATATAACAACTGGCATTATTGGACTTGGACGTGATTCTATATCAGGTTCAAAAAACGAACATTTTAAATTATAACCTTGAGAAGATTGTAAATTAAAATCATGACGAACTATTATTTTATTATTATATTCAAAAATTGGTTCTCCAAACAATTCTTCGTCATATATATCTCGAGGAGGTCTTATTATAAATTTCCATAATGTTTCATAGTTATATTTTATATCATTTGGATCATAACCTTCCATGTATTTTATATATATTTGATTGTTTTTAAATAATTAATAATAAAATAATAATCTAAAAAAAATTAAATAATTATTTATTTATGAAAAAAAATAAAATCTAAAAATTAAAATAAATAAACAATTTATAATATATATATATATATTTTATATTCTTATTTATATTAATTATTTATTTAAAACTAAAAATTAATTTCAATTTAATATTGAAATTGTTATATTTTTTATTTTCCAAAAAGATAATTATAATCAATTTCAACAACAGCAGAAATAATCAATATTTTAGAATATGTATCAGTTTCCTCAGGAAAACATATATCATAACTTGGAGAATTACAACAAAATTGACAATATCTACTTGTTTTCAAAATACTTCCCATAAATTTACTATTATCAGGTGTTACAATATCAGCAATCAATCTTTTCATACAACAACCTCCTTTACAACACATACAACATTCATCACAACATTCATCATCATCATTTTCTTTTTTACTTTTGCAAATTGTACAAATTCCACAACAAACACAATTTTCTAAACATTCAGTATTACATGTCCAAAACATGAAATCACATTTTGCTTCTAAACATTTATGAGGTCTTTTTAAATAAAATTTAACATTTCCATTCTCATCAATTATTTCTCTAAAAACATCTCCAGTACATTTTTTTCTATTTATTTGTCCAATTGGTTTTTCAGTTCCTAATTGAACCATAATAGGACTTAAATCTCCTATGCACATTTGACAAGGGCAACAACAAGCATATCCCCAATTTTTTTTTGCAGTACCTAATGCAGCTATTAAATTTTCTTTAGGATGAACAATATCATCTGAACAAGTAACTGCAAAAATTTCCATATCAACTGGATTAGAAAAATTACTATTGATTATTTGAGTGATACAAGAAGATTTTTCTTTAATACGGAATAAATAATGACTGTTATTATTTGAATCATAACCTAAACAATTATAATAAAAAAAATTACATCCACATAAATAAGCTACTTTTATTTTTACTAGTTGACATTCAGTTAATGCTTCCAAAGCGTTATTTGTAAAAGCAAATAATTTTGATGTTACAGCACGTTTGATTTTTCTTTGATGATAACGAATATTTGCTGTTTGTGCTTGATTTTTTGCTAATATTGTATTTTCTTTCATTTGAATATTTGGATCAACAACTAATGTTACATTCCCTCCATTTTTTATTGTTACTGTTCTACGAAATGTTCCTGTTCTATTAAATGCAACTGTACCAGCTGGATGTTTTGTTGGTTGTCTCCAATGTTTTCTTTCATTTTTAGCTTCTTCATTTTCAGTTTTTTCTGATTTTTTATTTTCTTGTTCTTCAACTTCAGGGGCAAATTTTGTTGATTTTTTTCTTTTTTTACCTCTTTTCTTTCCTTTTTTCTTACCCTTTTTTTTTCCTCCTTCTTCATCTGAAGAATTTTCTTTATTTTCTTGTTCATTTTCTTCATTTTCATTATTGTGTTTTTGGTTTTTTTTATTATTTGAAGTTGAATCATTTATTCTATTTTCTTTTAAATTTAAAGTTTTTATTTCTGAATTTATGCTGCTTGAATTATCACGCATATGCAATTGGGTTTCTTTTTGAGATTCTTCATCTGACATTATTATTATATTTTTTATTTGTAATTAAATTTTTTAATTTTTAATTTATTTATAAATATTATGTAATTTAATTAATATATTTTATAAGAAAATAATTTTTATATTTTAAATAAAAATTATTTTATTTATTTAATTATTTAAACAAATGTTTCAAATTCTAATTTAACAATTCCATTTTTTTCTGTTTTTTTTTCTTCAATGTAATCAAAATCTTTAATTCCATAATTTTCATTTGGTATTAAATATTCTTTTTTTTTATCACAATCTATACTATTAAATATAATTTGATCATCTTTATTAACATTTACATTTTCAAATTTTTTATATTTTACATCAAATTTTATTTCTTTTTTTTCGCCTTCTTTTTTTCCTTCACATTCTATTGTATCAAAATTTCCCTCTATTAAAAAAATTTGATTTTCTTGTGATTGTGTTGAATAAAAAAAATTTGAAAATTTATCAGAATAAATATCTATTAAATTTTCAGAAATAATTTTCTTCTTTCCTTTCCCATCTAAAGAAAATTCATTATTATTATAATTTAATTTATATTTATTCTCAAAAAAAGATTCATAAAATTTTTTTAAATTTTCTAAAAAACATTCAAAAAATTCTTTTGATTTATTTAATTTTTTATTATTTTTAAACATTGAAATAAAATTTTCTATTGCTCCTTTATTATTCTCATCATTAAAATCTTTATCAGCTAAATAAAAATAATGTTCAAAAAGAATAGAATTTATATTCTTATAATTTACAATATGTTTTTCAATAAAATAATTATAATTTTTTCCTTTTTCTTCTTTTAAAAAAAATTCTTTATTTAAAATATTTTTTAATTGCTCTAAATAATCAGAATTTTTAGTATAATGAAAATAATAAATATTATTTTGTGAATAAATATCTAAAAAACTATTTAAATCAATCTTATTATTATTATTTTCTTCAATTAAAAAAATTATATAAAAAGAATTTTTAATTATAAAATTTTTTATACAATTTCTTGAAATTTTATAATCTTGAATTTTTTCAAATAAAGAATAATTATTATATGTGCTTAAATTTTTTTGAATAAAATAATCATTAGATATTGAATAATTAAGAATTATAATAGGATATTCATCTATTTTATTATAAGTTAAATAAATTTTATCATATTCTGGCTTTTGACTTGTATCAATTAAATTTTTAAATAAAAAAAGCATTGTAAATTTTTTTTGAATTTCTGGATCATCTCCAATAATTGAAATTAAATTACAATGTTTTTCTTCCTTTAAAAGATCATTTGGATCTGTTGTTAAGTTTTTAAAATTAAATTTACGATCTTCATTTAATTTTATTAAAGATGGTAATGAACATTCATAATTATACAAAAATACTTCTTTTTTCATGAAATTAATTAGAATTTTAAAATTAAATTTAAATATGAAAAAAAAAATATTATTTTAAAATTTAATTTTAACTTTAAAAACAAAAAAAAATAAAAATAATTAATAAATAAATTTAAAAATTATTTAATTAAAATATCATTCAAAAAATAAAATGAGTCTATTAGGTATTCAAGGAGAAAGAGAAACAGGAATGGATGTTCGTCAAGGAAATGTAATGGCAGTTCAAGCAATATCTAACATAGTTAAAACATCTTTAGGTCCTCAAGGTTTAGATAAAATGTTAGTAGATGACATAGGTGATGTAACAATAACAAATGATGGAGCAACAATATTAAAACTCTTACAAGTTGACCATCCTGCCTCAAAAGTTTTGGTTGAACTTGCTCAAATTCAAGATAGAGAAGTTGGAGATGGTACAACAACAGTTGTTATTCTTGCTAGTGAATTATTAAAACGTGGAAATCAATTAATTCAAAATAAAATTCATCCAACAACTGTTATTTCAGGATATAGATATGCATTAAAAAAAGCCGTACAACATATAAAAGAACACCTTATAATTAAAAAAGATAATTTAGATAAAGAATTATTAAAAAAAGTTGCAACAACTTCATTAAGTAGCAAATTAATAGGACCTGAAAGTGAATTTTTCTCAGATATTATTGTTAATGCAATGTTGGGTGTTAAAACAACTTCTGTAGATGGCTCAATAAAATATCCTGTTAAAAATGTAAATATCGAAAAAATTCATGGAAAATCAATAACTGAATCACGTTTAGTTGATGGTTATTCAATAAGAGCAATGAGAGGAGCACAAGGTATGCCATTAACTGTTAAAAACGCAAAAATAGCATGTCTTGATATGACGTTAGGTAAATTTAGACTTCAACCTGGTGTTTCTGTTCTTATAAATAATCCTGAAAATTTAGAAAAAGTTAGACAAAGAGAAATGGATATCACTAAAGAAAGATGTGAAAAATTAATCAAAGCTGGAGCTAATGTTATTTTATGTACTAAAGGTATTGATGAATTTGCTATAAAATATTTCGTTGAAGCAAATTGCATTGCAGTTCGTCGAGTAGAAAAATCAGATTTAAAAAGAATAGCTAATGCAAGTGGTGCCAAAATTATAATAAGTTTCGCTGATGAAGATGGAGAAGAAAAAATAGATTCATCATTATTAGGAGAATGTGAAGAGGTTTCAGAAGAAGCAGTTTCAGATTATGAATTTATATTCTTTAAAAAATGTAAAAAGACAACAGCCCAAACAATATTATTAAGAGGAGCAAATGAATTTATGTTAGATGAAGTAGAACGTTCGATTCACGACGCACTTTGTGCAGTAAAAAGAGTATTAGAAAGTAACTCTTTAGTTGTTGGAGGAGGATGTGTAGAAGTAAGTACATCAATATTTTTAGAATATGCTGCAAGAACATTAGGAAGTAGAGAGCAATTAGCAGTAAGTGAGTTTGCAGAGGCATTAAATGTCATTCCCAAACAATTAGCTATAAATGCAGCTAAAGATGCTACTGACCTTCTTACTAAATTAAGATATGTTCATGATAAAGCTCAATCACCACAAACTACTCCTGAAGAAGCAGAAAAATTAAAAAATACTGGATTAGATTTATTAAATGGAAAGATTAAAAATAATTTTAATGCCGGAGTTTTTGAACCTGCAATGAGTAAAATAAAAAGCTTAAAATTCGCCACAGAAGCTGCTATTACAATTTTAAGAATTGATGATTTAATTAGAATTGAACCTGAAAAACAACAAAATCAACCAGGAAGAGGAGGAGGACAACCAATGATGATGCCTGGAATGTAATGATAAATAATAATAATAACTTATATATAAAACATAAAATAATAATATTAAAATAAAAATATTTTTTTGAAAAATATTTTTGTATATTATTTATTTTATTATTATTAATAAAAATTAATTTATGGAAATCTTTTAAAATTCATCTTGTTCATTTGCACCTGGAGGTTTTTTAAATCCTGGTCCACCTGCTGGTTTAGCAATAATAAGTTGATTAATTTTCAAAATAGTAACTGCTGTTGAATAAGCATATTTAATAGCCCATTTTTTTGTTTCTAAATTATCAAAAACACCTAATTTAAATGCATCTTCACATTCTCCATTTTTTATATTAACTCCAATTTTACCATCGGTATTATTCTTACTTCTTAAAGTTGCCATACATTCATTTATATTAAATCCTGAATTTTCTAATAAAGTTCTTGGAACAACTTCAAAAGCTTCAGCAAATGCTTCAATTCCATATCTATCTAATGTTTCAAAACTTTTTGAGAATTTTTGTATCTCATTACTCAAATGCATCTCAATTGCTCCTGCACCTGCAACATATTGACAATGTTTACATCCTACTTTATATGCATTTACACCATCATAAATAATTCTTTCCATATTATCTAACATATCTTTTGTAGTACCTCTTAAAACTAAAGTAGATAATTTATTGTTTTCACTTTCTTTTAAAACTACAATACATTTTTGAGAAGATATTTCAGTTACTTTTATTTCATCTGCAGTCCCCATTTCTTCTTTTGTTGGAGGTCCAAGTCTTACTAATAATTTTGCACCAACGCTATTAGCAATTCTTCGTAATTCAAATTTACTCATAACTCTAAATACCATAACACCATATTTATCAAAATAATGAATAGCCATATTGCTAACATTTCCTCCAATAACTGCAACATTTATACCTGCATCAACTATATTTTTTACTATCTTTTCCATATGTTCTTCTTCTCCTTTAGTGTAATTTAATAATTCTTCAGCTGATTTAAATACAACTTGATCATTTGTTTCTGCTCCTTGAGTTTCAAAAGGGCAATTATAAACAGCAACGTTACATTTTTCACTTTTTGTTATTGAACCTTCAACATTTCTTACAACAACTAAACCTCTCATAACTGAGGTTTTCATTAAACTTCCTCCTAAAATTTTTGCTACTCTAACATTATCTTCATTAAATTTTGTTGGGTCATTTGAAGGTAAAACATTAATACATGCTTGTGCAATTAAAGGAGCTAAAAAATTTTCTTGACCATGAACCATTTTACTTCCAATTACTGGTTTAATTATTTTAGTTGCTTCTTCTATATTACTTATATCTTTTATTTCAACTTTCTCTGAATTATCTAAAATTTCCATAGCTTTGTTAAACCCTTTTTCATAACCTAATGTTATATCACTTATATGAACTCCACTATCATATAATTTTCCAGCTAAATTCATTAATTCTCCTCCAAATGTTATGACAAAATTAGTTCCATCTCCAACTTCTTTGTCTTGAGCTTTTGAAGCACCTATTAACATATTAACTGCAGGGTGATTTATATCTAATTCATCTCCCATAACTTTTGTATCTTTTGTTAAGAAAAGTTTATTATGTTGGTTTATAATATATTTATTCATTCCATTTGGACCATATGCTGTACGAGTCATTGAACTCATATCATTTATTGCTTCAATGTTACGAACTACTGTTTCTTGTGTTCCTTTGTAATGTTTAAACCCTTCTTTTAATAAACTGTTGAAGTTTCCTTGTGGATTAAAATAAGACATATTTATTTGGGATTATTTAAATAAATATATCAATTTAAATTGATTATTATTTAAAATATTTAAAAAAATTATTAATTAATATTAATTAATTTCTTAATTTAATTCTATAATAATATTTTATTATTTAATTATATTTAGATTTATGGAAAATGATAATAATATTGAAGAGAATAATAATAGTAAAAATAAAAAAAAAAGTAAAAAAAATCACAAATCTGAAAAAAACAATAAAAATAATTTAGATTCAAATACAAATACATTTAAATTAGACCCTTCTCCAAATATATTAAATACATCAATAGTTCTTAAAATTTTACTATTAGGAAATGGTTCTGTAGGTAAAACATCATTAATAAATAGATATTTAAAAAATGTTTACAATCCTGTTTATTTAACAACAATAGGAATAGATCAATCAATTAAATATTTAGTAATAAATAATAAACATATAAAATTATCTATTTGGGATACTGCTGGACAAGAGCAATTTAGAACAATTGCAAAATCATTTTATAATAAAACAGATGCTGTAATTTTATGTTTTGATTTAACCGAAAAAGAAAGTTTAAATAGTATTGGTTATTGGATAGATCAACTTTGCAGTAGAATAGAATTAAATCAAATTGGTTTAGTTTTAGTTGGAACAAAATTGGATTTAGCTGAATTAGAAAGGGAAGAAAATCAAGGAAAGGAAGAAGAAATTTCTGAAGAAGTTGAAAAATATGTTAAAAAATATAATATAAAATATTTTAAAACTAGTTCTTTAAACGGAACAAATGTTAAAGAAGTTTTTAATTATTTGGTTAAAATAACTTTAAATATCAAAAAATTCAAAGAATTTGAAAATGATAAAAAAGATGAAGATGGAAACACAATTTTTGATTTGGTGGAACTTGATAATGAAGAATCAAAGAAAATCAATGAAAAATCATTAATGCTCAAAAATAATAGTAAACTAAAAAGTAATATTAAAAATAAAAGAAATTGTTGTTGAAATTATTTATAATTTCAATTTTTATTTTGAATAGTTTTAATTTTGTTATTTTTATATTTTTCAAATTAAAATTAATATTTTATTTTATTAATAATTATGAACATATATATATTTATAAAAAAATTATTTAATCTTTTTTTGAAAAATAAGTAAATAATATTTCTCTACAACTTTGTTCAACTGCTTTATTTTCCAGAACTTCCATAACATCTCTTCTTAAATCCTCACTCATTGGTTTTGGACTATCAATAACCTTTTGAATTATTTTCAAGAAATAAATAATATTTTCAATATCATCTTCTAAAATTCTACTCATTTTTGATATAATTTCTTCTTCTTTTCTTAAACCTTTTTTATTATTACTTACAATACTATTTATTTCAGAAAATTTATCAATATAATGCTCAATATCAACTTCTTCTGAAAAATTATGAATCAAAACTTTTCTTTCTTCATAAAAATTTTGAATATTTCTCCATAAAATACCTAATTTATCTAATTTTCCTTTTGCAAAATTAAATTTATCAAAACCTTCATTTATATATTCAAATAATAATTTTTCATCTAATAATGTTCTATCTATTCTTTCCTTTAATTTTGGTATTTTTTCTTCTAAATATATTAAGGTTGCAATAACATTTTCATATTCATTTATATGAGTTTGATTATCTAACATATTAATTTCATTTAAAAATTTATTTATATCCTCTTCAACTTCTTCTCTTTCTTTTTTAAATTTATTTTCTAAAAATTCAATATTTTCTTTATGCATTTTTTCTACGTTTTCACTATCTGCTTTAAATTTATAAAAACTTTTTATTCCTTCAGCTATTTTATTTATCATATCTTCAGAAAATATATCATTGCTTTTAATTAAAAATAAAAATATTTTATAAGATTCATCAAAATCTTTAACTAATCCAATTACATCCATATTAACTTTATTTTTAGTTTTTTCCATTTCAACCACTTCTTCAGGGGTGTTTAATTTTTTATTAATTAATATCAATAATTTTCCAAATTTTTCTATATTATTATTATAATTTACTAAGATCATATCTTCTAATGATTTTAATAGCATTTTTTTATCATTTTCGAGTTTTTCTTTTAAATCCCTTTTTGTTTCTCTTGTATCAATAGCAAACATACTATATTGTAATTTATCTGGAATAATACTAATATAATTTTTAAAAGTTGAAATTTTATCTAAAAATTTCATATAATTTAAATAATCAGGCATTGCATTGTAAATATCAGTAAATGTTTTGATATTTTCATCGAAAGAATTTGTTATTAATTCTTTTAATGGTTCAAATACTTTTAAACTCTCTTCTATTTCACTATATTGTATTTTCATTTTACGATATATTTTACTTTTTATATCTGATAAAATAGTTTCATTTATATTTATTATATTAAGATATGATTTCATATAATTTTCAGTTTCCACTTCTTCTACTATTAAATTTGGACATAAATTTTTAAAATAATCTTCTAAAAAACTTTTATTTTGATTTGGATCACTATTAAAATAATCATTTAATTTACTTGAATGTTCCTTTGCAATTTTCTCTCTTTGAGAGGGTAAAATTTTTTTAAATTCGAGAAAATGTGTTGTACAAATTGAATTAAATAAATTGCATAAATTATCAATTACTTTAATTAATTTTTCATAAGCTTGATCAAAATTATATTCTAATTTAACTAAATTATATAAATTATCATATTTTGTTTTAATACTTATTAAGGGATCTACTAAATGAGTAATTTTAAATGTTAATAAATCAGGTAATTTAATATCTTTTTCATCATATTCCAAATCTTTTACATAATTTCCTTGTAAATATTCATGTGCTTCAGTTTGTTTATATAAATTTAAATTACTTGGATATTCATCAAAAAAATTAAATATATCATTCAAAGCTTTTTCTGTTAATTTTCTAAAAAAAATTGTGCAATAAGCTGTTACACTATTATTTAATTTAATTTTAGCTTCAGTTGACATTTTTTCATAATTACTTACATTTGTGTCTATTTGTTCATGTAACATATATGTGACATAAGCTAAATTTGAAGGAGTCAATCTAACATCAATTAAATCTTCAAGTTCTACATTTGTCCAAAAATCATTTAGTTGATCTTCATAATTCATACCAAATAATAAATTATCATATTCATCTTCATATTCTTCTGTATTTGTTATAAACCCTTTAAATGTCCATCTTCCTAAACTACTTAATTCTTTTCTTTTTAGGCATTTATTCTTTTTTGTTATTAATATTGCTCCTCTATAATATATATCTCTTAAAAATCTTAATACTTTATTCATATAACTTTCTTGAATTTTACAAAATTCATCTATTTGAATGCATTTATTTTCTTTATCTTTTAAACTATCTATATTTTTTAAATATACTAAATTAACATGATTAAAATTTTGAGTCCAATCAATTAAACCACTTACTTCTATATTACATAAGGATAAATTTTTTTCTAAAAAATTAAAGGCATTTGTATAATTATCAACCCATTCACTATATTTATTTCTATTAAAACTTCCATATTGAGCAATTGTATATGAAGAAGGTAAAACTTTTCTAGGATAATAAACTATATTTAATCTTTTTCTTTCATTAGGAGAACGTAATATATAATTCATTATTATTTGTTTCAATGTATAATAATATAAATCTTCAATTTCAG
>Ga0247608_10006770_pt1 | contig 11953 bp, 10 predicted proteins | sample 176DNAGHGlowgp2_FD_193490 | JGI IMG/M metagenome (GOLD analysis project Ga0247608, IMG submission 193490) | Sheep rumen microbial communities from Palmerston North, Manawatu-Wanganui, New Zealand - 1766 DNA GHGlow gp2 | ecosystem: Host-associated > Mammals > Digestive system > Stomach > Rumen ... | reverse complement strand
CAAGGCTAAGCAAAAGCCTCACGCACCAGCCTACGCCCGATTGTAGGTGGCCGAAGGCGACCGGCCAGAATGGACGGGCCGCGCGCCGTAAGGCGGGCAAGCACCGGAAAGCGGGTAAAAAATGCCCTCCTTGCCATTTTTTACCATGAGTTTTCGTCGAAAACCCGCAGTTTGACATGCAAGCACTTGACGTGTCATCCATGGCACTCCTTGTTTGCTGAGTAAAAAATGGCAAATGCCGATTATAGCCAAAGAGCAAAATGGTAGAGCAGACAGGAGGTCGTCCAAAAAAGTACCGTCAAAAAAACTAACATTAAAAAGCAAAAGGAAAAGCCAATATTGCACAAATCCTACCATATTGATATATTATTGGAATGACCTATTCAGAACTAGAAATGCCAAAGGCCGGAGACCGCGTTGTAGTTGGTATGTCCGGCGGTGTTGATTCAACGATGACCGCAGTTCTCCTAAAGGAAAGGGGATGCATAGTAACCGGCGTTACCATGTCCCTGTGGAAAGGCGACCTTCCCATATTGCCAGAAGCAGTCGGAATGCACGAAAGCTGCTACGGCCCCGGTGAAGAGGAAAACATTGACGAATGCAGGGAATTCTGCGAAAAGAACGGCATTCCCTACCACGTAATAGACGTAAAGGACGCATACCAAAAAGAGGTTCTTGACTACTTTAAAGCTGAATACCGGGCGGGCCGTACCCCCAACCCCTGCATAAGGTGCAACCGCTTTATAAAATTTGGGGCTTTGCTTTCCGGAATCCAAAAGCTGGGCATTGAATACGACTATTTTTGCACCGGCCACTACGCAAAGGTGGTCCGCGGAAGTGAAAGCCTTGCATCCGCATACGGTTCACAGGCATCCCAAAGCCAGGCAGGAAATTCAAAGCCTGCACAGATTGCGGTGGCACAAGACGCAACAAAGGACCAGGCCTACTTTCTTTACCGCATACCTTCGGACGTGCTGGAAAAGGTCCGCTTTCCGCTTAGCACATTTTCCAAGAAAGATATTTTTGCCATGGCAAAGGAGCGGGGACTTCTTGCGGCTAACAGGGAGGAGAGCCAGGACTTTATTCCCGAAGCCTACCTTGACTACCTCTTTGCGGACAAGCCTTCTGTTCCGGGCGACATAATAGACTTGGACGGGCACGTTCTTGGCCGCCACAGGGGAATCGAGCACTATACGATTGGCCAGAGGCGGGGGCTTGGCGTAAGCGCAAAAATGCCACTTTACGTTTGCGCAATCGACAAGGAAAAAAATCTTGTGGTACTTGCCCCGGACAGCGAGCTCTTTGTCTCTTCGCTCATAGCAGACGATTTGGTTTGGCCAGCAGGCTACGATCCAGACTGCACTTTTGAAGCCCAGGTAAAAATACGTCTTGCTGCAAAACCGGTTGCTGCGGTGCTTTCGCCCTACACTCCCAAAGATGGGGAAGCATTTGCAGGAAAGGCTTACCTTGTGGAATTTAAGGAAAAGCAGCGGGCAGTTGCGCCAGGCCAGTCGGTTGTCTTTTACAGGGACGGAATCACGGCGGGTGGCGGAATCATAAGCAAGGCGATTCGATAGCCATATTCAAAAAGCCACAGCTGGCAGCATATTTTTTTCTTTCTCTCTTGGAGCTTGCTCTCTTTTTTTACTGTGCCTTTAATGCAGGGCATTAAAGGCAGGGCATTTAAAATCCGGCTTTGCGGGGTTCCGCGGGACCCTACCCGCTCCATTGCTGGCGCAACCCGCTATCGCGGGTCCCTCCAATCCGGGCTAGGCTGCTTTGCAAGGAAGGATATGCGACAGAAAAAATGCAGCTTTCCACAAAAGGCCGATACAGGCTGCAAGTAAAATCTTTTTTAACGCGCAAAAATATGATATAATGCCGTCAGAGGAAGAAAAAGACTTCTTCAAATTCTTAAGCGGCGGCAGTGCAGACTCAGAATTTACAAAAGCCCTTGACCTTCTTGTAACATCTGCCCGCCACAACGCACAGTGGAGGCAGCAGTTTATGACATGGGAACAGGAAGTTCAGTTAAGCTACAACAGAGGCCTCGAAAAAGGACAGAAAATCGGCCAAAAAGAAGCCCTAAAAAAATATGCGCTTAGCATGCTAAAAGACGCAATCCTTCCGCTAGAAAAAATATCCGAATACACCCAGATTCCCCTTGAGGAACTAGAGGCACTGACCGCCACACAGTGCGAAGCGGCAGTTGCTGCACCAGATTGATGCAGCAGCAGGACACTAGTCGCTTGGCCCGGAAGTACGCACCTCGTTAGAATCCGCACTTGAATCCGAAGCCAAAAGCGTAGCCTGGCCAGAATCGGACTCCTTGCGGCATTCCATAGGAACATAGTCACGCTCTTCGGAAACATTCTTGTAAGCCGGACGGTAAATGCGGCCACCTGCAACAAGCTCTTCTATGCGGTGTGCGCTCCAGCCTGCAATACGTGCTATTGCAAAAAGCGGAGTAAAAAGCTCGCGCGGAATGTTGAGCATGGTGTACACAAAACCTGTGTAGAAGTCCACGTTTATGCAGATCTTTTTCTTGTCACCGTGAAGCTCATAAATAACCTCGGGTGCAAGCTTTTCAATTGAGCGGTAGAGGTTGAATTCCTCCTCCATGCCTTTTTCGCGTGCAAGCTCGGCAGCCTTTTCGCGGAGAAGAAGTGCACGGGGATCGCTTATAGTGTATACCGCATGCCCCTGACCGTAGATAAGGCCTGTATGGTCAAAAGCCTGTTTTGTGGCAATCTTCCTAAGGTATTCGCGGATTTCCGTCTCGTTGCTCCAGTCGCTAACATGGCTCTTTATGTCATCCATCATTTCCATTACGCGGATGTTGGCACCACCATGACGCCTACCCTTCAAAGAGCCAACCGCAGCCGCAACCGCAGAATACGTATCCGTATCCGCAGAAGAAACAACGTGAATCGTCAAAGAAGAGTTGTTACCGCCACCATGCTCAGCGTGCAGGATAAGCGCAAGGTCAAGAATCTCAGCCTCAAGGCGGGTATAACTCTTGTCGCTCCTTATAAGGCGCAAAAAGTTTTCCGCAGTGCTAAGGGCCGGGGACGGATTGTGAATATACATGCTCTTTCCGTCGTAGTAGCGCCTCTTTGCCTGGTAAGCATAAGCCGCAAGGGTAGAAAAGCGGGAAATAAGCTCAATACATTGGCGAAGGACATTCGTTATTGAGCGGTCCTCAGGATTGTTGTCGTAAGAATAGGAAGCAAGAACACCACGTGCAAGCTTGTTCATAATGTCGCTCGAAGGGGCCTTCATAATCATGTCTTCGGTAAAGTTGGGAGGCAAAGTCCTAAGGGCGCCAAGGGCCGCACTAAATTCCTCAAGCTGGGAAGCAGTAGGCAGCTGGCCAAACAAAAGCAGGTAGACGCACTGCTCGTAGCCAAACTGGTGGTTCTTCTGGCTGTCGTGAACTATATCCTCAACATTGTAGCCGCGGTAGATAAGCTTTCCAGGAACGGCAATCTTGTTACCAGCCTCGTCAACCTTGTAGCCAACAACATCACCGATTCTGGTAAGACCAACAAGAACGCCCCTTCCGTCTGCATAGCGAAGGCCGCGCTTTACGTCAAATTTCTGATAGAGCGAAGGGTCTATGGGGTCATTATTCTGGGCCAAAACCGACAACTTGTTTATAAAAGAAAAATCAGCCATGCGTGCCACCTACCTTACTGAATATTTATACAGTCACCATTGACAAACTAGACATAATTATACAATTTTTATTCCTCTTGTGCAAGCATGAAAAAGATTTTTGAATTTTTTATTGCGGCACTCTCATCTGCGCAAGGTAAGTGCCCCAAAGAACATCTTGCCATTTTTTAATGCAAACCGACAGCGGCCGCTTCCTGCGGCCCCTGAGCCTGTCGAAGGGTCGAAGGACCGCTAAAAACAGCCTCCACTTCCCCATAAGAAAAAATGGCAAGGAGGCCATTTTTTAGGGGCTTTCCGGGGTTCCGGCTTCCGCCTCCATTGCCTACGGCAACGGCTACGCCGCCCCTCCAATCCCGGCCGTGCTTGCAATTGCTAACGGAGTTTTCGAAAAACAAACAGATTGTACAAAGTCACTTTCAAGGACGCCGAGATGTCGTCTTGTGTTTATTTCAATTTTGCCTCCGAAAAACACAATCAGCCCTCTCTGGTTTTCTTGCCAAGATGTGCCACACACTTCTATCCTACTGCGCCTCCACATGTGCTATCATCGCGCGGACTTGTGGGCTTTCGTTGGTGGATTGGAACTTTATGGCCGGGTGTTTTTTTGCATAGACGCGGAATATTTCGTCGGCAAAGGCTTGGCCTATGAAGTTTACTTCTTGAAAATCCAGAACAACGGTTGTAAATTTTTCCATGCGGGTCAAAAGCCTTCTTGCCTGTGAGCGGGAGGTAAGAGTAAGACCTTCCTGCTGCATAAAGCGCAGCTGGACCACTGTTTTGAATTTGGGTTTGTCGTAGTCAAAGCCTGCGTATTCGTCAAAGATTTCTTTTGCAACCTTTTTTGTGTCAAGATTAATTTCGAATGTTACTTTTGTTCCTTTTCCAAGCTCTTCGCCACCGGCTGTTTGCGTGTCAATCTGCTGGGGAGAAAAGATGAGGCCATCAGACAGTATGAAAAATTTGTCGCACAGTTTGGACGAAAAGAAAATTCCTTCTCCCGAATGGTTTTCCGGTGACGAAGTGAATTTTCCTTTGGAAAGTTCTATGACAGCCTGCTTTTCATTTTGCAGTCCCAAGCTGTCTTTTATTTTCTTAAAGATGCCAATGCCGTCATCCTGAATTGTAATTCTTATTTTCCCTATGGATTTTTGGGCTTGGACGTGAATCTTCTTTGCGCCGGAATGTTCTATTGCGTTGTTGGTTATTTCCATAAAGGCGTAGTCAAATTTTCATCGTACCAAATAAAGCAAGTCAACGTACCAAATAAAATTTTCATCGTACCAAATAAAAACGGGACATCATCATTGCCTGCATGGACAGGCTTTACAATGACGATGCCCCAAATTTAAGCGTCAGTGGATGCACAAAAAATTCATTACAAAAAACTGTCCCTACTTACACACATACCCCGACGCAGAAAACTCATAAAAGTCCGAATTCCCATCCTTCAAGGAAAGCTCAAGGCGGGTAAAGATAACAGTCCAGCCGTCCTTTTTAAGGGTAAGGACATGCTCCACCTCTTTGCCATAGGAATAGTGCTCCTCCGACTTGCTTGAATTTTTAAGCAGGAATTCCTTAAGCTCATTTGTAAAATCAAGTTCCTTTTCTTCAGACTCGGGGCCAAAGGAAATTACACCTTTTCCTTCACTGCTCCCCCTACCTGATTCATAAAATGAATAGAGGGTGGAAAACTCCCCAACGTCCAGCGCAGCCCCTGCAGGCAGGTAAAGCGTAAGAGAATTGTAAAGTTCCATAGCCTCACCTTTTGCCCGCCTTGCATATTTTGTTGAATGGGCAAAACCAAAGGTCTTTTCAAAAGAATCAGCATACTTATATTCTTCTTTGGAAGACACAACCCACCAGGATGGCATTTTCCCAAAGTCATTAAGTTCATCGGCAGCAGAAACAACAGCCGCCTTTTCCTTGTCAGAAAGAAGAGCCTCAGCCTTTGCAGCGTCAAGCCTTCCATTTTCATAGAGTGAATGTGCCTTGTAAATGCCCACAATGCGTGAGGTCTGGCTAAAGCGGGCAATGCTTATGCAGCCTGTCCCCGGAACTGCCATCAAGAACGCGGCAAGAGAAAGCACAAGGTAAACAGACTTCATGTATTTTCCCTTCTTTACAAAAGGAAGAATGCAGAAGATTATGCTTGCAATTATATAGTAAAGACTTGCCACCCTGGAAAGGGTAAAGCCGTATTCCCGTATCCTTATTCCAAAAGAAAAGCACTGCAGGGCAATGAGCGGCAAAAGAAAAACGGAACCCCATCTGCGAAGGAATTTTCCGGCGGCAGAAAAAGTTCCCTCGCGCGGAAGGGCAAGGTAAAAGAAAAGGTAGACGGCAGTTGCGGCGGACACAAACGGATTCACCATTCCAACAGGCATGCTGCGCGTAAAGATGCACTTTGCAAAGTAGACGTAAAGCACAAGGAGCAGCATTGCGTAAATGGGAAGAAGAGCACAGGAAACAATTACGTTAAAAGCCTTTGGTATGGAAACCCTTTCCCTGGGGCGGGTAACGCAAGAAACCAAAAGGTTCATTCCAATCACGAAAGACGAAAAGAAAAAGCATGCCGCAAAAGGAATGTTATTGGAAAAAGAATAGATAAGGTTCTTGAATGCAAAAATCACAAGAAGAAGCCCCAGCACAAGGCAGGTTACGGTAATCCCCTGCATAACAAGGGAAACCACCGCATTGGGCACAACCTTTTCTTCATCCTGGAACTTGTGCAGCATCCAAAGCCCCATGGCCACAAAAATGAACAGGCTTGAACCGTAGACAAAGGGCCTCCAGTCGCTTCCGGACTTTAAAAAGAAAAATATTGGAACCGAAAGTAATGCGCTCAAGACCTGTCCCGCAGCGTGAATCAGAGCCTTCTTTTTACCCTGAATGTCCTTTTTTGCACACAGAAAACGGCAGAGCATTTCCGCAAAGAAAGATGCCGCGCAGCACCAGACTGCAGAAAGTGCAAGAAAGCTAGCATTCTCAGAAAAGGCATTTTCCTTTTCGCGCAGGGCCGAATATGGCTCGCTGTCATAGGAAGCACCGGACTTACGCAAGGCTTCGTACTGACCTCTGAAAATGTCATTACTGCAAACAGCAAGCGTTGCAGAAACGGCGGCAACTATAGTTCCCGCAAAAAATGCCGGAAATTTAAGGGCAGAATTCTTTAGCTCCTGCCATGCGGAATTCAAAAATTTAAACTTCATAATTTTCCTCTTTTTTTATTAAATGAGTATACGAAAAATCATATTTTAAAACAAGCAAAGTCTTTTTTGTTACAGGGGCTTTTTTTTCTTCTTTATTATTGCGGCACTTTCATCTGCGCAACAAAAGTGCCCCCAAAGAAGGTCTTGCCATTTTTTAATGCAAACAGACAGCGGCCGCTTCCTGCGGCCCCTGAGCCTGCCGAAGGGTCGAAGGACCGCTAAAAACAGACGCCTCTTTCCCGCAAGAAAAAATGGCAAGGAGGCCATTTTTTATGGGCTTTCCGGGGTTCCGGCTTCCGCCTCCATTGCTCCACTGCGTTCCGCAACGCGGCAGGGCGTTCCGCCCCTTGCGTCCCTCCAATCCCTGCCGTGCTTGCACTTGCTAACGGAGTTTTCGCAGAAAACTCCAGGGCAGGCTCCGCCTGCCACAATCCCTGCCGTGCCTTAATATGCCACCTTCAGCCCCCCAACCTATAAAAGTGAACTGGCAGAAGGTCCAACTCTATTGCTAAAAATGCGTTCTTTTACTATTATATAGGAATGAAAAAATATGACATCTTTAACAAGGCCATGCGCAACAGGATTTTGGGTGTGGCGGCATTTTGTTTTCTATATATTGTATTGGCCCTTAGGCCTTTGAGCACGGAACTGCACCTTACCCCTGAATGGACGGAAGGAATCACCAGGGTCCAGGGGGGAAGCTCCGCCCAGGAAACAATTCCCTTTAAGCTGGGGCAGAACATGGGCTTTTTTACGCCCGAGGGAAAAATCACAAACCTTGTAACCTACCCCTTCAAGGCTTCTATCTCCGACTCATACTACACTTCCTATTCCGCAAACAACACAAGCGCAGACTTCTTTTTGCCAAGCGGAGAAAAGGCCGGCACAATCAAGGAAGCAGGCTTTCCCTTCTTTGACGAAGACAGAATTTACGTCTTTTTGCCGGGCGGGTCTTCTTTTGTCCAGTGCTCAAGTTCGGGCGAAAGGCAGTGGGCCTACGAAAGCTATTGTCCGGTAACTGCATTCTCTTCCAGTGCTGGAGGAACAGTAGCAGGCTTTGCGGACGGAACCCTTGTTTCTTTTACAAAGGACGGCAGCGTTGACCAGAAGTTCCAGCCGGGAGGAAGCAATTTTTCCGTTATACTTGGAGCCGGCATTTCCAAGAGCGGAGACACAGTTGCTTGCGTTTGCGGACAGGACCAGCAGCGTTTTGTTGTGGCCCAGAAAAGCGGTGAACACAGCAAGATCATCTTCCACGAATATCTTGAAAAGGCTTCTGTAAAGCAAGAGCTTGTAAAATTCAACAGCAAGGACAACATCGTCTACTACGGCTACGAAGGAGGCCTTGGTGTTGTTGACCTGGAAAAAATGCAGAGCTACAAACTTCCGCTAAACGGACACGTGGTTCAGATTCAGGAGAATGAAGAGGAAACCCTTGCCTTCATCCTTAGCAGGTACGGAAAAAAATACACTATAACCGTAATAGAAAAATTCAACCAGAGCGTTGCATCCTTCTCTTATAACGCAAACTATTCATTCATACAGGTAAGGGGCAACTCCCTCTTTGTTGGCCGCAACGACAAGATTTCAAAACTTTCGGTTTCAAGAAAATAGGGGGCAGCAAAAATGAAAAAAGACTTTGGCTTTGGAAAAAAATTGGCACTTAACAAAAAGAAATATCTGGTGGCAGGAACCCTTGCGGTAACACTCCTTGGCACAGCGGCTGCCCTATTTGCATTCAGCTGGCCACAGGCACAGACAAACTCGGACACCTTCCATTCATACTTTGGTCAGCTTAGGGGTGGCACAATAAGTTCTTCCCTTATCTTTAAGGACAACTCGGAAGTAAAGACCGCCGACCCCGGAGACATACTGGCAGTCATAGACGATCACACGGAAGACTACGGCTGGTTCGAGTCAACTCTTGGCAATGCGGTAATAATTGGCCACAGCGACCAGAGGGTAACAATTTACGCAAACCTTGACGAAGAATCAATTCCGGCATCCCTTGGCGCATCATCCTTTGTTTCTACAGGAACTCCACTCGGCACAAGCGGAAACTCAGGCTGGCAGGAAGGGGAAAGCTGCCTCGAATTCCAGGTGCTGGACACAAAGAGCGGTATTTCAATCAACCCAAGAATGCTCATGCCAAAGATTGGTGCAGAGCTTCCCGTAAGCATGGGCTACATCACTCTTGATGACGAAAAGGGAGTTACCCACTACCTTGTTAACGAACGCAACCTAAAGGCTGGAACCTACTACATCTACAAGACCCGCGACGCAACAGCAGTTCCGTTCAGGACAATAGTTGCAATAAACGGCGCAACGGTCGAGCGTATTTCTTACGACACTCTAAAGGAATACAACGGCAGGCTTTGCATTACAGGCAACAACAACTACCCGGTAGAGCTTATGTACCCAGACGACACAAGGCTGCTTCTTGGAAAGATTTCACTCCCCTACGGCCACGTGGGTCTTTCGGTTACAGTTGTGGACATGCTCAATTCCGCCCAGAGCGTTACATACAATCTGGACGTAAACTAAAGCAGCAGGGCTATTCAAGTTCAATTCCCATAAGGCTCATGTTCTTGTAAAAGACTTCGTTGAATTCCATTTTTTTGCTCAAGTCGTTGACTATTTATTCGCGGCTCCATTCGTAGAAGAGTGCATTGTAGCTTTTAAGATATAATGAGGCTTCGACGGAAGTTTTGCTGTTACAAAGGCTGTAGTAAAAATAGTCGTGCGAAAAAATTGCCGGATAAAGCTCAAGTTTTTCACCATCATGTTTAAGGCAAAGTTTGTCTTCTAAAATGGATACAATCTCGTAAACTTCTGTTTCTACACTTGACCATTCTCCAGAATCATCACCATAGGAAACTTTTACAATTATCTTTTTGTCTTTCATTGAAAGAGAAAATGTTCCGACTCCGCCAAGAGAAGATTCCATAAGACCAAAGTTGTATTTTCCGTCTGCCTCAAAATTCATAAAACGGAATCCGTCATAAATCCAGAGAAAGCGGGACAAATAGATTTTCAAATCAGAGTCGGTCCATCCTGTCGTAGAAAAGGGTTTTAACTTATCGCTAAGGTAGCCGCCAAAAACCCAACCGGTAACGCTAGTCTGTTTTTTAAAAGATTCCAAAGGCATAATGATTTTTACCCAGTTGGAAGATATTCCGTCTATTGTAACCTTAGGGCCAAGTTCAACAACTTTAACTTTCATCCTGTCGTAAACAAGGCCAATCTTATTTGCGCTCAAACTTGCACTGTCACGGACGCGCAATCCAGACGAAGCATCCACATACTTATAGCCTTGGGCAAAGCAAGCAAAAGCAGCAGCTAAAAAAACTGCAAGAACAAAACAATACTTTTTCATACAAACCTCAAAAGAATTATAGCGGCTTTTGGAAGCTTGCACAATAATATTTTGACCGCACTAATCGCCCATCAAGAGGACAAATGAAAGATTGTCATAAACAACATGTCCCTCACCCTTTCCGCCCAGACAGTATCTGATTTGATATATCAGTCCAGGCTTCACGTTTGTAAACTTAAGATAAAAATGCTTGTCATCAACAGGGATTTTGTCGTCGTTGCAGAATTTTTTCTGCGCATATTTTTTGCCTTCGGTAATATCCTCAAGCTGATAGGCATCATTCTGGACGTACTTGTAGGGATTGTCACAGATAGTTATTTTAAAAGCAAAGTCTATTTTAACGGGTTTTGAAATTTGTTGACCAAGCGCAAAAAAATATGCAAGAACGTCATTTTCAGAAAGGCCGTTAAGAAATTCAACTGACTCTATTATTTGGAGTTCGCCAAAAACTTTGCCGTCCTTTACTTTGCATAAAACCTTCTGAACAAAATCGTCCTTGCCTTTGGCATTGCTCCGGTAAATGTATGCAAAAACTTCTTTGCCGTCAGTAAGATTTTCTGTCTTTGCCTCAAAGTGCAATTCTGTGCCAACACCAGCAAGGTATTCAGCCACAGCAACATCCTGAGTCTTTTCGTCAGTCCATTTTAGTTCAAAAAAATCTCCGCCCAAATCACTTTCAGCTGCAAGGCTAGCCCATTCAGGCATGGCCACAAAATCTTTATTGGTCACACAGGAAGCTAACAAAATGCATGCTCCCAAAAGCGCAAGAAAATTCTTTGTTTTAAATATGCTCGTTTTTTTATCTCCATTTTTTGTTTTGGCATATTATATTTGTTAAGCGCATCTATATCAATTCTATCCTGATTCATTGCGGCTATTTTTTATAATCTTTTGTCAAGACTTCAATTCTTTCTTTTACTTGGTTCATAAAATCCATTGTTTGAATTTTTACAGGAGGGAACTTTTGCATTTCCGCCCAAAATTCATCGCAACTTTTGCAAGAAAGAACTGGCAAGTCTTTAAACCTTTTGGTCGAAGAAGAAGTAACATTAACTACCCCATCGTTTTTTATTCCATAATAACAAATCATTTTCTACTCCACTTCTTATTTTAGCACTCAGTGGAAGTCCACACAGCAATTCATATGGAAATTTCCCAGAACGAAGCGTAGCAGAAAAAACAAACATTCGATTCAATTATATCTTTGGCATTTTTTCACAATCGGGAATACCCGAACAAATACCAGAGAATTGTATGAGTATCAAGCAAGTATTTCATTACATGTACTCCACAAAATCTTCAATAGGCTCATCAAAATCCGGGGACATGTAAAATGGCTCGCCCTTCCAGATGCCATACATTAAGGCATCAGTTTTCTTTTATTATTTTTTTAATTCTTTTACCATATATCCGCAAGTAAAGGGGAAAAAATCAAATTTCTCTGTTCCAATATGAACGAATCCTTCCTTTTCGTACCATTGCCGGAGAATAGTATTTTCTTCCACAATCCCAATGTTTATTTTAGTACAATTATGAGCTTCCGCCTGGCTATAAGCATCTTTTAGCAATTCCTGTCCGATTTTCCTATGTCGATATTCAGGAAGAACACAAAGATTATTCAATTCGCATTCACCTTTGTCTTGCATCAGAAGAGAATAATACCCGATTATTTTTCCATCAGAATTGAAAT
>Ga0247608_10006765_pt1 | contig 11956 bp, 8 predicted proteins | sample 176DNAGHGlowgp2_FD_193490 | JGI IMG/M metagenome (GOLD analysis project Ga0247608, IMG submission 193490) | Sheep rumen microbial communities from Palmerston North, Manawatu-Wanganui, New Zealand - 1766 DNA GHGlow gp2 | ecosystem: Host-associated > Mammals > Digestive system > Stomach > Rumen ... | reverse complement strand
GCTGTCGTATCTTATGCGGATTTTGAATCCATCAATGCTCTCATAGAGGATGATACCCAGAAATATAAGAATCCCAGGAACCTGTGCTCAGGTTCGGTGAGACAGCTTGACCCTTCGGTGACGAAAAGCAGGAAGGTCAGGTTTATTGCCTTTGCCCTGGTGAGCGCGAGGGATGAGAGCGGGGAATTTGATTTTAAAAACTCAAATGAAAACAAATACATATTCCTCAAAGACCAGGGCTTTGACGTGGTGGAATACAAAGTCACCGATGAAGGTCACATAGAGGATGATATCGCAGACTTTTCAAGGCGGATAGAAGCGAATCCCTATCCCAGCGACGGACTGGTGCTTCTATATGATGACATCGCATACGGGGTATCTCTGGGGCGGACTGCCAAGGCACCCAAAAACGCCATGGCCTTTAAGTGGCAGGATGAGACAGCCCTTACGCATCTAAAATACGTGGAGTGGAGTCCCAGCCGCACAGGCCTTATAAATCCTGTAGCCGTATTTGATCCGGTGGAGCTGGAAGGCACTACGGTGACCAGAGCTTCTGTACATAACATAAGCATAGTGGAGGAATTAAAGCTTGGCATAGGGGATGAGATAAGCGTATACAAGGCCAATATGATAATCCCCCAGATCGCAGCCAATCTGACCGGATCAGGGAATCTGCCCATTCCCGATAAGTGCCCTGCCTGTGGGGCGGACACAAAGATCGTATCCGAGAATGATACAAAGACTCTGGTTTGCACGAATCCGGCCTGTCCCGCAAAGCAGATCAAATCTTTTGAACTATACTGTTCAAAGGAGGCCATGAACATAGAGGGAATTTCCGAGCAGACTTTGGAAAAATTCATCGCAAGGGGCTTTATAAGGGAGTTTGACGATCTGTATCATCTTGAAAGGCATGCGGATGAGATAAAGCAGATGGAGGGCTTTGGCGAAAAGTCAATGAAGAAACTTCTGGATGCTGTGGAAAAGTCCAGGGATACCCAGCTTTCCCGTTTTCTTTGTGCCATAGGCATCCCCGGAATAGGCGTTACCAATGCCAAAAATATAAGCAGACATTTTGACGGTGATTTTGAAGCGCTGGTGGCAGCAGATGAGGAAGAACTTAAGGCTATAGATAAGGTGGGTGACGTGATGGCGGCAGACATCGTCAGCTTCTTTTCGGACGAAGGACGCCTTGATATGATAAGGCGCGTTCTTAACGAATTAAGGCTGGCAAGTGAAGCCGCGGTAGCCACCGATACAGCCATATCAGGACTTACATTCGTAGTGACGGGATCGCTTAACACCTACGCCAACAGAAATGAATTAAAGGCCTATATAGAGTCGATGGGGGGCAAAGTGACGGGCTCTGTCACTGCGAAGACAGACTTCCTCATCAACAACGATACCACGTCAAACTCATCGAAGAACAAGACTGCCAAACAGCTTAACATACCCATAATTTCGGAAGAAGAATTCAGAGAAAGGTTTACATAAAATGCCAATTAAAACACAGAGGGATCTGCCCGCCAGAAGTATTCTTGAAAATGAAAACATATTTGTGATGGATGAGTACCGTTCGGCTCATCAGGACATAAGACCGCTTAAGATAGCGATCCTTAATCTGATGCCCCTTAAGGAGGATACCGAACTGCAGCTACTTCGGGCATTGTCCAATACTCCCTTGCAGATCGACGTCACATTTTTGACGGTGAAGAGCCATGTGTCAAAGAATACTCCGGCCAGTCATCTCAACCGGTTCTATATGACGTATTATGATATACGAGAGAATAAATTTGACGGCCTGATCATAACCGGCGCACCTGTAGAACTTATGGATTTTGAAGAGGTGGATTACTGGGATGAGCTGTGTGAGATAATGGACTGGTCAAAAAGAAACGTGACTTCTACCTTTCATATCTGCTGGGGAGCCCAGGCAGGGCTTTATCATCACTTCGGGATAAAGAAGATTGTTCTTTCTCAGAAACTTTCGGGTATATATTCTCATCATGTGATGAACAGAAAGATACCTCTGGTAAGGGGCTTTGACGATATATTCCTGGCACCTCATTCCAGGAATACGGCTACAGATGATGCGGCTATTGATGCGGATGACAGGCTCACTGTACTGGCAAGATCCGAGGAGGCCGGGATTTATCTTTGCATGGCTGACGAGGGCAGGCAGATATTTGTGCTGGGACATTCGGAGTATGACAGATATACTCTCAGGCAGGAGTACGAGAGGGACCTTAAGAAGGGGATAAATCCCATCATCCCCGTGAATTATTTCCCGGATGACGATCCTACAAAAAAGCCTTATCTCCAGTGGCGCTCACACTCTAATAACCTGTACAGCAACTGGCTGAATTACTACGTATATCAGATAACGCCCTATGATCTGGGTGAGATAGATTACGGTATGTGGATATGAGGATCAACAAGTATCTGGCAGCATGTGGCGTGACATCCCGACGTGGAGCCGACCGTCTCATAGATGAAGGGCGAGTTACCGTTGACGGGCGTGTCGCCGTAAAGGGCGATGAAGTCAGAGATGAAAATGTGGTGACTCTGGACGGTACGGTGCTAAAGCCCAGGGACAGAGTGGTGCTGGCCTACAATAAGCCCGCAGGCGTGGTGTGCTCCGACAGGGCCCAGGGCAAGGATGACATCACTGTCACGGATGCCGTTAATTATGGTGAAAGAGTATTTCCCATAGGGCGGCTGGATAAGGAGTCCACAGGGCTGCTGCTTTTGACAAATGACGGTGATCTTTCGGATCATATCATGAGGGCGTCCCATCATCATGAAAAGGAATATGAGGTGACGGTGGATAAGCCTGTCACATCAGAGTTTGTAGATGCCATGTCAAGGGGCGTGAATATATCCTTTGAAGACGGAAGTACCTATGAGACCAGAAAGTGTCAGGTTAAAAAGCTTGGTAGCAGAAGCTTTTCCATAATTTTGACGGAAGGGAAAAACCGGCAGATACGCAGGATGTGTCAGGCTCTGGGCTACAAGGTGGTGAGCCTTAACAGGATAAGGGTGATGAACATATGTCTTGGCAGCCTTAAGAGAGGCGAATACAGAAGACTGACGGAATGTGAGATCGAGAAGCTTTGAAGTCGCTCAATGCTGCGACAGGCTCCCCGGATATGAAATCGGGGGCAAAATGAGTTGGGAGTTTAGAGAGTGAATTTTGTATCGATAGATATGCTGCGGGCGCTGGCCTGTGTCATGATATTCTTATACCACTGCAATACATTTCTCCCGGGAGAGTGGAAGTTTATCACACTCTTTGGTGAGGACATCGGGAATAATCTCTTTTTTATGATAAGCGGATTCACTTTGTACCGTTCGGTTATGGCAGCGCCCTTTAAAGATTTTTTGCCCTGGTATGGAAAGAGACTTTACCGTATCCTTCCTCTGCTGATCCTGGCATATGTCCTTTCAGGTTTTTCCGGTTTTTATGGATTTTCCGACAAGGCCCAGGTTTTTGCAGTGTTTGTGTATCCGACGTTATACTGGTTTGTGACGGGAATACTTGCCTTTTATCCCGTTCTTTTTGTGTTTGGCAAGCTGGTCAGACCGCCGTATACGCTTGCGGTTTCCATTTTTCTTCTGGTACTGGCACTGCAAAGGTCGGGGACGCTGGAGTGTCATTATCTCACCGGTTTTTTGGCCATGTATGCGGGATTTCGCATGGCGGGCATTTATAATATAACTTCTCCTGACGGAGAAGTTTTGAAGTCGCTCAAAGCCGCGACGGGCTTCCCCGATATGAAATCGGGGGCAGGAATGCCGAAATTTCATATTTCATACTGGATCAGCGTTATCGCCATGACGCTTGCCTACATAGTGGCAAAAAGATATTTCCCGGGGCGTGTTTCCCTGGTGTTTGCCATGCTGCTTTGTATTTTCCTGGTGTCTGCTTTTGTGGCGACAGAGGATGGATTTAAGGCTTTCGCTGATAAGCGGGTAAGGCTTTACGGCTTTTTAAAACATGTGGGGAATATGGCGCTGGTGCTGTATCTTGTCCAATGCTTTAACGGAGGACTGATCGGGTTCACCATCGGTCAGAGGGTTAAGTTCCCCCTTTCATTTTTCGTTAACTTTGCTGTGATATGGTCGCTTACCAGTGGATTGTATTTTCTGGACAGGCTTTTGTTTCGCAGGAATGTTGGGGGAATGCGATCAAAGTGATAAAAAAAGATCCTTCGGCTAAAGCCTCAGGATGACAGAGGGATTTGTTATTCCATAGGTTGAAAACGATATGTGATGAATGCGATATGTGATGAAAACGACATGGGTAGTGTAAAGTGGTTTATGAAAAAAGATCCTTCGGCTGAAGCCTGAGGATGACATTTGGCAATGTCATTCTGAGGAACGAAGTGACGAAGAATCTGTTGATGAGGTATAACTATGACTGAAATTGACAGACCTGATGAAAGTTTGCTGAAAAAATATGAGGATTTGAAGGCTTATCTTAACGCTCTTGGAAGTGTAACGGTGGCTTTTTCAAGCGGTGTTGATTCGACCTTTCTTTTATATGCGGCAAAGGATGCCCTTGGAGATAAAGTGCTGGCCATGACGGCATCATCCTGTTCCTTTCCTAAAAGAGAACTTGAGGAAACGAAGGCGTTTTGTGAAAAACACGGGATCCGTCAGGTTATCGTCGAATCCGAGGAACTTAAGATCGAGGGCTTTTCAAAAAATCCAAAGAACCGCTGTTATCTGTGTAAGCGGGAACTCTTTGAAAAGATGGGTGAGATATCGAAAAATGCAGGTATGAACGCGATAGCTGAAGGGTCAAATCTTGACGATAACGGTGATTACAGACCGGGGCTTAAGGCTGTGGAGGAACTGGGAGTAAAGAGTCCCTTGAGAGATATCGGATTTACGAAGGAAGAGATAAGGATACTTTCAAAGTATCTGGGATTGCCCACCTGGGATAAACAGTCCTTTGCATGTTTATCCAGCAGATTTCCCTATGGTGAAGAGATCACGGAAGAGAAACTGGGGATGGTGGATAAAGCGGAGCAGTATCTTCTGGATATGGGCTTCCATCAGTTGAGGGTGCGCATTCATGGAAATGTGGCCAGGATAGAGATCAATCCTTCGGAGTTTGACAGATTTATGGATGAAAAGATAAGGGCAAAGGTATATGAAGCCTTCAGAGGATTCGGGTTCGCCTATGCAGCGCTGGATCTTCTGGGATATCGCACCGGGAGCATGAATGAAACGCTGTCTGACCGGACATAGGTTAGTACCGAAAAATGCTTGTTTTTTTTGATCGTTCCATGATACAATATGCAGGATTTTTTGCCATGGATATGTTCGGAAAAATTTATGCTATAGTTTTTACATCTTTGTTATATGTCATTTGTCCTTTTGGATGGATGGAACTTTTAACTGCGGTTATACGAGTGACACATGGTGGAAGTTTTCTGGGTGTGTATTTTTAATGGCTATTCTGTTTTCGGACAAATGGTTTAAGGAATAATAGTAAGAAGGAGAGATGAAAATGAGTAAGAAACCTGTAGTTCTGCTGATACTGGATGGTTACGGACTGAATGACAAAACCGAGGGCAACGCCGTGGCACAGGCAAAGACCCCTGTCATGGACGAACTGATGAAGAAGTATCCCTTTGTAAAGGGTAATGCTTCGGGAATGGCTGTAGGACTCCCCGACGGACAGATGGGTAACTCTGAGGTGGGACACCTCAACATGGGCGCCGGCCGCATAGTTTACCAGGAACTGACAAGGATCACAAAGGAGATCCAGGACGGCACCTTTTTTGAGAATGAGGAACTGATGAGGGCAGTGAATAACTGTAAGGAGAATGATTCGGCCCTTCACATGTACGGCCTCGTATCAGACGGTGGCGTACACTCTCATAATACGCATCTTTACGGTCTGCTGGAACTGGCAAAGAGAAACGGCCTTAAGAAGGTATATGTTCACTGCTTTCTGGACGGAAGGGATACGCCTCCCCAGTCCGCAGCTGATTTTGTACAGCAGTTGGAGGATGAGATCAAAAAGATCGGCGTGGGCGAGATAGCGTCCGTACACGGCAGATATTATGCCATGGACAGGGATAATAACTATGACCGCGTGCAGAAGGCTTATGATCTGCTGACCAAGGGCGAGGGCAGAAAGGCTGACAGCGCCGTGGGCGGAATAAAGCAGTCCTACGAAGAGGGCGTGAATGATGAGTTCGTGGTTCCCTTCGCAGTGGAGAAAGACGGAATGTGCGTGGCTACCATTCAGGATAAGGATTCCATCATCTTCTTTAACTTCCGTCCTGACAGGGCAAGAGAGATCACGCATTGCTTCTGTGATGATGAGTTTGATAAATTCGAGAGGGGCAAAAGACCCGATGTCACCTATGTGTGCTTTACGGAGTATGATCCCCTCATTTTGAATAAGACCGTGGCGTTTAAAAAGGTGGAAGTTACAAATACCTTTGGCGAGTATCTGGCTGCCAACGGAAAGAAGCAGGCCAGGATCGCTGAGACTGAGAAGTATGCACATGTAACTTTCTTCTTTAACGGTGGCGTGGAGGAGCCTAATAAGGACGAGGAGAGGATCCTGGTAAATTCTCCCAAGTATGTGCCCACCTATGACAAGAAGCCCCGTATGAGCGCTTATACCGTGACCGATAAGCTTTCCGAGGCCATCGCCGCAAAGAACGAGGACGGCTCACCCGTATATGATGTGATCATCTGCAATCTGGCTAATCCCGATATGGTAGGTCATACCGGCGTGCTGGAGGCAGCCATCGAGGCTATCGAGGTGATCGACAAGTGTGTGGGCGAGATCGTAAATCTGGTTCTGGAGCATGAGGGCGCGCTGTTCATCTGCGCGGATCACGGTAATGCAGAGCAGCTCATCGATTATGAGACCGGCGCACCCTTTACCGCTCATACCACTAATCCGGTGCCTTTCATTCTGATCGGTGCAGGAGATGTGAAGCTTCGTGAGGGCGGATGTCTGGCTGATATCGTGCCTACCCTGCTGCAGGTGATGGAGATGCCTCAGCCTGCGGAGATGACGGGTAAGAGCCTTATAGTCGGATAATGTCAGTGGGATTGTTTTTTCTGTCGTAAGTGGTATAATGGAATAAGTTATTTATTATATCTGACACAGGATAAACCCTGATTACTTAAATAAGTTGTTTCGGATGTCGTGGATACGGCGTTCCGGATACAGTTAGACATGAAAGAAGATGGGGAGCCTTTAACAGCTCCCCATTTGTTTTGTTAATTGAAACCGGGACTATATGAACCGTTTCGAGGGCGATAAAAGAAGGAACAGTGATTAATATTGCGCATGCGTGAGGTATCCTTATGCTGAAAAGCTTTGAAAACAAAAGAATTTTGTTTATGTCCGCAATGTCGGCGGGTATTTTGATATTTTCTGCCTGCTCATCGGCGTCTAATGATGTCGCCACCGATGCGACCATATCCGCAGGATCGGTGCAGACTGCCGGGCAGAGCGGGTCGGAAGCTTTGGCACAAAGCGCGGTGAACTTTGACCATGAACTGGATCAGTATGAGCCTAAAAAGAAGGAATATAATTTTTATTTTACTTATAAGACTGTCCACCCATGGTGGGATGCCGTGGCGCTGGGGATGGAAGAGGCTCAGAGACAGTACCTGGATAAAGGGATCACTATTACTTACGAGTATATGGCACCGAATGGAGCTTCTGCCAAGGATCAGATAGAAAGACTTCACAAGGCTCAGGATGAAGATTATGATGTGATAGGCGTGGATGTGGCGGATGAAGAGATCATCTCTCCCGTTCTGGACGAGATGGTGGATTCGGGAGTGAAAGTCATGACCTTTTCCAGTTCCGATGCCGCCGAGGGATGTAAAAGGCTGGCCTATGTCGGCAATACCCATAATTATCGTGACGGGGCCGATCTGACACAGGCTCTTTGTGAAAAACTGGGGTATAAGGGAAAGGTGGCAATTTTAGTTGGAAATAACGGCGCTCCCTGTCATGAGGACAGGGCGAAGGGAGCCGAGGATACCATAGCCAAATACAAGGATATGGAAATAGTCGCCAAAGAGTATGATATGGATTCGGTGGATCTGGCATATGAACTGACTAAACAGATCCTTAAGGACTGTCCGGATCTGGATGGCATAATCTGCTGTAACATGAGTAATCCCGTGGGAGCTGCAAGGGCGATCACGGAAGAGGAGAGTGAAGCAGTGATCGTGGGAATGGATCATGATGAGGAGGCTCTTCATTATCTGGATGAAGGAGTTATCTATTGCCTGGGAGTGCAGGATTGCTATTCCATAGGCTTTGATACGATCCAGACTGCGGTAAAGATCGCAGACGGCAATCCGGCAGGTGACTTGTACCCGGAAAAGAAGGATGAGTCAACCACGTTGATATATCAAAAGGATGCAGCTTTGATACTTGAGCTTTTATATGGTGAGATCTGATGAAAGATAAAAAAGTGACAAATAAAACCTTTGTGATGACGGCTGTAATAGGAAGCCTTCTTATCATGGCCCTGGTGACGGTAAAGACCTTGAGGTTTTCAAAGCAGACCGCCATGGCGACTGACAAGGCGGTATCGGCAGTCAGTTCATTTTATCTGGAAGCGATGGCGGACCGCCGGGCGAAGACCATCACAAATCTGATCAGTAACAGTTTTGACCAAATGGAAAAGGCCGTGGAATTCATCATGGATGAAAATATCGGCTCGCAGGAGGAATTTCGCGAAAAAATCGGAAAGGTGAAAGACCTGTTGGGCCTCAAACGTTTTGCTCTGGTAGATGAGGATGATGTCGTCTATACCCAGTACACTACCTATACCGGAAGGAGCCGGCATCCTTTTTTGACAGACGGGCAGTTGAATGACCGGATCATCAGCACGGTTTCTCTTTACGGTTCTTCCAAACAGCTGTTTCTGGCTATTCCCACACCTGATCTATATATCATGGGAAAGCACTTCAAAGCCTGTTTTGTGCAGTATGATATCAATGATATAGTGGATCTTTTGGCCTTTGACGATAATGGCAGAACCTATTTTGCCCTGTATTCAGAAAAAGGAGGCAATCTGTCCGGTACCGATCTGGGACCTGTGATCGCAGATCGGAATCTGTTTGATGTCTTAAAGGATATCGTCCCTGATGAGGTATGGGCGGTTCATTATGATAATTTTGCAAATGAGACGGAAGGGAGCCTGTCCTTTGCTTTAGATGATATGAATGATACGCTGAGTTATGTGCCGATCGAGGGGACGGGATGGGAGATGGTTGTCCTGATCCATGAGAGCGTTATATATGAACAGTTCCGTGATATCAGTGAAAAAAATATTGAAAACAACAGAAACCTGATAATCTTTACTTTGGTATCTGTAGCGCTGCTGGCCGTTGTCCTGCTGTTTATGTTCCACGGTTTATCCAGGGCGAAGCTTGAAGCAGAAAAAGAAAACAGCAATGCTTTCCGCAATATGGCCACCACCGACTCCATGACGGGCGTCAGGAATAAACATGCATATACGGAAAATGAAGCGCTTATAAACGGGCAGATTCATTCGGGAGAACTGAATAAACTGGCGGTTATAGTCTGTGATGTCAACGGACTTAAGCATGTCAATGATACAAAGGGACATGCGGCCGGAGACCAGCTGATCAAGGATGCCTGTGCTCTGCTTTGTGAGCAGTTTATCCATGGCGCGGTATTCAGGATCGGAGGTGATGAATTCGTGGTGCTCCTGCAGGGAAAGGGTTATGACAAGATGGATGACGTGATAGCCGAAACAAACCGCATGATAGAGGAGAACATAGAAAAGGACGGAGTGGTCATCTCCATAGGCTGTGCTGTACTGGAGCCGGGGGATAAGCTTCTTAGGGATGTCTTTGAAAGAGCGGATCAGATGATGTATGAGCGGAAGAAAGAACTGAAAGCCATGGGAGCAATGACAAGGAGTTGATCTGTAAGAAAACCCCGGAAAATACGGAGATGGAAGAAGGGCACAGTAAAGATACTTCCGGGAAAGACAAAGATAGAAGAAGGGCACAGTAAAGATACTTCCGGGAAATACGAAGTTGGAAGATGGGCACAGTAAAGCCACTTCCGAAAAAACGGAAGTAGAATATGGGTACAATAAAGATGATCAAGGGAGGGGGAGAATAAATGAGACCTGCGGACAGTTATCCCACTAACAGGATCGGCGATCTGGAATATCGTATCGGAAGGATATTTCCTTTTGGCGCGTCTACTTTCGAAGGGACTGTTGTTAATTTTTCCGTTTTTACCAAGGAAGCCACGTCCTGCACACTTCTTTTATTTCATAAGGGCGATAAGAAACCCTTTGTCAAAATTCCCTTTCCACCTGAATTCCGAATAGGCAATGTGTATGCGATGATGGTATTCGGACTTGATATAGATGATCTGGAATACGGCTATCAGATGGATGGCCCCTATGATAAGGAAAAGGGCCTGTTATTTGACAAAAATGCCATGCTACTTGATCCATACGCCCGCTCCGTATCAGGGCGTACCAGGTGGGGCGTCGAGCCTTCCCCCGGTGAGTCATTTACGCACCGTGGAAGGGTGATAATGGATGATTTTGACTGGGAGGGCGATACTCCTTTAAGGATCAGGCAGAAGGATCTGGTGATCTATGAGATGCATGTCCGTGGCTTTACCGCAAACGAAAACAGCGGCGTGAAGCGTAAGGGAACCTTTGCCGGTCTGATCGAGAAGATACCGTATCTGAAGGACCTGGGGGTCAACTGCGTCGAGCTTTTACCCATATTTGAATTTGATGAGTTTGAAAATTCCAGAGTAGTGGACGGAAAGCGTCTGTATAACTACTGGGGCTATTCCACGGTGAATTTCTTTGCACCCAAGGCGGGCTATGCCGCATCCGGTCCCCGTGGGCTGGAGGCGGATGAACTCAAAAATATGATCCGCGCCTTTCATAAAAACGGCATAGAAGTGATCCTGGATGTGGTCTTTAATCACACGGCGGAGGGCAATGAAAACGGCCCTACCATTTCATACCGTGGAATAGACAACAGGACCTATTATCTGCTGACACCGGATGGCTGGTATTATAATTTCAGCGGATGCGGCAATACCATGAACTGCAATAATGCGGTGGTGAGAAATCATATTTTGGATTGTCTTCGCTACTGGGTGGCAGCTTATCATGTGGACGGGTTCAGATTCGACCTTGCATCCATACTGACCCGTGATCAAAGCGGCGCTCCAATGCTGTCGCCGCCCCTTCTGGAGACCATCGCCCATGACGCGGTGCTGGGTGGCTGTAAGCTGATCGCCGAGGCCTGGGATGCGGGAGGACTGTATCAGGTGGGCTCTTTCCCCTCATGGCACAGGTGGTCCGAATGGAACGGACGCTACCGTGATTGCGTACGCCGCTTTATAAAGGGCGAGGCCGAGTGTGCTCCGGAACTTTATTGCAGGATAGGAGGATCTGAGGATATGTACGCCGGCAGGAGTCCGTCGGCTACGGTGAATTTTATCACCTGTCATGACGGGTTCACTTTGCATGATCTGGTCTCATATAACTGTAAGCATAACGAGGCAAACGGCGAAAACAATAATGACGGCGCAAACGACAATAACAGCTGGAACTGCGGCGTGGAAGGCGAGACAGAAGATGAGGCGGTAAACTGCCTGAGACTGCGTCAAATGGAAAATATGCTGACGATCCTCTTCACCAGCCGGGGAGTTCCCATGATGCTGTCCGGGGATGAATTCGGAAACACCCAGTTTGGAAACAATAATGCGTACTGTCAGGATAATGAGATATCCTGGATCGACTGGTCACTGGCAGAAAAAAATAAGCACCTGTTTAAGTATGTCAAAAATCTGATAGCATTCCGGCATGCGCATCCGGTGATGAGATGCGGCGGCTTTGACAGCGGTGAAAACGGCACCGGCTATCCCGAACTGTCTTTCCACGGC
>Ga0247608_10006763_pt1 | contig 11959 bp, 6 predicted proteins | sample 176DNAGHGlowgp2_FD_193490 | JGI IMG/M metagenome (GOLD analysis project Ga0247608, IMG submission 193490) | Sheep rumen microbial communities from Palmerston North, Manawatu-Wanganui, New Zealand - 1766 DNA GHGlow gp2 | ecosystem: Host-associated > Mammals > Digestive system > Stomach > Rumen ... | reverse complement strand
TACGAGATCAACTATCTCACACCGGCCTTGGAGAGTCTGTGCTTGACGAGCACCTTTGGCCTTTCCTTCTTTGAAGGAACACACTTTAACTTGTATGCTTATCCGGCTACGGGATATAAGTTTGTCAGCTGGTCTGATGGCAACACCGATAACCCGCGTCTGATAATCATGCCTGCTCATAACGTTTATCTCGACCCGATCGTAGAAGTGGATGATAGCCAGAACCCGAAAGGCGCTATCATCAACGCCAACGTTACCGAAGGGCAAGGTACTATTACGAACTTTACATCCGGATGGTATGCTGAAGGAACAGAACTGACTATCACCGCTGTACCTGCCGAGGGCTACAAGTTCGTTCAGTGGTCCGACGGCGAGGTTTCTAACCCGTACTTCCTCACGGTCGAAGATAAGAAGAATATCAATATCACCGCAATGTTTGAACCTATTACCACCGCTGTTAACAACGTGGAGAGTCAGCATACAAGTATTGAAAGCCGCAAGGTGCTGCGCAACGGCATCCTCTTCATCGAACGTAACGGCAAAACGTATTCTGTTACAGGACAGGAAGTGAGGTGAAACCAAGGATAATTGCCTGCGGCATAGATTATAGATGATAGATAATAGATGAACTTACGCCTAAAGGCATAGATGATAGATGAACCAAGTGCGGTAAACCGCATAGATTATAGATGATAGATGAACCTTTTGCGGCTGAAGCCTTATTTTAGATTGTAGATTTAATATTTGAGATTTTCGGAGCGGGGCAAATTGTCTCGCTCCGATTTTTGAGTGGCATCCCCTCCCGCTGTCAACGGATGCTCAATGTATGCTGAATGTATGCTCAATGTATGCTCAATGTATGCACAGCGGGACCATGTCCTGACTTCAATATGATTATCAGCCAATTACATCACCTCCAACTTCCAACAGCGCAGCGGTCCCATACCTTCAGATCGTGCCCTTGGGCAAAGAACTTCTAACAGCGCAGCGGTCCAACTTCCTATTATATCCCAACTACACCCCTACCACCTATTATATAGCCTGTATCTTTTTTCAACGTACACCTCCTATCTCAACCACAAAAAATAAATACATGCTACTCTCTAACTCACTACTAATAGAATATTCACTACGCCGCATGCGTTTTCGATTAACTAAAAAATAAACGTTGCGCAGCGGTCTAATTTCCAAGTAAAAAAGTGCCGTTTTCACCACAATCTGCACTTTTTTCTTGCGTATATTCCAAAAAAGCACTACCTTTGCAGGCGATTAGCTAATCCATAAAAAACACATTGTGCGTAGAAATAAATTCCTATACGATTTGCAAGTTGTCATAGACAAACCGGATTCTGACGACGAGTTTGACGAAGAGAGCGCCTTAGACGCACTTATTTCCGACAATTCGCTTCCGGATAGTGTGGAAAACGTGGTGAATTACATCGCCCACGCCGAATATAACCATACCCTGGAGCCATCTATCTATGGCTGCGGATGGGACAAGAAAGTGGGAATCAATGCCCATATCAATTATTGTCTGCCCGATTTTGAGATCGAATACTCCGAAGAAACAATGTCCATGCAGCATGTCGATAAGATTTTTCGCTGGGTGGTAAAATTGGATGCCGATGAAGACAAGGACGTGACTCTCTCTTTCTTCATCCTATATCGAGATATGTTCGGCAACATCAGAAATCTGCATCGCCAACCGATTGAGCAGAAAATGACTCTCTATCACAGCGACTCGCAGATGACAAAGATAAATATCGACGTTATGCGTGACGACGACCTGCCGTTTGACTGTGGACGATACTATTTTGCTGTACAGTCAAGGTATCCATACCAAACGCTCGTTCAGGAACCTGCAGTTATTTACCTCAATATCGTTTCGCCTCATGGCAAGATTGAACTGCCTCATTCCCCGCTGGTAGGGATGGAAGCCGTTTACCATCAGATGAACAAACTAATTACTCAACGACTCTTTAATGAACGTCGTGAAGCAATGGGATTGTCTCCTACGCACATCAATCTCCACGCCGCCGTGATGGGAGGAAAGGGAAGTGGCAAAACTTCTTTTGCAAAGGTGTTGTTTGACTTCTACAAAAAGAACGGTTTTATTGGCGATGGAAAACTTCATGTTGTGGATGCTGCGAACTGGATAACTGTTACCGAAGACGCTTCTTCTGTAGGTTCGGATATGACAAAAGCTCGCAACGGATTGTTGTATGTTGAGAATGCCTCAGCGATGTTACCGACCGATACACGCGGCAGCAGAGACTATATTGCGCAGGCGCTAATTAAAGAACTAAGAAATAATACACATAATACAACCGTTGTGTTAGCCGATGAACCGGATAAACTGACCGAAGTATTAGCCATCGGTGATTTCAAATCTTTCATCGGGCAAATTTACCATCTGCCCACACTCAATCTGGATCAAATGATTGAAGTGGCTGAAAACGCAACTTATGCGCGCGGTTTCAAACTAACGCAGGAGGCCAAGAAAACGCTACGGGCATACCTCAGCAACGAACTCAATGCTACGACGTCTGACGTTGTGCGTATCGTCGAAAAAATGATAATGAACATGTCTGCACGCGTCGTGGATAATGCACAAACAATGTTCCTCGAGAATAGTGTTCTCATGGAACTAACGGAAGACGATGTGCCTAAAAGGGAGATTTCACTCTATAACCAATCTATCGATAAACTGAACGACTTAGTTGGACTTAAACAACTCAAATACAACATTGAATCTCACCTTAATCTTGTGCGATTTGCCCAACTTCGTATGCAGCACGGATTAAGTGCTGTGATGCCTCCGCTACACATGATTTTTACCGGCAATCCCGGAACAGGCAAGACGACCGTAGCTAAACTGCTTGGAGAAATATACGCATCCCTCGGCATTCTTAAAACGGGGAAAGTCGTATCTGTTGACCGTAAAACTCTTGTAGGCCGATATATCGGCGATACGGAAGATAATACTAAACGCGCTTTGGAACGCGCACATGGGAATATCCTGTTTATTGATGAGGCATATAACTTAGTAAGCGACCCAACTGATAAACGAGACTTCGGACCTAAAGTCATAGATTGTTTACTCGAAGAACTCGGCAAAGAGTCCACCGATATGATTATCATCATGGCGGGCTATCCCGAAGATATGGAGAAACTGCTTGATTATAATAAAGGTTTACAATCGCGTTTCCCTTATACTTTCCACTTTGAGGATTATTCGGAAGATGAGTTGGTAGAAATCGCTATTCGTACCGCGCAACAATGCGGCTATACCTTCTCGGACGAGGCTCTTAATCGTTTGCGCTCCTTGATTCGTAGGGAGATGGAGCGTAGTGCCGGCAGAGAGGAACATTTTGGTAACGCACGATTTATTACACGACTTATATCTTCGCAGATTATTCCAAACATGAGCCGACGCGTACTCGCGTCCGACACGCAATACGCATCACCTCAGCTACTTACACTCATCGAAGAATCAGATATCCCACTTTCTGTCCACGAAACGGATTATACCGTGGACGAACAATTGTTGATGCGTGCACTCAAGACATTGGACGAAATGGTGGGATTGAGTTCTGTCAAGAAAACCTTACATGACTTGGTCACTATCGCCCGATCAAGGCAGTTGGCGGGAGAAGATATTTGGAAAACGATTCCTCTGCAATGGCTCTTTACCGGAAGTACCGGAACAGGAAAAAGCTCTGTCGCACGCATCTTGGCGCAGCTGCTTCATGCTTTCCACCTCATCAGTTCGGACCGAATGACACAATTGAGACTACCTGCATCCAATGCTTGGACAACGATTGAGTTGGATACAATGCTGCGAGATACAATGAAGCAATCCGGACAAGGACTTCTGTTCATTGACTTGGACGATGCCGGCAGAAACCATATCGACATTCAATGGCTCCGCTGCAAACTGACTTCGCTCACTGCTGAGATGCCTGGCTCATACGCAGTCGTAATAGCCGTAGATGAAAGAAATGCCACGGCACAACCTATTGATGTGCCGCTCAGCACCTCCTCTATCCACTTCCCTGACTATTCCGCCGAAGAACTGATGACTATCCTTAAGCAGGAATTGACTAAACATATCTTTGTTATCACCGACGAAGCGGAGCAAATAGTACGTGAGCATATAGAAGAGATGTGTAAAAATCACAATTGCCAATTTGCCAACGCACGCACTATTCAACATATCTTCACCGCTATTACCGGTGCAGCACAAGTGCGTACTGCCCAAAGCAAAATACATACTGAGCCCTTGCTGATTAACGCAGGAGATGTGCAATCATTTAAATGGAAACAGACAACTGTGAACCGTATAGGTTTTGACGCTTAAGTAATTGAATATATGAAGGAATTTAAACAAGGAACAAGCATAGGACCATTCTCCGTCCTATATGCGATAACCAATAAAGAGTACACACAAACCTATTGCGTGGCCGATAAAAACAATTTCCAACTCTTCATGAAAGTATATGACATGCAGACTATTCCGGATGTGCTGCGGCGTGGGGAAGACCCTCAAGAGTTGTGGGCATACGAGCAAATAGGCGTATGCGAAAACCTACTGCGGTTGCATAAATACGGACATGAAATAGTGAATGGAAATAAGATAGCTTATCTTGTCACAAACTATTTCCGAGGAAAACTGCTTTCGCAATATATTGACGAGAGAGGACATTTGTCTCCTGAAGAAGCCATTGATATCGCTTTAGGTATAGTCAATGCGGTTAGACACCTAAACAAACACGGCATTTGCCACTTGGACATCACCCCGCAGAATATCTTGCTTGAAGAGAATCCCGATGGTGGCTTTACACCGAAACTTTTCGACTTGGAATTGGCGATCGAATATACAGAACAAGGCGAAACCCGTTGCTCGCCGCTGCGTTTGGCTAAAATCAATCCGTACTATTCCCGAACAGAGTTGTTGATGAAACAAGAAGTTGCAGAAGCAGACGACACGTTCTCTATAGGAGCTATTATATACACAATGCTTACTAGCAAACGACCTTGGACCGATTGCACATTAAAACAAGGAGCTCCTTTCGCTGAAAAACACTTGCAGATGAATAGGTGGAGGCGTAATCATCCGGCAAATAGCCTTATCGAACCGCTGCATCCAACTAAAAACGATGTGTCGCAAGCTTCTGCTAACCTATATGTGGCGATGGTGCAAACGATGGATAGCACCATTAATACCGCTACACTTGAGCGCATTCTTAAAAAAGAAAATACCGAACTCGATAATATCGCCATTGAAGTCGCACGCGAGGATACTCGCTCTGCTGAAGACTTGTCGGGATTTGCTTCTATTGCCGGAATGGATGAACTTAAACAAAACTTATCTCAGCATGTCATTTGGCCATTGCGACACCCTGAAAAAGCAAAAGAGTATAGGATAAATTTGCCGAATGGCTTACTCCTTTATGGCCCTCCGGGATGCGGCAAAACCTACTTTGCCACCAAACTGGCGTCTGAACTGCGTTGGAAAATGAAACTCGTATCTACGTCTTCCATAGGAAGTGCATACCAACATGAAACGCAAAGTAATATCAAGCAACTCTTCCAAGAGGCGGAACGATTCAGGCCTTGCGTGCTCTGTATCGATGAAATAGATGGTATCATCAGTAAACGAAGCGATTCCGCCTCTGATTTTCGACACAACGACGAAGTTAACGAGTTCCTCGTACAACTCAATAACTGTAATAAACGCGGAATATTGGTTATTGGCACGACTAACCGACGCGAACTAATAGACCCCGCTGCTTTGCGTGCAGGACGATTGGAGATACAAGTCGAAATCAAAGCACCTGACGAGGAAATGCGCAAGCGACTCTTTGAAATGTATCTACGGAATCGACCATTAGCAGACGACTTGGATATTGCCGCACTTGCTAAAATGACGCATAACTACGCCTCGGTGGATGTCACTTTTGTTGTTAATGAAGCCGCGCTTGTCGCTGCTATTGCCGACGAACCTATCTCGCAACATCATCTCGTTTCAGTTATCCAAAACTACAAATCCTCCCTCGATACTAATACTCACCGCCCAATCGGTTTCAATGCGTAATGTATAATATTATTGGCGATATACATGGTTTAGGTCGGTGGAAACAACTGGTGCGCAAGAGCACCTCTTCCCCACAACCCCAAATCATGGGTAATTGAATGATATATGCGATTTGTTCACTATAATTTGCATATAAGAGAATTTTGTACAATATTGCAAGCAAAATTGAAAATTAACCCTTAAATATTATGGAATGGTTAAAATACATCTTAGAATGTCTTAAACAGGCATGGCGATGGTTCATTAATGTACCAGGACTATCAGAATTAGTAGTAGCTTTTTTAACATGGCTGGCAGGACGTCTATGGAAAAAATTCAAAATATGGCGTCACCATAAATGGTTAGAAAAGATTAACGCAGCCACGGCAACTGATTATAATGACCGTATCGTCACTTTTGACACCGTATCGCCATGCTATAAGCGCGAAATGGCCAAAATGAAATTATTAGATAAACATTTTATTTTTGAGATTCCGGAAAAGAAAAGGGCCGAATTAGCCTCTATCAAATCGCTTGATGGAGAGCAAAAATTTGCTATTCACGAATCGGCGGAATTGGATGGAGACAACCATAAATTATATGATTTTCTTGCAAAATATTATCCCAAACGTTTCCCGGATAGAGCATCAATGGATACTTTCTTGGGAGAGAAGATTTGTAGTACAGCCGATTATTTTATTAATCGTTTAAATCAAGACCTTTTAGCTTTTAACAACAAACAGGTTGGTGTATATGAGTTCGAACTAGGCAGAAAGGGGAAAGACCAGGGACATGGAATTGAAATTCCATACTTGGATATGTACCTGTACGAAACCGATTATTTCACTGCCCAAGTCATGGTTCATGTATACCAATATTTGCGTCAATTAGATCTTGAGTACAAAAAGGAAGACAAGTATTACATCTCACCTTTTGATGACATAGACTATAAAAAACTGAGCAATGAAATGCCTCATTTCATGTCTTCGTTAGGTGTTGGCGGCTATGTTATTTATGATAAGAAAGAAGGACTGGAATATTGGACGGTTTCTCGCTCTGACCGTGTACGAAATGGCTCAGAAAAAGGAGTCGAACTGCGAAGTTATAGCTTCGATGAGACTATGGATTTAATGGATAAGGAAGCAGAAGACATCAAAGGTCGTGCGGTTATTGATTTGTACAAAGGCGCAACTCGTGCTATTCAAGAAGAGTTAGGTCTATTTGATAAAAATGACACTCGCGTTGAAGGTCACCTTGGCGATTTCAATTTCACAGGACTAATTTTGATTCGAACACAAGAGAAAGATTCTTCTAAATCGCGCTTTGAGATGCAATTATTAGGGTACGCATTCTTACATTTTTCAACTAAATTCACATATAAAGATTTGATTCTAAAAAAACGAAAAGCGCAAGATTCCGCCTTTGAAGCGGTACACGTTTATGAAAACAAATTAACAGACGAACTAAAGAATGACGGAGTGGCGGAGAACGGAGTTCCATACACTCACACTCCCGAATCAGTATACTACGCCGAATTACTCCGTAATATAGAAGACATGAATGAAATAAAGCCCTACTATGATTTATAAGAGTTTGCGCTGAGGATTAACATCTAAAACACAAAAGATATATGAAAAAAAGAAAGGAACAAGAGAAAAACAACTCGATTCGGTTGTGGTTGAGTAGGATTTTTACCCACACAAGGGTTATCATGGCTCTCACCATTATAAGTGTTGTTGCAGCGATCGTTGGAACGTATTACGGTGTTAAATCATACAAAGCCACTCGTCCGGCACAGATTTGTTTAAAGTATTATGATTCTCTCGGAGGCCCTACATGCGTGGATGAAAAAGAAGTTTTCGTCAATTTAAGAGCATTTGGTTCAAAGTCTATTAATTACTATAACAGAACAGAATTGAGCCAGCCGAACTATAATGGTTTTCCTACGATAGAGAATGCCACGGGCAAAAGCATCAAGGATTTAAGAATATATGTTATCATCACTTGCGGCGATTTAATCCTTGAACAAAGAAATATATGCCCTGAATTTGAAATAATAGAGCGTAATAGAAATAAGAACACTATCAAACTACGATATAAATCGAACATATTACCAGCTCACTCCTTTGTTCCATTTCCATTCTATGCATTATTATTGCCGGATGACAAAGATCATTTTGATCCAGATCACTATGTGCTTACTTGCTATGAAATCTCGTATGACGGAATAGATCACACGAGAGATTTTGCAGTTATAGATTATTTTGCCCTTGGTGACCAAGGCGAGAATGAGTACCAATTGATAAATATCAGTAGAGAGCGGTTAGATACATTTTTGACACATTGTTATGACTGCGGGTTCTTTACGGTTCAAAAGAGGCGGGCGCTGGTTTCCATTATCCGTTCTAATGTACAGAAGGTTATCCCGCCCCGTAACTTGTCGGATGAGAATTTCGAACAATTTAAGCTATCGTACATACAATAATTATATTGTTTCTCATCTTTTCAGCAGGACATGCCACGCTTTAACATCATAGGCGACATACATGGCTTAGACCATTGGAAAACTCTTGTGCGCAAGAGCACCTCCTCCCCACAACCCAAAATCATGGATAATGGAATGATATAACACACAACGTGAACTCCCTGGAATTATGAATAAAATTCTTCAAAACACCCATCGGATAAGTAATATCAACGTCCTCAAAGCGAGAGATTACTATTTTGAAAAGGCACGTCACTGGCATCGCGTAAGACGGTGGTTAACTTTGATTCCGCCTATTTTATTGGCTATAAGTTATATCCCTCTCCTTCCGCATTATGACATCGTTGCCGAGCAACGTGATTTATTTATTGGTATCATTACTATCATTGCATTCATTATCATACATTTTATTTGCGAAAAACAAATTACGCATAATTTGGATATTTCCAACATGCTCCGAGAAGAATACGATTGTAAGGTGTTAGATATTCCGCACAATCCCTTTACTTATTGCACAGAAGAACTAGAAACTTATCTCTCTAAGGCCTCAAACATACCGGATTATTACAAATATGAAGTTTGGTATTCGGAGATATTCGGAGATAACGGGCCAAGAAATGCACTAATCGCTCAATTGGATAACATTCTTTACACATACTATGCCTATAAGGACTATAAGCGATATATCATCATATCGCTTTCCTTCTTGCTGGTTATCTCTTTAGTGTCGCTCCAATTGGGTATTACGGTTTTTGCCTTGGTGGTAATTTCGCTTTTTAACGCCATTCAATATTACATTGAAAATTTATCAACTACCAAAGGACTCATTGAACGTAATAAAAGTTTAATCGAGGTTGTTCGCTCCAAACAAGAGGAAATCAAGGATAACCTAAACCAAAATCAGATGGACGCTATCCGAATGCTGCAAGATGTGGTTATTTCCAACAGAGACCAAAGTCTTTTTATTCCGCATTACATCCGCAACAGACATCTGCGAGAGGGGAGTATATATTACAAAGAGTTGAATAAATTTAAACAAGCCTATCTTTCCGACACGAATATTCAAATCCCTTCTTCTGCTGCAGAAATAGATATTTTCTCCCTCAACGAATCAAAAATATACCCATTGTCCAAGATTCAAGAACATTTATTAGGCATGTTGAATGACGTGATTCGGGTGTTTGATAAATACAGTATCATTTATACCTTGGATGGAGGAACTTTGATCGGCGCGATGAGAAGTCACTCTTTCGTATTTTGGGACGATGATATTGACCTGGCCATTCCAATAGACATGTTAGAACAAGCCAAAGAGTCTATTCGCAAGGAGTTAGGCTCCGTTTATGACGTCCAAGATTATGAATCAGACTTGTATTATTCACCACGATTAAGTAACTTCCGGATAAGAGACAAGAAAAGTTGTATATCCGAAAAAGACAGTCAATTATATCCTTTGTACAATAGCAGAGGTCTTTTCATTGACATTTATTCATATACCCCTATTTTGGTCAATAGGCATATTGATGCATGTTTCCGCTGTGTTTTTATTCATCCGCTCCACTCGTTACTAACGCGACTGGAAGCCTCATATCTTACCATTAAAAAGAGTCCCCTTAAGGAGAGACAATGTAAAAGAAGATTCAGAATTCTTAAGCACCTATATATGCACCATGTCTATTGGTATTTAACACATGCAAAAAATGACGAATATTATGTTTATACACCTAACTATATCGAAAACAAGAAAAAACCGGGACCATACATTCCCAAAAATGACTTGTACGGAGAGAAACGAACAGAGTTCTTTGAGGGAATGAACTTACCTGTGCCGACTTGTCCAGAGAAGGTGCTCCAAGCGTATTACAGCAACTGGAGCGAATCTCCATTCAAGACGATACCACAATTGATTGCGACACATGGAGCGGACAAGTGGTTTAGTGAAAATCGATTCTTTGTCTCTATCATGAAGCATATCAATCATGTTGATTTAAATTGAAAGAAACACGCTTACAAAGCAAAATTTTATGCCCTTGGCGCAGTACATAGAGCAATCGATTCTACCGCAGTATGATGTGTTTGATGGCGGACATCGAGTGATTATTCCTTGACGGTGATTCGCTGAGAATCTTAAGTTCGCGCGGGAGCACCATGCCGACGGGCATATTTTTTATACCATCGCCGTGTATTATGACCTTGGGTTGCGTATCAACCACAAGCACCATCATGTCCATTTCGGCGAGATATTCATGGCCTACGTATGGCTATATTGATATTTCATTATCCACAATTTTAGCATCAATTAAATTGTAACTTAACTATAATAACTATAAAATTCTTTGAAATCAACAGCCATCGCACATTCCTTAACATTACTCCGGTAGTTTCGGTTCTCAGCACAGGCTCTATCAAGTAGATTCCGGAGAATAAGACAAAATTTCATAAATATATACAAGTTATAACCTCGTTCCAAATAACCATAAATCAGCATATCTTACGCTACTTTTATGTAGATGTTAATTTGATACCAAAATAATAATTGGTCATTTAGCAACAAATTATGAAAAAAATTTCAAAAGAGGTGATAGATTTTGCCTCTTTTTTGACTATATATAGGGGAGACATAAATAAGAAGGTAAAAGTGGCATGAGAGTGGCTGATTGTTAACGTTACAGAGTAACACTAAACGTCCAACGGACAATAAACGTTACGAAGTAACACTAAACTAAAAAAAGTGCAGGTTTTTCCATAAACTTGCACTTTTTATTTGCACACGTGCAAAAAAAGCACTACCTTTGCAGGCTGAAATGAAAGAAAGTGTGGATTGATTATCAGCAGATGCCCTACTATCAGTTGCCGGACAAGGTGGCGATGTGGCGACGTAAGATATAAAATGTGCTAAAATAAATAGGAATATGAATAAAATCATCAGCAAACGTTTCTTTTCGGACAATGTGGCCGAGATAGTTGTGGAAGCTCCTTTAATTGCCAAAAGCCGCAAGGCAGGGCATTTCGTCATTGTGCGCGTGGACAAAGAGTCCGAGCGTATGCCGCTGACCATCAGCGATGCGGACGTGGAAAAAGGAACTATCACTCTTGTCGTTCAGCGTATAGGTGTTTCTTCTTCTAAACTCTGTGCACTCAATGTGGGCGATGAGCTTGCGGACTTGGTTGGTCCACTCGGAAAAGCAACGGATATACGTAATTACGGAACGGTAGTGCTTGCATGCGGTGGCGTTGGAGCAGCGCCGACACTCCCTATTGCGCAGGCAATGAAAGCTGCGGGCAACCGCGTCATAACTGTGCTTGCCGCGCGCAATAAAGACCTGATTATACTCAAGGACGAGTTGGCAAAGTATTCCGACGAGCTGATTGTGATGACCGACGACGGCTCCATGGGA
>Ga0247608_10006759_pt1 | contig 11960 bp, 6 predicted proteins | sample 176DNAGHGlowgp2_FD_193490 | JGI IMG/M metagenome (GOLD analysis project Ga0247608, IMG submission 193490) | Sheep rumen microbial communities from Palmerston North, Manawatu-Wanganui, New Zealand - 1766 DNA GHGlow gp2 | ecosystem: Host-associated > Mammals > Digestive system > Stomach > Rumen ... | reverse complement strand
CATGTCGGCATCGGTGAGTACAGTCTTAATCGTTGTCTCAGAGGGATCTGGTGAGGCATTGCCGTCAGTACCCCAACTCTTTGTAGAAGGCAGGGCTGACCAGCTACCGTTGCCAAAGCGGATGTTGATGTAGCCAGGAGCAGGATCATACTCATAGTAGAGTTTCAGGGTTGTGCCTGCTTTCACCTGACTCCAATCGTAGCCACCCCATGCAAGTTCCTGCAATCCATTTTCCCAGCTGCCCAACTTAAATGAGCCGCTCCAGATGACAGTCTCTAGGATGGAGAGCGTGATCTTGGTTACTGTGAAGTAAGCACCACAGATAACCAGACCGCCATTCTTCACCATTTCGTCGATCATAGCCTGAGTCAGTGTTACGGAGAACTTGGTGTCCTCGCCAGTCAGCGGATTCACATCGGCAGTACCAGGCAGTGCAGCCCAAGATCCGTTTCCGACACGAATCTGTGACCAGCCAGCTGACATATCCGGTGTGAGGTAGACGGTCAGTACCTGTCCAGCCTTGACGGTAGACCAGTCATAGCCACCCCATGCGAGTTCCTGCATACCAGCATTCCATTCACCGATAACAAACTTGCCGGCCCAGATGGTTGTTTCAGGCGCTTCGCTATACATTGAAATCTTGTCAGACTCAACGCTGTAGTTCTCATGTTGGATGAGTGTGACCTTACCGTCACCCATACCCTCAGGAACCTTGAATGTAATCTGAGTAGCACTCTGAGTGAAATCGCCAGGCAGCAGAGGCTCGTCAATAGCAGGCAACAGCAGCTCTACAATACGATTCAGATTGTTACCCTTGATGGTGATGGTCTGTCCGGCCTTTACATCCTTCACGGGATCGGTGCTGCTAACCGTTGCCAGAGGTACAGTGAAGTCAACCGTTGTGGTCAAACCAGAATAAGAAGTCAGCACGATGCTACCAGATACTGTGTTGGCGGGAACCTGAACCGTGATGGACTTGCCGTCTTCGGCAGTGTTAAAGTCCACATTCTCAACAGCGGGGAAGTCGACGCAGGATACGAGGTCAAGGTTCTCACCCGTGATGTTGATGGTCTCGCCGAACTCTGGAGTCGGGTTCGATACGCCAGTAGCAATGGCTGCATCAACGGTGAGATTGGTGATGACCGTGTTCTCTGCACCGTCGGAACCGTCGTTATAGGCCACATCACCGGTTTTCGCCTCCATAGGTACGCGAACCTGGATTTCTGTACGGGTGTTCTTGACGAAGTCCTCAGCATTAACTACAACGTGGTCGAAGAAGACAACCTGACCGATGTTCCATACATATTCACCCTTGATGGTAACGATGTCGCCTGGGTGAACAGGATTTGGAGAGATAGACGAAACTTTGATGTCCTCGGCAAAGGTGATGAAAGATGCAGATTCTACGGTATCGCCGCTCTGTGTCAGCAGGCGGAGCTTGCCTGGTACACACTGATCGGGGATAGTAACAGTCATCTCTTCAGAACCCTGGAGCGAGAAGTCGCCCTTAATATAGGTAGTAGCTGGAGTGAGCTTCTGGTTACCCTCGGGGAAGAGAACCTCCTTCACATTGTTGAGCTGGGTACCTGTCACACGCATTGTTGCACCACGTGTAATAGGCATGGGGCCAAAGGCGAGAATGTTCACGCCGCTCTTGTTATACTGGTTGGTGTCGAGTTCATCCTTGCCACAACTGGTAAAACCAGCAGCAACAACCAACGCAGCCATAGCCCATACTGATATTTTATGATATATTTTCATATGATCTATACTCTTAATTTGTTATTCTTAATTAGTACGCTACAGCGCGGACATTGTCGATGCGGATAATCGGATGACAGGTTGTACCATTCGTCACACCACTCCAGATAAACAGTGTCAGTCCTGTGAAACAGTTTGCGTCAAGCGGTGTGCTAGCAACGGTTCCGTCGTTCTTGTACTTGAAGGTAGAGAAAGGAAGGGTCACTGTAGTCCACTTACCACCAGTGTCGTATGAACCCGTCTGGCTCCATGGTGTCCAAAGGCCACGTGGATAGTCGGTACCGTTGAAGAATACGTTGTTAGCCGTCGGTAAGGTTACCTGAGCATCACCAGAGAAGATACACTGCATTGAGAGGTTTGTCCAGGGATTGCTGGAAGGAATGTTCACCTCAAACTTCAGGGCCATGTTGGCGAAATCGGCAAAGCTGACGAGGTCAGACAGGCGTGAGTTCACACCAGTGAATGTGCCGTCCCAGTCACCAGGCCAGTACTCGAATGATACATTGCTATCTGCCCATGTGCCATCTTCGATGTCAACATCACCCAGCAACAGGTAGCTACCATCGAGTGAGTTCTCGTCATTAGCAATGACCTGGGCGTGCCAACCGTGGTTGGTCAGACCCGTTGAGGCCTCGCCAGCATCGCCTGTACCCCAGTCGTTAAAGAGCATACCACGGGTGTCCTTGTAGTTGAACTTAGCCTTTTTCTTACCATAGACTGTAGAAATCTCCACTGGACCTTCCGACAGTTTCTCGGGAACTGTGAAAGAGATGTGGCTGATGTCGAACTCGTCAATGGCCACCTTCGTACCGTTGATTGTCAGCGTGAGCGGTGTGTTGGGATCATCCACGAAATAGTTACCATAGATGGTGGCTTTTTCACCGGCCTGAGCCCACTCGTTACTCATGTTATTGATGGTCGGACCAGGTACGAGCACCTTGAAGTCATAGGTGGTCGTATCGTTAGAGTTGTTGACCATGAAGATCTTGTTGAATACCTCACCAGGAATCTGTCCGGGAACGGTAACGATCAGCGTGTTGTCTGTAATCAGACTTGGAACCAACTTGGCCTCCTGGTCGTTGAAGAACAGCTTCGTGATGCTGCGCAGATTCTCACCGACGATACAGATGTTGTTGTCCATATAGGCACCTGTAAGGATGGAGTCTGCACTCTCAAGACCCAGTGGGCGTATATAGCGGATGGTCGGTTTGCCACCGCTGATCTCGTACTTGTCGGGCTCGTCCTCACAAGCTGTGAATACAGTGGTTGTGAGTGCCAAGGCGCTTAGCAAGAAGAGACTATTGAATATTCTTTTCATATCTTGTTTGAATTTTGAATGATTAATACTGGTATGTTGCACGTACATCCACATGGACGGCATCTTCCTTCAGATGAGGATTGAAGATAAGGTCTTCCATCGGGAACGGAATGGTGAAACTGTTGACTGTCACATTGGGAGCAGGTGTCTCTTCGTCGTAGACCGTGTATTGGTCGTTACCGTCGTCGTCAGCATTCACTAGCAGCCACTGACCGGTGGTGTAGTAGTTCTTGAATGTCAGGTTCAGGTTCCAGTACTGGTTACGGCGCTGAGACTTCAGTTCATTGATAGCACGATCGACGTTGTAATAAGACAGACGTACGAAGTCGTACCAGCGGTCACCCTCGCAAGCCAGTTCCAGACGACGCTCCTTCCAGATGTCATCAAAAGTCAGTGAGGTAGCTGCCTTGGCGTTAGGAATGGCGCGCTGACGAACGGCGTTGAAAGCCTTCAGAGCGTCTGGATCATTTCCTTGTCCCAACAGGACCTTTGCTTCTGCAAGTATCAGATAGACATCGGCCAGACGGAGGATCGGCGTGCAGAGTGAGCTGGCCATACGGGCAGCAGATGTGCCGAGCACCGTCAGGTGGTCGTTATTATTACCATAGAGGTGCTTCACAACGTTGCAACCCGTAGGAGAACGGTGCTCACCCCAAGCAGCGGGATTATAGTCCTTGTCATATTCGAAACGCATGTAGTCGAAACCACCTTTGTCACGCCAGAGGTAAGGCACAACATCGCCGACAGTCATCATTGTGGCCTTACGACGGGTGTCTACATCAGGACGTGTTGCGGGATCGTCGAGGACATTGAAGCCAAAGGCATCCTGCAGGTCAACTGACGGGCCACCCCATTCACCCCATACATCACCGTACTCATCCATACCAGTCATGCCAAGGTCAGACTGGAATGTGTTCTGCGATGTCCACTGGCTGCTAACCACCCAGCGCCAAGCGATCATGTTCTCGGGCGACTTGTTACCCTCGAGTTTGAAGATATCAGCATAGTTCTTCTCGAGTGAGCGACCAGAGTTTTCAATCACGTCTTTGGCCAGTTCTGCGGCTTTCTCGAGATCACTGTTGTTCAATTGTCCGCTGACACCTGCCTTGGTGAGATAAACTTTAGCTAACAGACCTTTAGCGCAGTACTTGTCAAGACGACCCTCTGTGCACTGCTCAGGCAGCCACTCAATGGCTTTCTCCAGTGTCATGACGATATACTCATAGACATCAGCCTTTTGAACCTTGGGCTGATCATTGTAGGTGCCGGCTTCAATCATGGCAGAGTTATCATGAACGATGGGCACATCACCGAAGGTACGTACCAGATAGAAGTAAGCCATGGCCTTCCAGAGCAGGCATTCGCCCATGGTCTGGTTTTTGACGGCCTGTGAGGCACCACCACCCTCGATGTACTTGCGGACTACGTTTGAGTGACCATTGACTGCCCACAATGAATAAGACATGTTACGCAAGTCAACATCGTTGGAATTGAGCGAGAAATTCAGGTAAGGGCTTGATCCCCAATAAAAGTTACCTGACAATACCTCACCCACCTTAAAGAAGCCGCGCTGGAAGTCGTACCAGGGTGAATTGTACAGATAGTTGACAGCAGAGATACACTCTGCATCGGTCTTGTAGTAACCACCGGCTACGTAGCTGTCTTCTGTGGGACGGTCCAGGAAGTCTTCGCAAGAAGTCAGTCCCAGTCCGATGAGAGAGGCAGCCAGAAATATCTTGATTTGATTCTTTTTCATATTGATAGTCCTCCTTATAATTAGAATGAGATGTTAATACCGAATGTGCAGGTAAATGGTGATGGATAACGGCCATTATCAACACCGAATGAGTAGCCGTTGGCATCAGTAGTAGAGGCACCGATTTCAGGATCATAACCGTCATATTTTGTAAGAGTCAGCACATTCTGTAGGTTGCAGTAGAGTCGGAGATTCTCCAGATACAGCTTTTGCACAATGTTCTTGGGGAAGGTGTAGCCGAGTGAGATATTCTTCAGACGGACGTATGAACCATCCTCGATATATCGGCTGGAGATATTCGTGTTGTAAAAGTTACCGATGGCGACACGAGGCGTACTGGTACCAGGATTGGTCACACGGACATTGGTGATATCGTTGTACCACATGCTACCGTCAGCATATACCTTGCCGGGATCGATGGCGGCCAGTTGCGCACGGTCGGCAATCTTCTCCTGAATCTGGTTGTTCCATATCGTCGACATCGAGGTCAGGTTAATAGAGGTGTAGTTCATCACCTTGTTACCTACAGAACCATTGATGAAGATGGTCAGGTCGAAGTTCTTGTAATTGAAGGTGTTGTTGAAACCGAAGGTGAACTTAGGCAGTGGCGAACCGATATAGGTCTTATCGTTCTCGTCAATGTAACCGTTTCCGTCCACGTCCTTGAACTTCAGGTCACCAGGCCATACAGTGTTACTCTTACTGTACCTCGTGGGGTCAGTCACATGACTCCATGTGCCATCTGCATTCTGTGTGCATGACAGGGGATAGAGTGTGTTGACAGGCGAGTTCAGAATATCGTCGAAATCCTTGTAAACGCCTTCGACTTCATAGCCGAAGAAGTCGTACATGGAACGACCTATGGAGGATAGAGCAACGTTATCATCCCACTGCCCCTTACCTTGTAAAGCAGCAGAGGTTGTACCCTGCAGAGCTACCAACTTGTTCTTGTTGAATGAGAATTGCAGGTCAGTATCCCATGTGAAGTCTTTTGTCTTGATAGGCGTAGCCTTTAACTCAATCTCAAAACCAGTGTTGCGCATGGTTCCGAAGTTTCCTGCCGGAGATGCCAGAGCTGAAGAACCGTTACCCTGTGTTCCTAAATAAGAAGGCAACTGCATGAGCATCAGCATGTCCTTTGACTCCTTGCGATACCAGTCGATGGTCAGGTTGATGCGGTTGTTCAGGAAACCGAGATCAAGACCGAGGTCAATCTGTTCCTGAGTCTCCCACTGGATGGACTCGTTGGGCAGGCCTGTCGGACGATAGGACTGTCCGAGGATTGATGGCATCACACTCAAGGCAACACCCCATCTGTAGGCACCAATGTTGGCGTTACCGGTCTGTCCCCAACCCGCACGGAGCTTACCGTTGCTGAGAATCTTCTGGTTCTTCATGAAGGCCTCGTTGGTGAAACGCCAGCTGGCAGCGAATGAGTGGAATCCAGCCCAACGGTTGTTTGGACCGAAGTTCGATGATCCGTCATAGCGGTATGTATAAGTGGCATAATAGCGGTCGTCATAATTATAGGTCTCGCGCGTGAAGAACGAAGCCATTGAGGCACTGCCGAAGCCAGAGTTGAAATCCTTGTCAGCTTTTTCTGCCAGTGACGGATTCTGCACATCGTTACGTGGCAGATTCTGACCTGTGATGCCTTGGTATTTCCAAGAAGACTCCCAGCACTCCTGACCGAGCATGGCGGTGAAGTTGTGCTTACCAATTTTGCCGGTATAGGTCAGGTAATTTTTTAATTGCCAGTATTTGTTGGTGTTGCTTTGCCAGTGATCCTGGTTGGCGGGTTTCTGCCAGCCACCGAGGTCGACTGAGGGCTCCCAGGTTTCTGCATTTGAACCGGAGATGTCGTAACCAATCTCTGCATGCCAGACCAGATTCTTCAAGAAGCTTACCTCGGCAAAGATATTACCTGTCAGCTTGCGACGCTCCAAGGTATATTGGTTCATATTGGCCAGAGCTACAGGGTTCGGGTTGGTATATCCTTCACGTACCTCCGCATAGTAATTACCGAATACATCGTAGATGGGTATGTCGGGCAGGGTAGTCAGTGAATAGGTAATGATACCCTCAGTACCGTCAGCACGCTTCAGGTCGTCATTGGTGGTAGAGAAGGTTGTCGACATACCAAGCTTCAGCCAGGGCTTCAGCTGGGCATCGAGGTTGGCACGTACGGCGTAACGTCTGAAGTTTGAACCGATGATCGTACCTTCCTGATTCATGAAGTTGCCAGATACATAATACTGTACCTTATCTGTACCGCCCTGGGCAGAGAGTTGGTGCTGATGCTGAATGGCCGTCTGGAAGATGGCATCCTGCCAGTTGGTTCCCTTACCGAGGATAGAAGGATCGGCATAGTTTTGGTTGGCCATGCTCTTTGTTATCCAACCGTTGTCGACGAAATCCTGATAATATTCAGCGTATTCGCGGAGGTTCATCATATCGAGACGTTTCATCTGGCGGTTTACTGCCAGCATACCATCGTAGGAGAACTTTGCTTCGCCAGCCTTACCGCGTTTGGTGGTAATAAGTACCACACCATTGGCACCTTGGGCACCATAGATGGCGGTGGCAGAGGCATCCTTCAGAATCTCCATGGATACGATATCCGAGGGGTTCAGGGTTGACAGCGGAGAGATGGTCGATACCTTACCGTTACCAAGACGGTCTGCCAGACCAAAGTCTGCACCAGATTGTCCACCACCTTGAACAATTACACCGTCAATGACGTAAAGAGGCTCCTGATTGGCATTGATAGAACCAATACCACGTACACGGATAGAGGATGAAGAGCCAGGTGCACCAGAGGTGGTGATAGCTGTCACACCTGTTGCGCGTCCTTGCAGGGTCTGGTCAAGTGAGGTAATCACAGATCCTTTCATGGCTTGTTCGTTAATAGAAGAAGATGAACCAGAGAGATCACTCTTCTTCATTGTACCATAACCAACGACAACCACTTCATCAAGGACCTTCTTGTCCTCTTCGAGGGTGATGTCGTACTTGGTCTGGTTGGCTGTGATCTTCACTTCCTTGGTAACATAACCAATGTAAGAGACAACCAGGGTCTGGCCCGGGCTTGCATTCAGTGAAAAGTTTCCGTCGAAGTCGGTGGCTGCACCGTTAGACGTTCCTTTCACGACAACACTGGCTCCGATAACGGGGCCCATCGCATCGACCACAGTACCTGTGATCTTCTTAGCCTGCTGCACTTCCTGTGGAGAGGCAGCGGCATAGGCATTAGGTGAGTAACACAATCCCAGGAGGGAGAATGCACCCACCAGCAGCGCTGTTTTCCTAAAAGTTTTATTCATACTAGGTAATATAAGATAATGATAGAATTGTAGTACTTAGTCAAATTCCGTTGCAAAGATAAGCCAATTTTATCAAATACCTTATACTTTTTTTGATAAAGTTTGATACTTTTTTGCAAAAACCACTTTTTCTGTCCGATAAAACAGAAAAAAGGCCTTAAAAAGGCGAATAAGTGTAAATAGTACACACCGCTTTTTAAGGCTTTTTAGGATAAAATGTAAAACTTACACTTAATTTATATGAGTCTTTCCATTTCGTCAAGTTCTTCTTCTGTAGTGGCCCAACTTGTCACAAAACGACAGATGGTATGATAGTGGTCGGTCTGACCAAAGTGAGTAAATTGTATTTTCTTGCTAAGCTTATCTACCTTTTCGTTGTCGATAATCACAAACTGCTGGTTGGTTGGTGAGTCGACATAGAATTCAAAACCTTTTCTTTTAAAAATGTCTTTCATTCGCATGGCCATCTTAATCGCATGTTCTGAGAGACGGAAATACAAATTGTCTGTAAACAGCGCATCAAACTGGAGTCCGATGAGTGCACCTTTGGCAATCACTGCCCCATGTTGCTTCTGGATGGAGAAGAAATGTTTATGAGCTTTGCGATTGGTGAAGACAACGGCTTCGCCACATAGTGCGCCAATCTTAGTGCCGCCAATATAGAATACATCACAGTGGCGGGCCAGATAGGGTAGGGTTATGTCATTGCCCTCAGCCATCAGACCATAGCCCAAGCGTGCACCATCGATATAGAGCGGTATCTCATAGTGTTGACATACTTGATAGATCTCATTGAGCTCCTTGGCACTATAAAGCGTACCAAACTCGGTAGGGAAGGTGATGTAGACGAGCCCAGGATGCACAGCATGATCCTTGTTGCCGTCGTGCATATAATCGTCGAGGTATTTGTTGAGCACCTTCGCTTCCATTTTTCCATCCGTATCGGGGATGGTGATAATCTTGTGTTCTGTAAACTCTACGGCACCAGCTTCGTGAACGTTGATGTGACCAGAACCAACACATATAACACCCTCGTATTGATAAAGCATCGAGTCGATGGTTGTGGCATTGGCCTGAGTGCCACCCGTCAGGAAGAAAATCTGGGCATCGGGTAGTCCGCATGCCTCACGGATACGCTGTTTGGCACGGTCAGAAAACTCGTCAAAGCCATAAGGGGTCGGCTTGGCGTTGTTATACCTGATCAGGTTGTCGAGCACTTGCTGACAGGCACCATTGTTATAATCACATTCGAAAGAAATCATATACCGTTTATAACGTTTCGAGCATACGCTTGATGACTACAGAGCAGCTGATCTCACGGTTGGCTGCCTCAGGGATTACAAGGCTGTTTGGGCTCTCGATAACATCGTCGGTAACGATGAGGTTACGACGCACGGGCAGACAATGCATGAACTTACCATTATTAGTCCACGACATGTGCTCGGTGTCAACAGTCCACGACATATCCTTGCTGGTAATCTTACCATAGTCGGCAGGATTGGTTACACCTGGATTACTCCAGTTCTTGGCATAAATGAAGTCGGCACCCTCGAATGCTTTCTTCTGGTCGTACTCCACATGGGCATTACCCACGAACTTTGGATCGAGTTCATACCCCTTCGGATGTGTGATGACGAGATCCACGTCTGGAGCAGCATTCATCCACTCTGCAAAGCTGTTTGGTACTGCCTGAGGTAATGCACGGCAATGAGGTGCCCAAGTCAGGACGACCTTCGGACGCTCTACCGTCTTATGCTCTTCAATCGTGATGAGATCGGCAAAGGCCTGAAGGGGATGCACGGTGGCCGTCTCCATAGCGAAGACGGGACGGCCAGAGTACTTGATAAACTGATTCAGGACAGTCTCTGCGTAGTCGTACTCGCGATCGGTAAGACCAGCAAACGAGCGCACGCCAATGAGGTCGCAGTAGCAACCCATCACGGGAATCGCCTCCAGCAAATGCTCGCTCTTGTCACCATCCATGATGACACCTCGCTCTGTTTCCAGTTTCCAGGCGCCGGCATTCACGTCGAGCACGATGACATTCATGCCGAGGTTCATGGCTGCCTTCTGGGTTGACAGACGCGTGCGCAGGCTGTTATTGAAGAAAATCATCATCAGGGTTTTGTTCTTGCCCAGATGCTGATATTTAAAACGGTTGTTCTTAATCTCTTGTGCCTCGGCGAGGGCTTTCTTAATATCGCCGATATCCTGTACGTTGATAAATGATTTCATATATTATTTTACCTTTTTACTTTTTTACTTTTTACACTTTATGGTCTTATCTGGCCTTCGCCTTCGATAAGCCACTTGTAGGTGGTGATCTCTTCGAGCGCCATAGGGCCGCGGGGGCCTAGCTTCTGGGTAGAGATACCAATCTCGGCACCAAGGCCGAATTGGGCACCATCGGTAAACGACGTAGGTGCATTCCAATATACGCAGGCAGCATCAACATGAGCCTGGAACTTACGGGCAGTCTGCTCGTTCATGGTGATGATAGCCTCGCTATGGCCAGAACCGTTCTGGTCGATATGATCGAGGGCTTCATCAAGCGATGCTACAGTCTTGATGGCAAGCTTATAGTCCATAAACTCAGTACCGAAGCTGTCGTCGGTAGCATGCTGTAATAGTGAAGAGTGAAGAGTGAAGAGTGAAGAATTTGCTACCGCTGCAAAAGCCATGTCGTCGGCATAGATAGTGACAGGGGGATTATGCATGAGCATAGGTTCGACCAATGCAGGCAGGTCGGACAGACGGCTCTCGTGAATCAGCAGACAGTCGAGCGCATTACAAACGGATACTCGGCGGCATTTGGCATTGGTGATAATCGCCTTGCCCATCTCCAGATCGCCCTCAGCATCGAAATATGTGTTGACTACACCTGCACCTGTCTCGATTACTGGTATGCGGGCTGTATCGCGAACAAAGTCGATAAGTTTGCGACCGCCACGGGGTATGCAGAGATCTACATAACCCACAGCGTTAAGCATTTCGCCGGTAGCCTCGTGAGTGGCGGGTAGCAGGGCAACAACATCCTTGGATACACCATACTTCTCAAGTATCTCGTGTATCAGTGCCACCTCTTCACGATTGCTGCAATCGGCATCCTTACCGCCCTTAAGCACGCAGGCGTTGCCGCTCTTAAAGCAGAGCGAGAATACATCGAAAGTGACATTGGGACGAGCCTCGTAAATCATTCCGATAACGCCAAATGGTACACTGACACGGCACAGACGCAGACCATTGGGTAGCGTCTTCTGCTTTGTGATATGGCCTAGTGGCGAGGGTAGGGTAGCTACATTACGCATGTCGGAGGCAATACCTTCAAGACGACTCTCTGTAAGTTGCAGACGATCGTAAAGTGGATTGTCCTTTGACATCTTGGCTAAATCCTGACTATTGGCATCAAGGATGCGTGACTGGTTAGCCACGATTGCATCGGCAACGGCATTTAGTATCTCGTTGCGTTGCTCATCGCTAAGCAAAGCCAAACTCTTGCTGGCGCGCTTAACTTGTTCGAATGTATCTTTAAGTTGCATATCTCTGCTATGTTAAGAATTCGGTGTGAGGTATTGATTCTGGGCGCTCAATGAGGTCGACCAGAATATTATCGCGTGTACCGTTGGCAATGATTACGTGTATGCCTGCGCACTGCACGTTGCTGGCAGTATGATATTTAGAGTGCATACCGCCACGACCGAAAGCACTCTTTTCCGCCCGGATATACTTGGAGAGATCGGTGCATGGCGTAACGGTCTGTATCAGTTCGGAAGTAGGATCGTCGGGATGCCCGGTATAGATG
>Ga0247608_10006758_pt1 | contig 11961 bp, 8 predicted proteins | sample 176DNAGHGlowgp2_FD_193490 | JGI IMG/M metagenome (GOLD analysis project Ga0247608, IMG submission 193490) | Sheep rumen microbial communities from Palmerston North, Manawatu-Wanganui, New Zealand - 1766 DNA GHGlow gp2 | ecosystem: Host-associated > Mammals > Digestive system > Stomach > Rumen ... | reverse complement strand
ATGGCGGCGGCCACCGACAGCAGCAGTGCCACCAACGGCAGGAAAGCGCCCACCTTGAAAACAGGATCAGCTCCGATGGGCTTGCCGATGACACGGATGTAATAGGCAAACACCACGGCAATCCAAGCCACGATGACGATGATGTTGACGCGAGCAAGTTTGAACAACTTGACGAACTGCGGCAGCTTCACGGCACGGAAGAGACCCATGGCCAGGTAACCGCCGAGCAGAATCACCGTAATTGTCAGGATGAGCACCGGCAGGCTGAATGCCGTCTTGAACGGCACCTCACCGTTGGGCATCATAGACTCAACGCCATACACGCTGAAGCGCAGGATATTCAACTCTCCGAAATACTCCGCCAAAGGCAGGAAAAACAGCAACGCAAATAGCAGTGCCGACAGGAAAAAGAAAATGGATTGCAATCTTTGTGACATGATCATTCGTTTTAAATTGCGGCAAAAATACGATTTTTTTCGACAAAAAATTGTCATTCCCAAAAAAAGCATTACCTTTGCAGCACTTTTACGGACCAATCCCAGGATTGACCGCAGCAAAGTGTTCCCCTAATTTATTGTATCACCATCATTCCATTTCGGAATTATTTCAATTCATATTTTATGTACAACATTTTTGAACTTAATGAGAAGTCGATGGAAGACCTCAAAATCATTGCCACTGAGATGGGCATAGATGATGAGAATATGGACAGATTCCAACTCACTTACGAAATCCTCGACCATCAGGTGGACCATCCCGACATCAAGAAATCCGCCAAACCTAAAAAACAGAAACAAAAAAACGCCAAAGCTGAAAAGGCCGAGCCTAAGGAAGCAGCCGCTGCCGAAAAGCCCGTAGAGCTACAAAAAGAGCCCGTGAAAGAGGATATAAAAGAAATTAAGGAAAACATAAAAGAAGTCGCCGAAGCGCCCCAAGCCAAACGTGGCCGTCGCCCGCGCATCAGCAAGGAAGCCGAAGCCGCCGTCAGCGAATGGCAGAAAAACAACGGTGTACAGCTCTCCATCACCCCTGAACCGCAGAAGGCAGAAGAGCCTGTGATGGCACCCAAAGCCAATGCAGAAGAAGCCACTGCCGAGCCGCTTCCCTCTCTCGAAATGAAGGACAGCCCCAAGCAGAAACGCAAACGCACCCGCAACAAAGCCACGGAAAATGCTTCCATGCAAGACATGTCTACCACGAAAGAGGAAAAGACTGCAGAAAAGCAAGAGGAGACCGTCCCCCAGCCCAAACAGGAGCCACGCCAAGAGAAGGAGCGCTATGAGCAGCATCCGCGCCGCGACGACCTGCTGAGCCAGTTCGACAGCTCCGTAGAAGCGGAAGGCGTGCTCGAGATCATGCCCGAAGGCTTCGGTTTCCTGCGTTCGTCTGACTACAACTACCTGCCTTCGCCCGACGACATCTATGTTTCGCAGTCGCAAATCAAGCTGTTGGGCCTGAAGACCGGCGACACCATCAAAGGCGTCATCCGTCCGCCCAAGGCTGGCGAGAAGTTCTTCCCACTCATCAAGACCGACCTCATCAACGGACGCAAGCCCGAAGAGGTGCGCGACCGCATCCCCTTCGACTACCTCACGCCTCTGTTCCCGAACGAGAAGTTCAACATCACGGGGCACAAAGGCTGCACCATCTCGACCCGCATCATGGACCTCTTCGCCCCCATCGGCAAGGGCCAGCGTGGCTTGATCGTGGCTCAGCCCAAGACCGGTAAGACCGTCCTGTTGAAAGAGGTGGCCAACGCCATCGCCGCCAACCACCCCGAGGTGTACCTCATCATCCTGCTCATCGACGAGCGTCCCGAGGAAGTCACCGACATGCAACGTAGCGTGAATGCCGAGGTCATCGCCTCCACCTTCGACGAGCCGGCCTCGAAGCACGTGCAGATCGCCAACATCGTCCTCGAGAAGGCCAAGCGTCTCACTGAATGCGGTCACGACGTGGTCATCCTGCTCGACTCCATCACACGTCTGGCTCGCGCCTACAACACCGTCTCGCCCGCCTCGGGCAAGGTGCTCACCGGTGGCGTGGAAGCCAACGCCCTGCAAAAGCCAAAGCGTTTCTTCGGTGCCGCCCGTAAGATCGAAAACGGCGGCTCGCTGACCATCCTGGCCACCGCCCTTATCGACACGGGCTCCAAGATGGACGAGGTCATCTTTGAAGAGTTCAAGGGCACGGGTAACATGGAGCTGCAGCTCGACCGTCGTCTGTCGAACAAGCGCATCTTCCCCGCCATCGACATCGTGGCTTCGGGTACGCGCCGCGACGACCTCCTGGTCGACGAGCGCACCCTCGCCCGTGTGTGGGCCTTGCGCAACCACTTCGCCGACATGACGCCGCTTGAGGCCATGGAGTTCCTGAAGGACCGCGTGGCCAAGACCATCAACAACGAAGAGTTCTTGATGAGTCTGGACAAATAATTTCTATAATCGGGAAAATAGTGCACGATTTTTGCTGTACTGTTTTCCCGTTTTATTTATCACCCTATGAGAAAGCTACTTACGCTACTATCTATCTTATTATTCGCCCTTCAACTGCAAGCGCAGGATCTCGTCCTGCTTAACCAAATCAAGACCACCAACGGCAAAGTCAAGTCGTTCGAATCCGATTTGAATAATACCATGGTCAGGCCCAAGAAGACCGAAACACAATACGGGACCCTGTATTTCGTCAAACCCGACGAGTTTTCCGCCTTGTTCACCAACGGCAAATTCATGACCGTCAACGCGAAAAAGATTAAGATGGACCTGGGACTATTCCATGGCACCTTCAAAATGAGGGACGGCGGCATGATGCAATCGCTTGCCCATATCTTCCTTTATGGATTCCAAGGACGCATACAAGACCTGGCCAACGAAACCGGTTACAGCCTGACGACGAAGACCGAAGGAGAATTTCATGTCATCACGGCCAACATCATAAAGAAAAAAATTATCGGAATCGGATATAAAACGGTAGTCTTCAAATACTACACCGACACGTTACTGCTGAAGGAAATCGTATTGTACGACTACAGCGGCAACCAAGACAGCTACGTCATCTCGAATGTGAAGTATGACGTGCCAATCGACCCTAAGACATTCCAGTTTTAAGCGTACAGTGCCTTCAAGTCGTCGGTCGTGAGGCCGTTGAAGTCGCCAGAACTCATGAAAGCGCCAATGACATTGTGTCGTTGGCCTTTTTGTAATAACTCGACGAGTTCCGCCTTGTTATGCACCACTTTCAAGTCGTTGCGGCCAAAGCCCTCGACGATGCGTTCGTCACGCATCAGCTCCAACTTCTTAATGGCCACGGCATGAGGGTCATAGAAGACGATGGCCGTGTCGGCGAGTTTCAAGGCGTCGCGGTAATGGTCAATGAAGACCTCGCTGAGGCTGCTGTAGGTATGCAGCTCGAAAACAGCCAACAGATGCTTCTCGGGAAACTGCTCGCGCAGAGCCTTCACGCTGGCGTTGACCTTGGAAGGCGCATGGGCGAAGTCGCGGAAGACGAAGTTGTCGCCGTTGTCGAACAGCAGCTCCAGACGTCGAGCAGCACCTTTGAACGAGGCGATGGCTTCATAGAACTGCTCGTCGGTGACGCCCAACTGTTGACACACCAACTTCGCAGCGTTGATGTTCTTCATGTTGTGGCTACCAAACACGCCCACTTCCCTCCTGTTGCCGTCGGGCAAGAGCAAGGTGGTCTTCAGTCCGTCACTCTCGAAAGGATGCACGCCATAACCTAAGGTACGGCATTGCGCACCCTGGGCGATCTTCTCAGCCTCCACATCGGTCTGGTCGTAGATGAGGCAGCCGCCAGGCTCGATGGTACGGACGAAGATACGGAACTGCTCCAAGTAGTTGTCGAAGGTCGGGAACACGTTGACATGGTCCCAGCCGATGCCGCTGATGACGGCGACATGGGGATGATAGTGATGGAACTTGGGCACGCGGTCGATGGGCGAAGTGAGGTATTCGTCGCCTTCCATGACCATGTACTTGGCCGTCTCGCTGAGGCGCACCATCACGTCGAAGCCCTCAAGTTGAGCCCCAACCATGAAGTCAGTCTCGATGCCGACGCGTTGCAGCACATGCAGTATCATCGAGGTGATGGTCGTCTTGCCATGGCTGCCGCCGATGACGATGCGGGTCTTGTCCTTGCTCTGCTCGTAGAGGTATTCGGGATAGGAATACACCTTCAAGCCCAGCTCTTGGGCGCGCACCAGCTCGGGGTTGTCGATGCGGGCGTGCATGCCGAGGATGACGGCGTCGTAGGTCTTGTCGAGCTTCTCGGGATACCAGCCCCACTGGGGAGGCAGGATGCCCTCTTTGGCAAGACGTGACTTGGAAGGCTCGAAGATCTCGTCGTCGGAACCCGTCACTTCATAGCCCTTGCGGTGCAAGGCGATGGCGAGGTTGTGCATGGCGCTGCCGCCAATGGCGATAAAATGGACTTTCTTCATGGTTGGAGGTTTTATTTATTTCAAAAAGCTATACTCTCTTCCGTATTTCAGGTGTTGCTCCAGGAAGTCAGAGGGATACTCGACACGGTAATCCACCACCTCGCCATTCTCGACGACGGGGATGATCTCTGGATTGATGAAGCCACCGTAAGGCTTCAAGCCAAGGGCGTTGTAACGCTCCAGGACTTCCTTGTGCAGGTCTTGGTCGACCTTCACGGCATATTTTTCCACGAGGGCCTTGCCAGCGGCATAGTCGCCTTCGCTCTTAATGCGTTGCACCTCGGCCAACAGCTCGCCAAAGAGGCCACGCAATGCCTCGAAGTCGTTGATGACGAAGTAGGTCTTGCCGTTCTCCACCTTCTTCTCGATGACGTTGGCGTCTTTGCCGTGTTCGTAGCACCATTCAGAGATGAGCTTACGGTTCTGCATGTGAGCCTCGGTGACGTCCTTACCCAGCTCGACACGAGCCAGCTGCGACATCATGCCATTACGGATATAGGCGCAATACTCGGACTTGTAAGCCTCGCCGTCGGGCATCACGCCCAGTTCCACCATCTTCGGGTCGGCCATATAATACAGTCCAAAGAGGTCGGCGCGGGCTTCCTCCAGCGTCGAGCTAAACTCCTTCAAGGCGCCAGGCTGCGTGCCAGGCAGCAGCTTGCCCGAGCCATGGCCCAAGCACTCGTGCAGGTTGGTGTGCACCACATCAGCGTCGGAGCCGTATTTCTTGCAGAGGTCGACTTCCTCCTGAGAATAGGCAAACTCCTTGAGGGCGCTTCTCGGGCATTCGTCGGCGGCCTTGTCGTAGGCTTCCATCAGGTTGGTGATGGTCACCGACTTGGAGCCATATTCCTTGCGGATCCAGTCGGCATTGGGCAGGTTGATGCCAATCGGGGGCGACGGGAAGCAGTCGCCACCCAGGGTGGTGACGATGATGCTCTTGGCCGACACGCCTTTGCACTGCTCTTTCTTGAAGCGCGGGTCGACGGGTGAGTTATCCTCAAACCATTGGGCGTTCTCGCTGATGGTGTTGGAGCGGACGGTAGCCTCGACATCCTTGTAGTCGACGATGGCCTCCCAGGTGGCCTTCATGCCCATCGGGTCGTTGTAGTCCTCGATGAAGCCGTTCACGAAGTCGATATGCGAGACAGAGTCCTGCACCCATGCGATGTTGTATTCGTCCCAGGTCTTCAGGTCGCCCGTGGTGTAATAGTCGATGAGTTTCTGCGTATAGTTGCGTTGGCTGTCGTTCTCCGCCACCTCGTTGGCTTTCCGGAGCCAGCCAATGATGGCTTGGATGGCCTCGCCGTACAAGCCGTCGGCCTTATAGACATCTTCATAAATCTTGCCGTCTTCCTTCACCAGCTTGGAGTTCAAGCCGTAGGAAATCGGCGTAGCGTCGTTGGGTTCGCGCATCTTACCATAGAAGTCTTCCACATCGGCCTTGCGGATGTCGCCTTCGTAGAAGTTGACAGCCGAGTTGGCGATGATGTCGTCCTCGCTGCTGCGGCGCATCTTGTAAAGCTCTTTGTCGAAGACCACGGGCGTCAAGAAAGCGATGAAGTCGTCGATACTCTCGCCCTCGTTGAGTGGCAGCAGGCTGGCGTCGCTGCCCTTCACCAGGTCGGCAAAGTAAGCCTCGCTGATCTCGGGGAAGAACTTATCCTCGGCATAGTGATGATGAATGCCGTTGCTGAAGAATACACGCTTGGCATAGACCACGAAGTTCTGGAAGTCTTCGCTCTCGCGGTCGCCTTGGTACGAATTAAGCACGGCCTCGATGGTCTTGCGGACCTTCAGGTTATACTTGCAGTTCTGGTCGAAGAGGATGTCGCGACCACACTTGGCGGCTTCGCCAAGATAATAGATGTAGCTCTTCTGTTGCAGCGTCAACTCATCCCATGCCGGGATTTGGTAACGCATGATCCTCAAGTCGGCAAACTCGTCCACCAAGTACTTGAATTCCTCTTGGGGTTGGGGTTGCTCGACGACCTCGTCTTGTTTCGGCGCGCAGCCCACGAGAGCGGCTGTCATTCCAATGCAAATCATCAGTTTTTTCATTATTAGTGTTTTAGAAAAGGCAAAAAAGAAGGGTAAGCTACTCATATCGCACCGCTACGACCTCCTACCCTTGCTACATTCCTGTCCTGGGGGATTTCAGAGGGAGCTGGTCGTATAAGACTTACCCGTTGCAAAAGTACGGACTTTTCTTGGATTGGCAAGAAAAAACCGCAAAAAAATTATTCGTGGCCGTAACTCGAGCCGTCGAAGCAATGTGTGCAGAGGTCGCACTTAGGCAGGCCGATGGCCGTCACAACGCTCTCCAAGGTATTGAACTTCAGCGAGTCCACGCCGACATGTTTGCGAAGCATCTCGACGAGGTTGGCATACTCTTGGCTGTTGGAGTCGCAGTACTTTTCGATGTTCTTGTTGTCGTCGCCTTCCATATCCTTCACACAGCGGCGCGTGATAAGCTCCATAACGGTCTTGGATGCCGAGAAGTTGAGGAAAGGACAGCCGTACATCAACGGCGGGCAGCTGATGCGCACATGCACTTCCTTGGCACCGTAGTCGTAAAGCATCTTCACGTTGTCGCGCAACTGGGTGCCACGCACGATACTATCGTCGCAGAAGGCCACCTTCTTGCCCTCAAGCATCTGGTGGTTGGGGATGAGTTTCATCTTGGCCACATGCTCACGTTGGCTTTGGTTGACGGGCATGAAGCTCCTCGACCAGGTGGGGGTATATTTCACCACACCGCGCATATACGGGACCTTACGGATGTTGGAGTAACCCAGTGCCATGCCGATGCCCGAGTCGGGGATGGCAGACACGTAGTCGATGTCGATATAGTCGTGCTTGCCCATCTCGCGGCCTTCGTTATAGCGAGCCTCTTCCACGTTGATGCCTTCGTAGTCGGAGACGGGATAGCCATAGTAAATCCAAAGGAAGGAACAAATCTGTTTCTTCGGGTTGGGTGGCAGCATCTGGTGCACACCATCGAGCGTCACCTTTACAATCTCGCCTGGACCCACGCTATAGCAGCTCGTATAATCGAGGTTAATGTAGCTATGGCTCTCAGAAGCCACCACATAGCCTTCCTCGCCCTTGCCGACGACGATAGGCGTACGCCCGTAATAGTCGCGTGCTGCGATGATGCCATCGTCGGTCATGATAATCATCGAGCACGAGCCTTTCACCTTATTATATACATTACGGATGCCATCGACGAAATCCTCTCCTTGGGTGATGAGCAGTGCCACCAGCTCGGTGGGGTTGGTCGCACCCGAACTCAGTTCGGCAAAATGCTGGCGGTTGTCGAGGCAATGGCTGACCAATTCGTCCAAATTGTTGATTTTGGCCACCGTAGCGATAGCGAACTTGCCGAGATGCGAGTTCACCACGATAGGTTGCGCATCCGTGTCGCTAATCACACCAATGCCGATGTTGCCAGTGAATTTACCAAGCTCATCGCAAAACTTCGTACGGAAATACGAATTCTCGATATCGTGGATCGAACGGTGAAAGAGTTCGCCATCATAGGTCACCATACCAGCGCGTTTGGTGCCCAGATGTGAATGATAATCAATACCATAAAACAAATCCTTGACGCAAGGATGTTTGGAAATGGTGCCGAAAAAGCCTCCCATAATTGTCTCGTTTTATTTATGTTAGCGCAAAAAACAAAAATCCATCCAAGGGAAAATATCCCTTAGATGGACTGCAAAAATACAGTTTTTCACCTATGTTCGACAACATTTTATTATTTTTGCCGAAATTTTTTTCAAGTCAATGATACTCAAACTCTACCCGACGAATCCCAACCCGCGTTACGTCAAGATGATTCTGGAATGTCTGTCAGACGGCGGCACCATCATCTTCCCTACCGACACCTTGTACGGCTTGGGCGGCTGCATCAACAATCCACGTACCTTCGAGCGCATCTGCCAAATCAAAGGCATTAAGAAGGAGAAGGCCAACTTCTCATTCATCTTCCATGACCTCAGCATGTTGAGTGAGTTCACCAAGCCCATCAACAACGATGTCTTCAAGATGATGAAACGTAACCTGCCTGGTCCTTTCACCTTCATCCTAGAGGCCAACAACAACATCCCGCGCATCTTCCAGAGCAAGAAGAAGACCATCGGCATCCGCATCCCCGACCAGCCTATCATCACGAACATCGTCAAGGAGTTTGGAAGTCCCATCATGACCACTTCGTTGGCCGATGAAGAAGACGAAATCAACCCCTATCTCACCGATCCCGAGGAAATCCATGACCGCTACAAGGACATGGTAGATATCGTCATCGACGGCGGTGCCGGCGAAAACGAAGAGAGTACCGTAGTGGATTGTACTGATAATGAAATCGTTATCATCCGTCAAGGCAAGGGCTTGCTAGACGAATGAAATTTTTTTGGCCCAAAAGGCCGCCGATAACGAAAAAAGCAGTACTTTTGCACCCGCATTCCGCAAAAGCGGGACGGTTGACTCGGTAGCTCAGCAGGTAGAGCACAACACTTTTAATGTTGGGGTCCTGGGTTCGAGCCCCAGCCGGGTCACCACAAAAAAATCCCTAATCGACTATTGGTCAGTTGGGGATTTTCTGTTTTTATAATACGCAATAAGCTCCTCCATTGTAGCGAAAGGCTCCTCGTCGAGGTCCACCCAGACACCTTCGTCGAAGCGCTGCATCCTCCAGCCCGTCACAGCACCATCGTCCATCACGGGCACGACACGGCGATCCAAGCCGAGGTTGAAGCCCTCCCCTATCAGGCCGTCGTAGGCCTTGTTCATCTTATCTACGATGCCACTCAGGCTGCCTTTGATTTTCTTGTCTGGCATAGGATTACGTGTTATCGTTTGGAAATCTGAAATGGGTCGTAGGTGGACTTGATGTCCAACACTGTTTTCTTGTCGGTTTCGTTGTAAATAGTGTCTATCTTAATCATCCCCGCTTTCTCCATGGCAACAATAAGGCCGTGGTGGTCGTACGGCTGTGTCTTGTAGACCAACTTAAAGCTGCAATTCGGGTAGGCGTTGTCGGTCACAATGTTGACAGAGTCGCCATCCGGATCAATGCCTTTCTGCCATGCTTCATAAATCCAAGCCTGTCCGGCGAAACTCGAAGTGTTCCCAAAAAAGTAATTGGTGTCGGCATCGGCGAAAAAACTTTTATCCTCACTGATACTGTCGTTGTGGACCAGCACAGGGCGAACCTCAAGGCGAAAATTGTCATTGTAGATGGTCTCGACGGTGCTCGATTGGCCTATCGTCAGCACAAGAGGAAGCGTCGCAATACTATTATTGATGACATGCAGCCCCATGGACCACAAAATATTGTGGTTGACAACGAGATAGGAAGCCAAAAGGCCGAATCCAAGCTTGTGAATCACTCCAATCCATACAACAAACCAATTTCCGTCGTAATTGCCCATGTGAGCCACGGCGAAGAGAACTGACGAAAACAGCATAAGCACAAAGAGCCGCTTATACCTGTCTTCCTTTAAAGCCATGAGTATCGCGATGCCAACGCATAGCGCGAGCAGCGAAAACCACCAGCCGATAGTAAGGCACCATAACGCCATGAGGATGACAGAGACGACACCCGTCCAGTTCTTTCCGTTACCCCAAAGTCGGAAACTGAGTTCCTCCAAAACCGGCCCTACCAAACCCATATAAATTATGACAGGCCAGATGCCAAACCGACTGATCATCGAGTAGACAGCCTTCATAAGAGGGGCGTTCATTCCTTCGATCGCAGAGGGATTGATGATTGCGTAAACTACCAAAGCTGCAAGGCTGGTCACTATATACCCAGTCCCCACCAAAGCGCCCAACGGAAATGGCGTGGCTTGCGAGAGGGGACGGTAGTTGTTTTTTCGTTTGCGCCCATACTACAAGTATTTATCTTGCAAAGATAAACTATTTTTCAGAAATCCACAAATTTTCATTATCTTTGCCGACCAAACGAGCAAACAATGATCGATTTACTGAAAGACCTCAACGAGCCTCAACGCGAGGCCGTTACCACTATAGAAGGCCCCGTGATGGTGATTGCCGGTGCCGGCTCGGGCAAGACCCGCGCCCTCACCTACCGCGTCGCCTACATGATACAGGAAGGCGTCGACCCCTTCAGCATCATGGCCCTCACCTTTACCAACAAGGCCGCCCGCGAGATGAAGGAACGCATCATGCAACTCGTCAACGCCAGCGACGCCCGCAACGTGTGGATGGGCACCTTCCACTCCATCTTCGCCCGCATCCTGCGTATCGAGGCGGAGAAGATAGGCTTCACGTCCAACTTCTCCATCTACGACACCGACGACTCAAAGGCTCTCATCACACAGATTTTGAAGGACTTGAACCTCGACACCAAAGTCTACCCGCCGAAGCAGGTGCTGTCGCGTATCTCGTCGGCCAAGTCGAGCCTCTTCTCGCCTGAGGACTACGCCAACAACCCCGAGATCCAGGAGACCGACCGCAAGTCGAACAAGCCGCTCATCGCACAGCTGTTCAAGCTCTACAACGACCGTCTGCACCGCGCCAACGCCATGGACTTCGACGACATCCTCTATTTCACGAACATCCTGCTGCGCGACAACCCCGACGTGCTCTACAAATACCAGAACCACTTCAAGTTCATCCTCGTCGACGAGTACCAGGACACCAACTACGCCCAGTATCTCATCGTGAAACGCATCGCGGCACTGTTCGAAAATCTCTGCGTGGTGGGCGACGATGCACAAAGCATCTATGCTTTCCGTGGGGCCAACATCCAGAACATCCTCAACTTCAAGAACGACTACCCCGACTATAAGCTGATTAGGCTGGAACAGAACTACCGCTCCACCCAGAACATCGTCAACGCCTCGAATGCCGTCATCGCCCACAACAAGGACCAAATCAAGAAAAAGGTGTGGAGCGACAAGGAAGCGGGCGAACTCATCGGCCTTATTCACGCCAACAGCGACACCGAAGAAGGCACCATGGTGGCCAACAGCATCTTCCAATACAAGATGACGCGTCACCTGCCCAACAAGAGCTTCGCCATCCTATACCGCACCAACGCACAGTCGCGTTCGATGGAAGAGGCGCTGCGTAAGCAGAACATACCTTATAAAATATACGGCGGACTGTCGTTCTACGACCGCAAAGAAATCAAGGACCTTTTGGCCTATTTCCGCGTCGTCATCAACCCCGAAGACGAACAGGCACTGCTCCGCATCATCAACTACCCCGCCCGTGGCATCGGCAAGACCAGCATCGAACGCATGATGGTGACCGCCAACGAGCAGCGGACGAGCATCTGGAAATGCATGGAAAACAACGTGTTTCCGCAAGACTTCAACATGGGCACCGTCAACAAGTTCCGCGACTTCATGGTGATGATCAAGAGCTTCCAGACCCTGCAGGAGAAGATGAACGCCTTCGAGCTGGCTAAGCATATCACCAACACCATTGGTCTCATCAAGGTCTTGAAAGAAGACGACTCACCAGAA
>Ga0247608_10006757_pt1 | contig 11962 bp, 11 predicted proteins | sample 176DNAGHGlowgp2_FD_193490 | JGI IMG/M metagenome (GOLD analysis project Ga0247608, IMG submission 193490) | Sheep rumen microbial communities from Palmerston North, Manawatu-Wanganui, New Zealand - 1766 DNA GHGlow gp2 | ecosystem: Host-associated > Mammals > Digestive system > Stomach > Rumen ... | reverse complement strand
ATGTACCAGCATGTGTAGGGCAGGAGCTTGCCTATCAGGGCTTTGAGGACGTTGCCGCCGGCTTTGCGAAGCCACGACCGTAAGGTTTTCTTCTGGCGCTCGCGGGCTATGATATAGGCGGTGTGCATCACCGCTATGAAGGCTATGACGGCAGGAATGAGGGTGGTCATCAGGTAGTTGCCGTAGTTGATCCAGGGGTTGCCAATGGTGCGGGTGTCGTATTCCACGGGTTGTATGAGGCCCATGATCTGCTCTTCGGTGTAGCCTTTTTTGCGATACACTTCGCGTTGCACGGCGGCGCCAGCCAGCATGCCCATAGTGGCTAACTGCTTGTAACTAAGTGTTCCGGCCAGCATGTAGGCGGAGTTGACATAAAGCACGAAATGGGGAGCGCGGAACTGCAGCAGGGTGTTGTAGGTGCCGGAAGGTATCTCGTAGAAGGCGAATATCTCGCCGCGTTGCATGGCTTTGCGGGCTTCGGTGTGGTTGTTGTAGACAGCGCTGACATGCACACCCGGTGTGGCATCGAGCTCGTGGCAGATGCGGCGCGACAGGTAGGAACCATCCATGTCGACAACGGCCACCGGCAGCCTCTTGGGTTGCCCCTCCTTGGTCATGCTTGCAAAGAATACAAAGGTGAACACGATGCCGGCTGTCAGGATGACCAGATAGCGCGGCTCGTGGACGATACGTCGCAATTCCCTTTGTAAAACTCTGCGTATGCCCATATTATTCTTTCTCCTTTTCAAGAATGGCGGTCATGCCGGGATGCAGTCCGGGAATGTCTTCTTGGGGTATGACTTTGACATCAAAACTTTTCACGTCGTATTGGCCCAGGGTCTTGGTGGCACGCCAGGTGGCATAGCTGGCCATGACTTGCACCTTGCGCACGCTGGCAGCAAAGGTCTTGTCGTCGAGTGCCGGAATGCGCACGCGCACATTGTCGCCGGCGTTGATGTTGCCCAGCAAATCCTCGCGGATGCTGAAATTGAACCAGGAGTCTTTCATGTCGAGTATCGACATCACGGGCGAGCCTGTGCCTATCAGGTCGCCGAGCTTGACGAACACTTCCAGCACCTCGCCGTCGCAGGGGGCTATGAGGTAGCTGTCGTCAAGATAGCTTTGCACTTCGGCCACGGCACCGCCGGCTTGGTTTACCAGCGCCGAGGCGGCAGCGATGTCTTCAGCCTGTGCGCCTTCTTTGGCCATAAGATACTGCTGTTCGGCAGCGGCACAGTCGGCTTGGGCGGCTTTGTATTTGGCGTCGACCTCATCGTACTGCTGTGCCGAGACAACGCCTTTGTCATAAAGACCTTTCACGCGGTCGTGCGATTTCTTGTAGACCTCCTCGGCGGCTTTGGCTTTCTGCCATACCTGGTAGGCCATCTGTATCTGCTGCTGGCGGGCACCGCCTTGGGCTTTGCGGCTTTGGGCTGATGCGGCGCTGCGTGCGGCGCGAGCCTGTATCATCTTGGCGTCGACCTGGCGGCTCGTGATATGGGCTAAGGTGTCGCCGGCATGCACATGGTCGCCTTCGCCTACAAAGATGCGGTCGATATGGCCGGGAACCATGTTCGACACACGGTATTCGGTGGCATCGGCTTCTCCCATAATCATCTCTTTCTGCGGATGGATGGCGAAAAGGCCTACGAGGGCTACCACTCCTACGGCTCCGATGACGGCAGCCAATCCGGCGAATAGGGTTTTGTTGTTTTCTTTCATCTTGATTGTTGATGGTAATTTAGGATTGGTGGTTTAGTATTCTATTTGCCAAGGGCTTGTCGCAGGTACAGCGCGGTCATCTCTATCTCGATTTCGGCATCGAGGATTTCACTCTTGGCTGATATCCAGGCTGTCTGGGCGGCCATGAGGTCGCTGCTGCTGCACATGCCCGACTTGAAGCTCTCGTCGGCAAGGCGCAGATTCTCCTCGGCGTTGGCCAGGTTGCTCTGCGCTTGGTCCAGTTTCTTGTAGGCCAGCTCCAATTCATATTTGAGCTTGTTGACCTGAAGCTCTATCATCTCTTGGGCTTCCTCTATCTGGTAGGCTATCTCGCGCCGCTTGGCTTTGGCGGCTTTCAGCGTGTAGATGCCGCCGATGTGTATCAGCGGTACGTTGACTCCCACCCCTGCCATGAAGGTGCCTCCGAATTCGTTTTGGAACCCGTTGAAAAGGTTTGGGTTCGAGAAGAGGTAGCCTCCGGTGAACACGATGTTGGGCTTCAGGGTGGAGGCGGCAATGCGAACGCCCTGCTGCGCTACGCTGTCGCTGATACGCAGCATCTGCATCTCGCGGCGCTCCTGCCACACTTCGTCCATGTTGATGGTCTGCTGTGCGGTGAGTTGCAGGGTGGGGTTGCTCTCTGAGATGTCGAAGTCGGTGTCGAGGGGCATGCCGCATCGCTGTGCCAAGAGCATCTTGGCCAAAAGGAGTCCGTTCGAGGCTTTGGTGAGGTTCATCTGAGCCTCGTTGAGTTTCACGCGCACTTTTGTCAGGTCGCCTTTGGTGGCCATTTCGGCGGCCAGGAGCTGCTCTACATTGTGGTTCAGCGTGTCGAGAAGTGAAGCATATTTCTCGGCAAGCTCTTTCTTGTGCTTCACGCTGACCACCTGCCAGTAGGCTTCGTCGACAGCAATAAGGGTTTCTTCGCGTTGCTTGTCGTATTCTATGCCTGACAGACGGTTCAGGAGCGCGGCGGTGCGATACAGGGCCATCAGTTTGCCTCCAAGGTAGATGGGCTGGGTCAGGGTAACAACCCCAAACGAGGTATTGCGCGTGTCTGTCTCCAATGCGTTGGTGACATTCTGGCCCATGTTGTTGAGCGTGGTCCCGATATTGCTGTTGTTGATGGCTCCGCTCAGAATGTCGCCAATCACCTGTCCTCCAATGGGAAGGTTGTCCAATTGGTCCCTGAGGGCGCTGCTGATGTCGTTCTGCACCGTGGTGCCGATATTGTTGATTTCGGCTTTCTGCTCATCGCTGAGCAGGTTGATGCTTTTCTCCATCCACATATAGCCGCCCGTGGCACCTACTTTGGGTAGCATCTGCCATAGCGCGGCTTTTTGAAGGTTCTCGGTCTCGCTAAGTTTCTCTTGCGATTGCTTCAGCCCTTTGTTTGCCTCCAATGCCATCTGTCGGCATTGTTCGAGGCTGAACACCTGCTGGCCCTCGGCTGTGACGGCGACAAAAAGGAGTAGGACTGTTATGAGTGTTTTATGTTTCATCAAATGGATCTTTTTCGTCTGTTTTTTTCGACCGCAATGTCAAGCGATGGCTTTTTTACCCATAATATTGTCTCTGAGTATCACAAAAAAGCCATCGCTGACAGTTCGGTCTTCACAATCAAACACTTAATCTAAGATAAGATAACCAATTTGGTATGCAAAAGTATATGACATCTGTTTTTATGCCAAACGTTAGCATGCCCAAATGTATTATTTTTTCCCCGAAATGAAAAAAAAATGGTTTCAGCCGTCGGTTTACTCGTCGTCTTCAACGTCTTTGTCGCTCTCCAAATAGTCGTCGGGATTGCCGTTGCCGATGTATTTTGCTGTCCAGTCAAAGTCATTGAGATGGTTCACCTCGTCACCATCCCATCGCTCGGGGTCTACGTAGACCTCCAGCAGCTTGGCTGTCCCTTCGCTGAACAGCTCCACTTGGTCGGCTATGGCGGGCACCAGGACGCATTCGCCGGCGTGTATCGGACAGATGGTGCCGAGGGCTTTTATGGCGGCGATGCCGTCAGTGCACAGGTAGATGACAAAAGAGTCGAGGTGCGTGAAATCTTTCCGCATCGGCTTGTCGAGGACTATGAGGTTGGTGGTGAAGTAGGGACACTCAACAAGGGTGGCGGTGGCGTTGGGACGGTAGCTGTAGTGTGTACGTCCGTCGGCTGTGGGCCTGAAGTCTATGGCATCAAGGGCTTCGGCGGTGTGGAGCTGACGCAGCTTGCCGTCGGCGTCGGGACGGTTGTAGTCGTAGATGCGGTAGGTGGTGTCTGACGACTGCTGTATCTCGGCCAGTAGCAATCCCTTGCCGAGGGCATGCACGCGACCGGCGGGGATGAAGAATACATCGCCGGACTCGGGCTTCTCGATGTGGAGGATGTCCTCCAGCTTGCCCAGACTGAGAAACTGCTGGTACTCGTCTTGGGTCACCTCTTGGCTGAAACCGTCGACGATTTGCGCGCCGGCTTCGGCTTCCATGATGTACCACATCTCTGTCTTCCCGTTTTCCATGCCCCGTTGTCGGGCCAGCTCGTTGTCGGGATGCACCTGGATCGACAGGCGGTCGTTGGCGTCGATAATCTTGATAAGCAGCGGAAATTCGTTGCCAAAATGGCGGTAGTTCTTCTCGCCCATCAGGTCGGACATGTATATTTCAACAGCCTCGTTAAGGGTGTTGTCGGCAAGGAAGCCGTTGGCAATAACAGACTCGTTGTCTTTGACAGCCGACAGCGCCCACAACTCGCCGCAGTTGGGCAGGGGACTGTAGTCGAATCCCAGCGTTTTTATCTTGTTGCCTCCCCATACCTTATTTTTATATAGGGGGAGGAATTTTAGAGGGTAAAGGGTCGTTTCCATGTTTGTGGGGTTATTGTTTGGTTGTGGCTGTGTCGTCGGCAGGTGATGGCGCCGCTGCGGTTGGACTGCCGGCAGGTGATGCTGTCGCTGCGGTTGGACTGCCGGCATGCGGCATGTCGCTCGCTTTCAGTATCCGGTCAAGTTCCCAGATGCGGAAGTCGCGCGCCACGATGTGACTCTTGGCGTCAACGAGCACAAGGAATGGGATGTGTTCTATGTCAAGAAATTCCACAACGTTGCAGTCCCATTTCTTATGCTGCTTGTCGATGTTGATAACCACGGCAGGTATGTCGGAATAGTTGTTGCGAAGAACGTTGATGATGTTGCCGCACTGGCTGCACCAGCTGGCTCCCACCAGGATGATGTTGCCTGTCGTGTCGGCGGCAAGCACCGTGTCGATGGCGACGAGCTTCTGGTTGTCGTCGAAATAGCGGAAATAGGGAAGCGGGTTGCCAGCCGCTAAGGTCTCCTGGCGCTTCAGCCGCTCTGTCAGCAGCGTGTAGTGGTAGGTCTCTTTGGCCTGACCATTGAGCTGCTGGTGCAGCGAGCGTATCCGTTCGGGCTCGTCGGTGATGTCCATCAGCCTATTGAGCAGAAAGGGCGTCAGGGGACTGTCGGTATGCTCTGCTATGTGGGTGGCAAGACATTCTTCAGGATTGTCGCCGCAGAGCTCCATCTGGTAGCGGATCTGACTGTTGGACCGCGAGCCCGTGACGCGTGATGCGTTGGGGTTCTCCTTGTCGAAGAGGATGCTGATGTTGGCATTCTCCACAAACAGTTGCAGCGGCTCGCCACCGTTGTTGAGCTGCAGTTCGGCATAGGTGGGTTGCTTCACCGTGCCCGTAAAGTCGCAGGTGTTGCCTTTCCCTTTGCTGGCGGTCATGTGGCGCGGATGGCTGTAGCTGTCGTATATCGTCAATGTCACCGCCCCTGTCGTTTTGGGAGGCAGCGTCACGGTGATATGAAACGACTGACAAAAAACGAATGTGGGTAGCAGCATTAACCACAACCCAACTGCTGTCCTGCTAATGCACGACAGCAATGACACGCTCTTGTGCTGCATCAATAGGAGTGATAGGTTGAACTGTTGCGTTGGTTGTTGCCGCGAACCCGATAGTTCCTATTGATTTTCTTGCTGGTTTTTTTCTTCGAAGAATACATGGTTTCCGAAGAGGATTTGCATGAGGTGGTGGTGCCGCATACGCCCACAAGACCAAACAGTACCACCAAAGTCATAAGAATTCTAACTGCCTTTTTCATGTTCATGGGTCTCATTTTGCATCTGTAACATTTTTTTTGCCATGGCAAAAAAATGGTGATGGCGGTTTATATTAATGATATTCAGTTTTTTCTATCGTTTTTTGTTGCCAAAATGTTTTTTTTCGGTTTGCACAAAGTAACAAAAAAAAATTGGCTTGGACAAACATTGCTACATTTTTTTATTGCAGATTAAGTTTTTTTTGTAATTTTGCAATTTCAAAAATAGTGTTTTCAAAATGGAAAAAACAACTCAGGCTAAGCTTTACGAATGGGCTTCCTACGTGATTATCGTCGCCGCAACGGTTTATTTCTTCGTCTCCAAAAAAGAGGTGACTATCACTATGTTGGGTATCGTCTTGGCGCTTTTCTGCCGCAATATGATGTACCGTGTCCGCTACAAAATGTGTGAGGATGAAAATGAGGAACTGAAGGTGGACCTCCGCCGCCTCACCAATCTCCTCGAAGTGGCAAAAAAAGAAAATAAGTCCAACTGATTTCCCCCTCCTCGCTCTCCATCGACATTAGTTTATCATTTATTCATCATAATTTATTCATAAGTTATTTTATGGCAACAACAACAGACATAAAGAATGGTCTTTGTATCAACTTCAACAACGACATTTACACGATTGTCGAATTCCTCCATGTGAAACCTGGCAAGGGTGCCGCTTTTGTCCGCACCAAAATGCGTAACGTCAAGACGGGTCGTATGCTTGAGAATACCTTCCCCAGCGGCGCCAAAATCGACATCGTCCGCGTCGAACGTCGTCCCTATACCTATCTTTATAAAGAAGGCGACATGCATGTCTTTATGCACACCGAGACCTACGACCAGATCAACATTGACGAGAAAATCATCAACGCTCCTCAGTTCCTTAAAGACGGTCAGTATGTGGAAATCACTGTCGATGCCGATACCGAAACGCCTCTGATGTGCGAGCTTCCTCCCTTCATCGAGACTGTGGTCACCTACACCGAACCGGGCTTTGCAGGCAACACCGCCACCAATGCCATGAAGGATGCTACCGTTGAACCCGGCGTACAGATCCGTGTGCCGCTCTTCATCAAAGAGGGCGATCGCATCAAGGTCGACACCCGTACCGGCGAGTATGCCGAACGTATAAAATAATCTGTAGTTATTGTTTTTATATTTTCCTTTGTTTCCATGACTAAACGTGGAAAATTGTTCCTCTTGTCAATAGTGGCTTGCCTCCTCTTGTCGGCCTGCAATGGCGGCGGAGGTCAGCAGCAGCCATCACAAACAACCCCCTCTGTGGATTATAGCCAAGTCTCCGTCCCCTCTTTCGACGGAGACTCGGCATTCCTTTTTGTCAGCGATCAGCTCGCTTTCGGCTATCGCCATCCGGGCACCAAAGGCCACTCCCTCTGTGCCTATTATCTGGAACAGTGTCTGCATCGCTGGTGCGATACCGTGGTGGTTCAGCCTTTTCTGACCACCCTTTGGGACGGGCAACAGGTGGAGGGTCTCAATATTATTGGCTCCCTTGCCCCTGAGCGCGACCAGCGCGTCTTGCTGGCTGCCCATTGGGATTCGCGGCAATGGGCCGACCACGACTTGGATACGAACAATTGGCATCGGCCTCTCTTGGGTGCCAACGATGGTGCCAGCGGCGTCGCGGTGATACTGGAGCTGGCTCGCATCATGTCTTCCATGCCGCCGGATGTGGGCGTCGACTTTGTGCTCTTCGATGTTGAAGATCAGGGTATACCCGAATGGGCCGGACGCTACGAAGACAACACTTGGTGCAAGGGCTCTCAGTATTGGGCTCAGAATCCGCATCGCATGTTCTACTCCGCACAATACGGAATCCTTTTCGACATGGTGGGCACCGACCAGCCCCGCTTCACCAAAGAGGAAATCTCGATGAATTTTGCTCCAGGGCTCATGGACAAAATGTGGCGCTGCGCGGCTTCTCTGGGCTATGGCAATGTCTTCGTCGACGATCTCAGCGGCAGCATCCTCGACGACCATCTGTATGTCAACCAGATCCTCCGTATACCTATGATCGACGTTGTTCAGAACAGCAAAGAGTGCAGCTTCTATAAGCACTGGCACACGGTCAACGACAATCTCGACGCCGTCAACAAGCAGTCGCTCTCCATCGTCGGCAATGTCACCATGAAGGTCATTTATGGCGATTTTCCACATCGCAAGGAACTGTAAACATGATTAAACGCCTTTTCCCGTTGCTGCTTTTGGCTGCGTTGCTCGTCGGCTCTTGTGGCCGGAACGAGTGTTCCGTGAGTATCGGCGCAACCAATTTTTCCATCGAGCCTAACAGTGCCGCCTATTATGGTCTCAACAACCCGGGCGGCTACATGTATTTCAGCGGCGGTCATAGAGGTGTCGTCATCATCCGTCTGTCCTACGATTCTTTTGTGGCCTACGAACGTACATGTCCTGACGACAACAAGACGCCTGTGTCCGTTTCGCAGGAGTGGGGCTCCAGTGTTCTGGAGTGCCCTTCGTGTCATTCGCGTTTCCTTGTCGAGGGCGAGGGCATGCCTCTTGATGGCAGCGCTACAGCATGCCCCCTCTATCAATACTCCGCAAGCTACAGCGGTGGCGTCCTCTGGGTCTTTTGACGCCTGCTTACACTTTTAGAATTGGAAGTAAATGAACGGCTGCAAGTCGGCTGTGATGAATTGGAATATGATGAATATGGCTGCCACCACGGCTAAGGCCATTGCCCACAGGGGCATCGAGGCAAACCAGATACGGTAACGGCGTTTGAAACGGTCTGGAAGCCAGTGGATAATCATTCCTAACGCAAAGATGAGGAAGATATTCCAATAGTTGTTTATCACGGGTCCTATGACGCTGGTGTCCCAGGGGCTGCCTATCTGGTTGACCATCTCTTTGGCTGTCCGCCAGGCGGTCTCGTTGGCCTGTGCGGGGTCAAGATTGGAGCCGCTCCGGAAAAACAGGCGTGTGAAGGTGATAAACACGAAAGTCAGGAAGATGTTCCATACGCTCTCGATGGTGAGGGTGTCTTTCTTTTTCGCCCGTTCTTTCATCAGCGGACGTATAACAAGGTATCGTATCATGGTCCCTCCGCAGATTATGCCTGACCATATTTCACCGAGGCGCAACGCCGGCGCCGGCCATATCCTGTTGCACACCAGAAATACGAGAAACAGCAACTCGGTGGCTACGATGCGTGTCTGCCATCCCTTGGGCTTCCACCATTTGTAGACCAATATTCCCAACCCGTTGAGGCCACCCCAGGTGATGAAGTTGAAGCTGGCGCCGTGCCACATGCCGCCGAGCAGCATGGTGTCCATGTTGTTGACATTGGTGCGGAACTGGCGCCGGTGGCGTGGAAAGATACAGTAGATGGCCACCAATAGTCCGATGACGGTGGTGACGGCGAGTGTCACCCACGCTGTCTGTGCCATAAGTGCCACTGCAACAAGCATTCCGCCTAATATGAGGTACGAAGGCCACGAAGCGCTGCGGTTGCCGCCAAGGGGTATGTAGAGGTAGTCTTTCAGCCAGTTGCTGAGAGAGATATGCCATCGCTTCCAGAAGCCTGCCGGGTTGGTTGCCTTGTAGGGCGAATTGAAGTTCTTCGGCAGATAGAAGCCCATCAGCATCGAAACTCCGATGGCGATGTCGGTATAGCCCGAGAAGTCGGCATAGACCTGAAGGGAATAGAAGAACAGTGCCGAAAGGTTTTCAAAACCAGTAAAAAGCAGGGGGTTGTCGAACACGCGGTCCACAAAGTTGACGGCCAGATAATCGCTGAGGATGATTTTTTTCATCAGTCCGTTGAGGATCCAGAACACGGCGATGCCAAACTGTCGGCGGCCCAGGAAATAAGGCCGGTAGAGCTGCGGAATAAATTGGTCGGCACGCACGATGGGGCCCGCCACCAGCTGCGGAAAGAAGGTTGTGTAGAACCCAAAGTCGAGGATATTGTGTGCGTGGCGTATGCGACGCTTGTATACGTCGACAATGTAGCTGATGTTCTGGAAAGTGAAGAACGATATGCCGACGGGCAAGATGATGCGTGTGGCGTCGAAACGGGGTGTGTCGGTAAAATGGTTGGCGAAGACGGCCAGATAGTTGACCACCTTCAGGTCTGTATGGAAGATGGTGTTGTGTATGTCGGTGAAGAAGTAGGCGTATTTAAAGTAGAAAAGGATAAGCAGGTTGATGACCACACCGCTCACCATCCACGCTTTGCGTCTCCTCTGGTAGCGGGCAGCTCCAGTCGCCTGTGCTTTCTCGTAGAGCGCGTCGGAACGGATGCCTATGGTCCATCCCATCAGCGTCGAGAATATCAGCAGCAGAACAAAGAGATAGGAGGTCTTGTAGTAGAAAAAGAGACTGACGAAGAAGAGGTATCCGTTGCGCCACACTCGACGGTCCTTGAGCAGACAGAATCCGGCAAAGACAATAAGGAAGAAGGCCCAAAAGTTGAATTGGGTGAACAGCAGCGGATGCTCGGGGTCGTAGCGGAATAGGTCAGTAAGAAATGTAATCAGATCTCTCATTCTTATTCATTTCATTGTTTTCTTTCGGCGTCGTCACCTCTTTCTTGTTTCTATGGTCTTGTGTGCGTTGTGTGGTTCTGTATTCTGCGGGCTTCAGCGCGATAAGGGTCTTGACCAAAGCATTGGTGAGCAGGTCACCGAGCATTTCATAGCCTTTTCGGGTGAAGTGGATGTGGTCGCGCTGGGCAAGAGCGTTGTCCTGCCACACTTTCATCGAATTGAGACCTCCCATGATGGTGAATTGGTCCCATACGGCGTTGCCGGTCTTCTGCCCTAACCGCAGAAAGGCTTCGCGTGCCATCACTCCGTTGGGGTTGACTTCGTATCTCCGCTTGACGCGACGGAAGCTGTCGTTGTTGGTCACGAAGATAAAGGCACAGTCGGGGTTGGCAAGGCGGATGGAGTCCATCAGCTGCATATAGCGTCGCTGGAACACGACGGTGTCGAAGTTGGCTCCAACGGCATCGTTGATGCCGATGCCGAAGATGACGAGGTCGGGATGCAGCAACTTCAGGTCCTGTACCATGTAGGGGCTTTTCTGGAGGTATTCTACCAGCGACGCTCCGTTGACGCCTATCGAATGGTAGGATATTCCGGGCTTGTCATTGTCCAAATATACGCCGGTCAGCACAAAGGCTTGGCCTGCCTTACAGGGCATGACGATGTGGAACGAGTCAACCGACTCCTCCAGCTGAAAGGTGTAGCGTCGCAGCGTGGTGTCGATGGTTTGGGGCGAAAGGGTCTGCTGATTGCCTTTTGCATCGGTGATTTGCAGCTGCGGAACTACGCCCCCTCGTGCATAGCCTAACAGGATGATGCGCGTGGTCTCGAAGTGGATTGAGGGCTCGTTGAGGGTGATGCCTATGTCGGTGGCTGTGTCGGCTGCGGTGACGGCTATGCCCGTAAGTCCCAGTTTCTCTTCGGGATTCTTGAAGACGCTGCGTGTGAGCTTCAGCGCCCTCGAACGGCTCACCTTATAGTCGTAGGGGTTGTTGCATTTTGGCGCTGCAGAATAGGGGAAGATGAGCCCTCGCGGCCCTACCAGGTTGGGAAAGTTTATCAGCAGATTGCGACGCACACGGTGTGGGAATGTACCTCCCTGTATGTGGGAGGCTCCTAATTGTACGATGTTGATATTGCCTTCGCCTGTGGCAAGGAGGTGATACCATTTCTCCGCAAAATGTCGCAGCGCACTGCTGTCGCTGCCCAATATCAGGCTGTTGCTGTCGTAGCGTATAAAGGCGTATGAGGTGTCGATGTCTACCAACAGGAGACTGTCGTTCTCTATGTTCTGGAATCCAGCATTGCTGCTTTGGGCGTTGCACCCCACAACAGCAAACCATAAGCATACACATAGTGTCCAATGGACTATTCTTCTAACCATATTTTTTCGAATTGTTCTGGCGTTACTTGTTGCCTTATTTTGTATAATTCATATAATTTCAGTAGCATGTCGCTCAAGTAGTCACCCATTATCCGGGCTCCTTTGACGGTGAAGTGGATGTAGTCCGACCCTGCGTAGCCATTCTTCACCCATGTCACCATCGAGTTGTTGCCCCCCATGGCATCGTAGATGCTCCAATAGGCGGCTCCATGTT
>Ga0247608_10006756_pt1 | contig 11966 bp, 11 predicted proteins | sample 176DNAGHGlowgp2_FD_193490 | JGI IMG/M metagenome (GOLD analysis project Ga0247608, IMG submission 193490) | Sheep rumen microbial communities from Palmerston North, Manawatu-Wanganui, New Zealand - 1766 DNA GHGlow gp2 | ecosystem: Host-associated > Mammals > Digestive system > Stomach > Rumen ... | reverse complement strand
CAGCATCTCCACGATGTGGTTCACGAAGTCGTCCAGGATGCCCTTGACGGTGCCCTTGGTGAAGGGGCTGTTGTGCTCCGTCATGTGTCGGGCGATGTCGTCCAGGTTCACCGTCTGCCGGCTCTGCTGCAGGGCAAAGACCTTCTTTTCACTACTCTTGTCGTTGGGCTTCGCTGGGCGAGCCACCTTGCTGTAAAGGATTTTTCCGATTTGTCCCATAGTGGTACGTTTTCTTTTTTGATGGTTAGACATTTGGTTTGCTTTGTGCCGGTCGGGTCAGCGTGTGGCCTGTGGTTCCGCTACGTGTGGAACGCTGCTCTGCAACCCGTTGCGTAGGCCTCCGCATCGTGCTGTGCCGTCCCTTGCTTCACGTTCCGCGGGCCTCTGCCTCCCTTTCCCTTGCACAATACAAAGGTACGAAATTCCCACGACATGCGCAAGCATTTTGTGAAGTTTTTTGCAGAATATTTCAGTTCCTCTACGGGGGCTTGAGCAGCAGGTCTGCCAGGTCGGTGTTAGAGGGGTATTGCTCGAGGCTGTTGTCGATATTGTAGAGCAATCCTTGGGTCTGGCTCATGATTTTCTTCCATTTGTCGTAGCATCCGCTGTCGGGAAAAATGGTGAAGCGTCGGCCACGCAGGCACTCCACCTTCTCGCTGCTCAGTCCGCTGCATCCGCAGGTGGCCAGCCAGAGCATGTCGGGGCGGATGGCAGCCATGATGAGAGCTGTCTTCTGACTTTCCACGATGCAGACGTGCTTGTCGGGGTACTTAGGTAGCAGATGTTGTCCGAAGAGGCACTGGCGCAGTTGGAACCCCGTGGGCAACTGGTTGGCCTTCATCAGCACGGAGTGTAACCAATCCCTGTAGCCGCCACGCTTGCCATGCGGGCTGTATTGCATGATTTGGCCTGTGCGCACGCGCTGTTGCTCGTCGATTTGCCAGAAGACCACGTGCCCGGCCTGTGTGGCTCCGACGTAGTACTCGTCGAAGATGTGGCTAAGCACCTTGGCATCCAGACGGAGCTGGCGGGCGCAGTCGCCTGTCAGCCACTGCCAGAAGACGCTGGCGGGCGAGTGGTATTTTTGCACGAGCGACATGGGCAGGGGCTGGATTGGAGGCGGAGTGGGAGGCGCAGGTTTTATGGGGATTGGCCTCTGTGCGCTACTCCGATATGCCCCTTCCGCCATCCATGGATGGTCGCGGAAGTATTCCGAGGGCCGATAGTGGTAGCCGCAGGACTGTTCGTGGTCGCAACGTCCCACTTCGTCGCTCAGGTATTCACATTGCTTGCGTGTGTCAACGTAACGGACGAAACACTTGTGCCGTCCGCAATACGGACATGTGGTCTTCACCTGCCGACGGCCCGTAATGCGTGGGCTGTCGAGCATGTAACGATAATTTGTCATAAACGTATTTGTTTCTTGGTTCTTGGTTTGTGCATTTCTGTTCGTTCGTTCTTCCTCCATATATAAAGAAGGAAGAACAAACGCACAGGAACGTGATTGCTCTGGGTGGATCAGAAGGGCAGAACGGTATCACTCGGATTCATGATGCTCTTGTCGTATTCGATGAGCTTGCCCTCCTTCACCATCTGAGTGATGAACTTGGAGACTACGGGTCTCGAAAGTTTCAGTCTCTGGGTGAGGGTAACGGTCAGTTCGTTTCGGAGCATACTGCCGGAATGCTCACGGATGACATCCAGTGCCTTTTCCAGTCGGCCCTGAAGTATCAGATCCCTTTCGGCCTGTCTCTGCTCAGCTTTCTGCTTCTTGGCTGCTTGCACCTGCTGCTGTTGCATGAGGTCGGCATCCAGGATGTGGCCGTCGCTGCCGAAAGCAATGTTCCAGGCAGGCATTTGGCCGTGGCGCGCGTCAGGGCAGGTGATGTTGATGATGCCCGTCTTTGTCTTCTGGCACTGCAGCACAGTGCCGGACTTCTGCGCCAGAACGGTTCCCAGGTGACCGCGCATGTTGGCATCGTCCAGAGCCTTGTTTTCGTGCAGCACGTTGACGATGGCACAGTGATACTCCTCGCAGAGCTTCAGCAGCTCGTGGATGAGCTGGCGGGAGAGTACCTCGTCGTTGAACGAGGCGACATAGTCTACCAGTCCGTCGATGAAGACCACCTGCGGTCGGAGGGTGTCGATGAGCAGGCGTGTGTCATCAAGCAGGGTGTCGTAGCTCCTGCTGCGCAGGGTGTAGAGGTGCAGATGCTGGTCTATGTCGTCATCCTCCAGCCCTGTCAGATGCTTCACCTCACTGATGACGAGCTTGACGTCGGCAGATTGCTGCTCCGTGTCGATGAAGAGCACCTGGGGCTCCTTCAGTTCCGATTTCACCCGGAACATCTGCCCCCGGAGCAATGATGCAGCACACACCTTCAGCAGGCCACTTTTGCCCGACTTCTGTTTGCCCTTGATGGCATGCACGTCTCCCAAGGCAAAAATGCCCACACCATCGACCGACAGACTATAAGCCTCAGGCTCTATCTCTGTCTGGGTCGAGATACGCATGGCCTGGAGCAACCGCAGGCGCTCCTTTCTGTCCTGCTCCACAAGGGCAGGTTGGTTGACAGCCTCGCCCACGATGCCCTGCACCGTCTCCATGGCTTGGCTGTTTACTTGTCCAGCACTGGGCTGAACGTTAACAATCTCTACGTTCTTGTCTGACATCGTCGTAACTATTAGACATGAACACCTCTACGCATTAGCCGATTTTGGCAAGGTGTATACCAGTCGGCCCCGAAGGCTGCGCTACGCCTTATGGTCGGTTCGTTACGTAACTGTTTTTGAGTCTCCCATGCCGTCGCAAATACAACATGCGCCAGGTCATTTCAACTCTGCTCTAAAATAGTCAATCCTCTTTTCCGGGTCAAGGGCAGACTCCTCCCTGCCCGTTCAGAATTTGTCGGCCAAAGTTACTAATCATTAAGTGAAAATAAAAATACAGGTTTGAAACGCTGTTGTATTTCGCTGTCTATCAATTTGTTATGACGTCGGGTGTGATTGATGGCCATTTTCATCACTCTTCCACATGCCCGATAGACAGGGCAATCGTTGTGAACGCACTTGAACAAAAAAGGCTCTTTTGTCCGGAATTTTTATATACTGGGGTTTACCCATCGCGCTATAAGACGAAAGCGCCCGGGAGCGACATGCTCTCGGGTGCAAAGTTAGTTATTATTAGGTCGGAGATATGCACGGTGGCATCTGGAAAACGTATACCTGGAATGTATACCTCAAAATCGTCGGAACGTATACCTGCTACGTATTGAGGCCTTCTCGTTTGTCTTCCATTCGTTGTTTGAGCCAAAAAGAGAAAGCATCATTTGCCGCCAGCACGATGCGCCTTCCGTCCGCTGCACTTCGGTTGGCTGCTACCACATCCTTGGCTGCTGCCCCCCTTGCCCTGCCTCCTTTGCCTTCATCCCAAAGACATAGAAGTAGCCGGGAACGATTATCTTGTTATTGTATCCGATGACAATCTTTGCCATTCTCTTGCACTCTTTCGCGGTACGTTCAACCCCATAAAAATCATGTGGAATATTTTGTTATTCAAAACCTTCTTTGTAACTTTGCAGCATGTTCGGTAAGGAAATCGGCTTTAAGCCGTGTCTGGCTCAGCGGAGCCAGTAATTCGAGCCAAGAGAAACATTTGCTTATTCAAAGGACGTCCTTGAAGTTTGGCCACAGAAAGACGTATCTCACGGAATACAGCAGATGTCCACCAACGTGGATATCTGATTTGTCTGTGAGATGCGGGTTAGGCCAAACACCCAAGGACGTGGACAAGGAAGATGGTCCACGTTTTCGTATCCGCCCATGTGGCGGGGAGGGTGTTTGGGTTTAGCCGTACGTTCTTGAAAGCAGAACGTATGACTAACGACCTAACACTATGATTAGACGTACTACAAGGCTGCAAGGCAGCAAAAGGAGAAAGGACGACGAATACTACACGTTGTTCCAAGACATTGCGGACGAAGTGTGCCTATACTCGTCGCAGCTGCGTGGCAAGCGCATCCTTTGCCCATGCGACTGGGACGAGAGTTACAACGAGGAAATAGTATATAAGGAAGAGGGCTATGTGCTGGGACGCGAGCTGTTCAGTTCGGAAGGGACAATCAAAAATATAGACATAGCCAAGACCCGAGAGAAGATAGAGAAACGGATGGACTTGGTGAAGTGTCAGTTTGTCTATTATCTTCTCAACCAGGCCGAAGAATGGGGCATTCGTTCAATCAGTGTAAGTGGCTTTAACCCTAAAACGAATGAGGGTGTGCGCTTCCAAGAAATCGATTATAGCAACTATGACGTGATAATTACCAATCCGCCGTTCAGCCAGTTTGACGAGTTCATCGATTTGATGATAGAGAACGGAAAGGAGTTTCTGGTGATTGGCCCCCAGACGGCACCGACGGAGAAGAGCATCATCCGCCATTTCCAAGAAGGGAATATCCGCATCGGTTATCATTATCACCTCAGCGGCTACAATCGTCCCGATGGTACGACTTTGCCAAAACAGCATAATACACCTCGCAGTAGTCTTTGGTACACCAATATGCAAGTTGCTCCCAATACAAAGGAACTCATACTCACAGCTTCGTATAAGGAGAATCCTGAGAAGTATCCTAAATACGTCAACTATGATGCCATAGAAGTGTCTGCCGTTGCAGACATCCCCTATGACTACGATGGGGAAATGGGCGTGCCCGTAACCTTCATGCAGAAGTATAATCCGAAGCAGTTTGAGATTATTGGGTCGAGTCGTCAGTTAGGAATGAAAATGAAAGATTGTGTAGGAAAAGATGCTGTGTATGTCCAAGGTGGTGTCCGATTTTATCTTGATGAAGGTAACAATCACTACAAATGCCTTTGGGATAGAATAGTTATTAAGCGAAGAAAGGAGAATGATGTATGATGACGGTAAAGGAACTCTATGAGAAAGTAGTAAATGGTATTATCATCAGCGACATAGAACTGCAGCGTGCCATAGTCTATGATGCCGAGAAACAGGCTTTGGTGATAGACAGTATCTATCGTGGCATACCCTTGCCAGCCTTCTATTTGTGGGAACGTGAAGATGGGGTGCTGGAAGTGCTTGACGGGAAACAGCGCATCGAAGCCATTAAGAAATTTAAGCAGGGAAATTTGTTGTATGAAGGCAAGACATGGAGAGCGTATGCCTATGGAAGTGACCTCCAAGAGAAGGTTGACAATGCCGAACTTACTACCATTATTTGCAAGGGGAACGAAGAAGATAAACGCGAGATATTCAAGCGTATCAATACCTTAGGAGTTCCTCTTTCCAAGTTTGAGGTGCTCAACGGATTGTATCATGGAGAGTACATCGATGGGCTGAACGAATTTTTCCTGCACGATGCAAATGTTCGCAAGGTTCTGCCCAATGCCTCCATCGACCGTGGTGAAAACAAATATCACTTGCTAGAATATCTCTATTATATACATGAAGGCGGAGTATTCCCCAAGCGTAGTGAGCTGGATGATTACGTACAGCAGCACAAGGATGAGTCGTTTAACGAAGAAGTAAAGAAGATAAAACCCTATATCAGTTTCATCCGCGAGGTCTTTGGCGATACTTCAAAGATAGGCAGTGTGCTGAAGTTTAAACTTGCTGTGAAATACCAGAAAGACCGCACCATCTGGTTGCAACTTAAGGATTCGATATGCAAAGAATGCAATGCATATATCAATAGCAGCGACTACAAACTATCGCCGACTAAAGAGGAAGATATAGAAGCTATGATATGCGGTATTGTTCGTAACTTGCGCGTCGACCCAAAACGGATTTTTACGCGCGAGGACAAGGCCAAGATGCTATCAAATCTTGTTCCAGACGGAGATGGTAGGTTCGAATGTAATGAATGCCATCAACACTTCACGGCAGACGAATTGACGATGGATCATATTAAGGCTTGGAGCAAGGGCGGGCGCACGGTTCTTTCCAATGCCCAGTTGCTCTGCAGGGCTTGCAACAGCAGGAAAGGTAATAGATAACGAGATTGAAATTAATAAATTGTTTGGCGTTAATTCATTAGCTCATGGTAGAAAATTGGATTTTGGCAATTCTATTATTGCTATGCTGGCTGAAAGGAAGCAAGTAAGTTCTCCAAAGCCGGCTACCCCAACATGTAGTCGGCTATTTCATCCTTCACACACCAGGCGGGCCATGTCGTTGAGCATGAGGCACTGGCTGCGACGGATGGTGGTGCGCTCGTTGTGGTGCTCCCAGGGAGCCAGCAGCAAGAGCTGACCGCGGGCACAGGCCTCCATGCGCTGACCGCCGGGCTTGGCCAGTTCCGTGAAGCCGTTCTCCTGCAGTATGACGAGCGGCAGTCCCTCGTCGAAGGCCCGTCGCATGATTTGTTTCTCCCCTCGGGAGATGCAGGGCGAAACCAGCACGGCACCCTGTCGGGCCTGGGACAGCAGAGCGGCGGCCGTGGTGGCTATCTGCTCGTCGGCGAGGCTGCGCGAGCACTGCACCTGCAGGCGCACGGGACGGCTGAGCAGGAAGCGGTTGCCGATGGCCGAGAACTGCTGCCCTCCCACCACGAGACCCCGCTGCACGCGAAACAGGTCGGGGTGCTCCCGCTTCATCAGCAGTCGCCGCGGGTTGTCGCGCAGGTATTGGAGCCAGCGCTGCAGCTGCCCCTCGCGCAGCAGCAGTTTGTCGTTGAAGCCCGGGGCAAAGAGCAGGCCGTGGTAGCGGTCCTTTGGGGGCCGGGGCGGCGGTTGGGTCTGTTGCGACTGAGTCGCAACACACAGGACGGGCGAGGGCTGAGTCGCAACACACTGGACCGGCGAGGCGCCCTGTGCGGCAGGGAAAAGCCTGCGGTAGGCGCGGTTGCAGCCAGTCTTGAAGCCGCGGACCACGCGACTGAGGTCCTTCTCCATCTGCTCGCGGACAAAGAGAATGCCATGCAGGTGGTCGGGCATCATCTGCAGGGCAATGATTTCTATCTCAGGGTAATAGCGCGGGATGCCCCACCATTCGTCGCTCACCTGGCGGCCCAGCTCGCTGAGTTCCATGCAGGGCGCCTCGGGGCTGCCCTCTGGCGCATCGCTGCAACCCGTCACCCGGCCAAAGAGCGGACGCCGTCCCTCCACGACCATCGTCAGCATATACATCATGCGTCCTCGGTAGTCGTGGTCGAGGCAACGCCTTTGCATCGATGGCTTCTTCTCGCCCGCAAAGGCCTTCTGGCTTTCGTACACCTCGCGCTTCATGCAGGCAAAGATAAACATTTTCATTCATTCTGCCTACTTTTATTTGTTTTTTCCTCACTTTTTCGTATCTTTGCAGCAAGTTCCGATGGGAGAACTCTGAAACCACTTTATTTTAATCCATAAAGCCGAGGGGCAACGGCATATAAAGCCCCCAGAAAATGATAAAGAAGAAACTACTGTTGACGTGCATGGCCGTGCTGTTGGCCAACCTGGGCACCACGTTAAACGTCAGCGTCTATGCCAAGCGCCACGGCTACAAGAACTCCGACGCCGCCACGCTCGTCGTCAACATGCCCCTCGTGGGCGACATGAACGAGGACGGCATCATCTCCGTCTCCGACGTCACGTCGCTCGTCAACGTGCTCGTGGGCAAGGATAACACCAAGAAACAATAACCACACCGACATACTATGGGCTTTTTCAGTATATTCTCTAAGAAGAGCAAGCAAGAGCAGGCCGAGACCCTCGACAAGGGCCTGGAGAAAACGAAGGAATCCTTCTTCGGTAAACTCACGCGCGCCGTGGCAGGCAAGTCGAAGGTCGACGATGACGTGCTGGACAACCTGGAGGAGGTGCTCGTGACGAGCGACGTGGGCGTGGACACCACGCTCAACATCATCCGACGCATCGAGGAACGCGTGCAGCGCGACAAGTACGTCACCACCAGTGAACTCAACTCCATCCTCCGACAGGAGATAGCCGCACTGCTCACCGAGAACAACACCTCCGACACCGAGGGATTCCAGATACCCACCGACCGTAAGCCCTACGTCATCATGGTAGTGGGCGTCAACGGAGTGGGCAAGACCACCACCATAGGCAAACTGGCCTACCAATTCCGTCAGGCCGGACTGAAGGTGGTGCTCGGAGCCGCCGACACCTTCCGCGCAGCAGCCGTAGAGCAAATCGTCATCTGGGGCGAGAGGGCCGGAGTGCCCGTCGTCAAGCAGCAGATGGGCAGCGACCCCGCCAGCGTGGCATTCGACACCCTGCAGAGCGCCGTGGCACAGGGCGCCGACGTCGTGCTCATCGACACCGCCGGACGCCTCCACAACAAGCGCGGGCTCATGGACGAACTGTCGAAAATCAAGCGTGTCATGCAGAAGGTGGTGCCCGACGCACCCCACGACGTCATGCTCGTGCTCGACGGCTCCACGGGGCAGAACGCCTTCGAACAGGCCAAGCAGTTCACCGCAGCCACCGACGTCACCTCCATGGCCATCACCAAACTCGACGGCACCGCCAAGGGAGGCGTAGTCATCGGCATATCCGACCAGTTCAAGATTCCCGTCCGATACATCGGACTCGGCGAGGGCATGGAAGACCTCCAGCCCTTCAACCGCCTCGACTTCGTCAATTCCCTCTTCAAATGACGCCCCAGACCATCGACCTCATCACCCTCGGCTGCTCCAAGAATCTGGTGGATTCGGAACGCCTGATGCTGCAGCTGGAAGCCGCAGGCTACCGTGTTACCCACGACAGCCCCGACCCCCAGGGCGACATAGCCGTCGTCAACACCTGCGGATTCATTGCCGACGCACAGGAGGAGAGCATCAACACCATACTCTCCCTGGCACAGCGCAAGACCCAGGGCCACCTCCGTCGGCTCTACGTCATGGGCTGCCTCTCCGAGCGATTCATGCACGAACTCCAGCAGGAGATACCCGAGGTCGACAAATACTACGGCAAGTTCGACTGGGACCAACTGCTGGCCGACCTGGGCCACACCTACCGCTCCGACCTGGCCCACCAGCGCCACCTGACCACACCGCGGCACTATGCCTACCTGAAGATTTCCGAGGGCTGCGACCGTCATTGCAGCTACTGCGCCATACCCATCATGACGGGACGTCACCACAGCCGCCCCATGGAGGACATCCTCCAGGAGGTGCGCTTCCTCGTCTCGCAGGGCGTCTGCGAGTTCCAGGTCATCGCACAGGAGCTCACCTACTACGGCCTCGACCTCTACCACCACCGCACCATAGCCCAACTGGTGGAAGCCATCGCCGACATACCCGGCGTGCGCTGGATACGCCTCCACTATGCCTATCCCACCGACTTCCCCATGGAACTCCTGCGCGTCATGCGCGAAAGGGATAATGTATGCCGATACCTCGACATCGCCCTCCAGCACATCTCCGACAACGTCCTCCGCGCCATGCGCCGCAACATCACGGCCGAACAGACACGGCAACTCATCCAGGACATGCGACGCGAGGTGCCCGGACTGCACCTGCGCACCACACTCATGGTGGGCCATCCCGGCGAGACGGAGGACGACTTCCAGCAGCTGCTCGACTTCGTCCGCTGGGCACGGTTCGAGCGCATGGGAGCCTTTGCCTACAGCGAGGAGGCCGGCACCTACAGCGCCCAGCACTACACCGACGACATCCCCGACGAGGTGAAGCAGGCACGTCTCTCACGCCTCATGCGGCTCCAGCAACGCATCTCGGCCGAAGTGCAGGAGCAAAAGGTGGGGCAGGAGATGACCGTCATCATAGACCGCCAGGAGGGAGAATACTACATCGGCCGCACCGAGTTCGACTCGCCGGAGGTAGACCCCGAGGTGCTCATCAGCGTATCGGAAAATGCTGACGTCGTGCCCGGCCGCATGTACAGTTGCCGCATCACTTCGGCCGACGACTTCGACCTCTACGCCACCATCACGGCAGCCCTCTGAGGCACACCTGCTTACTCACCCTTTCCTATGAATCAAGAACATACACCCAGAAAGATATATTTACCATGAATAATAAGGAATTTGTCAGCCAACTGGCCAGCCGCACGGGTTTCACCGTCAAGGAGACCGCAGCACTCATGGCGGCACTGACTGCGGAGATGGCCGCCCAACTCGAGGAGGAGAACACCGTCAACATCTTCGGCTTCGGCTCATTCGAGGTCCGCAAGAAGCTGGAGCGCGTGGTCATCAACCCCGCCACCAAGCAACGCATGCTCATCCCCCCCAAGATGACCCTTAGTTTCAAGCCCAGCGTAACGCTCAAGGATAAGATGTAGAAGCCTATGGAAAAGATTACACTTTCAGAACTGGCCGATGCCTTGGCCAAGCGCAAGGCACTGAGCAAGAAGGACGCCGAGACCTTCGTGCGCGTCGTCTTCGACACCATTCGCGAATACCTCTTCAGCGACGAACTGGTGAAGGTGAAGGGACTGGGCACATTCAAACTGGTGCAGGTGGACAGCCGCGAGAGCGTACACGTGGGCACCGGCGAGCGCATCGTCATCGACAGCCACTCCAAGGTCACCTTCACACCCGACAAGTCCTTGGCCGACTGCGTCAACCGCCCCTTCGCTGCCTTCGAGACCGTCATCCTCAACGACGAAACCAGCACCGAGGACATGGAACGCATAGATCCCGTCATAGAGCCTGAACCGGAACCCGAAGCAGAACCTGTTGCGGAGACGATTGTGGCACCCGAGCCTGAGCCGACGCCTTTCGTAGAGTCCGAGCCCGAACCGATAGCCGAGCCCGAGCCGGTAGTGGTTGTTACACCTGAGCCAGAGCCGGAACCTATTGTAGAGCCCGAACCGGAACCAGAGCCTATTGTAGAGGATATCCCCGAACCCGTAATAGAAGACGAGCCCGAGCCCGTCGTTGAACAAGAACCGGAGCCGGTTATTGAGGACGTTCCCGAGCCCGTCGTTGAACCAGAGCCCGAACCGGAGCCTGTTATTGAGGACGTTCCTGAGCCCGAACCAGTTGTCGAACCCGAACCCATAGTTGAGCCCGAGCCTGTCCGCGTGATGGAGCCCGAACCTTCCGTACCGCAGAAGAACGGAGGCAGCGCCAAGTGGCTGTTGTGGCTCCTTCTCCTGTTGCTATTGGTCGGTGTGGGCTATTGGCTGAAGACAAACAATATGCTCAACTTCCCTGCCAAGAAGTCGAATCCCGAGCTGGTGGCCCAGCAACCCGAACAGACAACTGCCCAGCAGCCCGCGCCTGCCAAGGACACCACCGACGTGGCCCAACCCGACACACTGGCTAAGCCTGATTCTGTAGCCACACCTGCTACTCCCTCTGCGACTGCAGCACCTGCCACCCCCTCTGCCATCGCCACGAAGGCCGATGCCGAGAAGCTGGCCGCCGACTATCCTCAGATAGAGAACGGCGAGTACTGGATAACGGGAGTGAGCACCGTGCACGTCCTGGCCAAGGGTGAGGACCTGTCCGTCCTGGCCAAGAAGTATTACGGAAATAAGCGACTGATTAGCTACATCATACGCATGAATCACTACACCAATGCTCAAGCCAACAATCTGTTCGTCGGAGCAGAGGTGAAGATTCCCGAACTGGTGAAGCGATAGGCAAGCAAAAGATTAAAGGATAAAGAAAAATCGGGGTAGGATAGTGTAGCGCTATCTTACCCCGATTAGTTTGTGGGTCTGCAGGCTGAGGTGCCACTTGGGATGTTCCAGGATGTAGGCAATCGTCTGGCTCAGTAGGGCAGCGTTGCGTTGGGCATCCCCGGTGTCGCAGGGTTGCAGGCTATGCACCTTGGCACAGAACATGCGGTCGTAGGGCTCCATGTCTTGCCCTTCCTTTTCGTACACCACCTTCAGTTCGTCGGGCCGTAGCACCACGGTTCGGCTGAGCACCTTGGGCGAGCAGGTCACCCAGTCGATGCCCTGTGGCAACGGGCACGTACCGTTGGTCTCTATCTGTACGTAGAAACCGTGTTGGTGCAACGCCTCCACCAGTGCCC
>Ga0247608_10006755_pt1 | contig 11966 bp, 15 predicted proteins | sample 176DNAGHGlowgp2_FD_193490 | JGI IMG/M metagenome (GOLD analysis project Ga0247608, IMG submission 193490) | Sheep rumen microbial communities from Palmerston North, Manawatu-Wanganui, New Zealand - 1766 DNA GHGlow gp2 | ecosystem: Host-associated > Mammals > Digestive system > Stomach > Rumen ... | reverse complement strand
CTGGATAGATGTAAGTAGCTGAGTTTTTAGCTGTATAGTAGAAATGTAGTCCGCTCGTCTAAAGCGAGCAGGTGTCGTCAGACACCTATAGGAAGCACGCGACTTCAGTCGTGTGAGGCTTCACAGAGGAAGCCTTTTTGATGATAAAGGCAAAGAGATAAAAAAAGATACCATATCTAAAAACATAAAGAAAAGCTACAAGACCGATAACGGGTATATAGACTTACTTGTTACCGGTTCAAGATACGAATGATAAACGGGAGGAGCAAAAGTGTTTTATCTGATCGAGGAGACCCTTAAAGAAGCAGATAGAGATGAACTTAAAAACAGTGACAGACAGTATGTGGCTGTACTGTCCTTTGAAGAATGGAGGAATGAAAGAGAGAGCTTTGAATACGGGATAGATATAGAACCTGAGCTCTCAGAGATATATACGACAAAGGCTGAAGTAAACTATGATTCCCTGACAGGCTCGTTTTCCATACCTCACAGAGATGATCTGAGTGCAGAAGATTCCAAGTTTGCCTTTGTGCTTGATGAGAAAGGCATTGTCTTTATAGATGACAGCGGAAAGGCAAGCGAGCTTATCGAGAGCATAATAAAGGTCAAGAAGTGGAAGTTCCCGAGTCTTGAGAGATTCATATATGATTTCCTGGATCAGATAGTCATAGATGACTTAAGACTCATGGAAAAGTATGAAAGAGAACTCGATCGAATGGAAAAAAAGATGATGGAAGGCGATGATGACTTCCCGTCTGTAAGGCTTAATGATATAAGGAGCGATATAAGAGATCTGAGGATACATTATGAACAGCTCATGGATCTTGGCCAGGAACTTGAGGAGAATGAGAACAATTTCTTCAAGCTAGAAAATCTGAGATACTTCAGACTGTTCTTAAACAGGATGGCCAGACTTCATGATACATCAACATCACTTCGTGAATATACCATGCAGCTAAGAGACCAGTACAAGGCTCACCTTGATATAAAGCAGAACAGGATAATGACGGTCTTAACCGTTGTTACGACCATATTTATGCCGCTTACTCTCATTGTCGGATGGTATGGAATGAACTTTAGATACATGCCTGAGCTTGAATGGAAATGGGGGTATCCGGTGATAATCGCTGTCAGCCTGATCATCGCCGTTTCAAGCCTGCTCTTCTTTAAGAAGAAAAAGTGGCTGTAGCATTAAGAGATTTAAAATGAGTACAAGAGTATTTTATGACCTGTGGCAGATGGAATGCTGCGGAGAACCGTTTAGGACAGGTGACAGGGTAGAAGCATGAGCAGTGAGATAAAGATGAGCGTTTCTTCAATGACACGCACCAAGGATTCAAAAGCAGTATATGTGATGTTTTCAGACAATGAAAAGACTGCTGAGTTTTCTCTGCCGGGAGTAAAACTTATAAGCAACAGAGGCTTTAGCGATGAAGAGATAGATCAGCTTAAGGATTATATAAACAATGAAGCGGACTCTATCTATGCTCTTGCAAAGCAGGTCAATCCCATGAAGGCATTCATGGGTGACAGATGAGTCGAGGATAAAAGGTGAGCGTATGGTAAACATGATCGCGGTAATGATAGCCTTAGGAGCTATCATCATGGTAACAAACATTGTAAGATACTGGATCTTTTTAAAGAGCACAAAGGACGTTTTATCTTCCGGTGTATCTCAGGACAGGATATGGGAGATCGTTGCACTTGCTCTTTTGGTGTTCTTCCTTGTGGGATACATACTCGTCGGACTTTTCGGTAAACCCGATCTTATGATGGCAGGCATTTTGTTTGGCGGGAGCATCTTTGTCGCGATAGTAGAGACTCTCCTGTTCAGACTCATAAGAACGGTAAAGGAAAACTGTCTAAGCATCGCAGAGACTCTGATCGGCGTTGTCGATGCAAGAGATCCCAACCTAAAGGGTCACAGCAGATATGTAAGAAACGTTACCATGCTTTTGTATGATCGCATACCTGCTTCAAAAAGAGAGGGGATAAACAGGGTGAGTCTGGAGTTTGCATCACTTATGCATGATGTGGGAAAGCTCGGTATCCCCGAAGAGATATTAAACAAGCCCGACAAGCTAACGGATGATGAATGGCTGATCATGAAAAATCATCCTAGACTTGGTGTAAATATCCTAAAGCCTTTAGGATCTTTTAAGGAGATCCTGCCCTGGATAGAATATCATCATGAAAAGCTTACGGGAAAAGGATATTACGGAATTCCCGATTCGCAGATCCCCTATGCTTCAAAGATAATAGCTGTTGCGGATACCTATGCGGCCATCACCATGAGAAGATCCTACAAGCCGCCAAGAGCCCATGAGGAAGCATTAAAGATAATGAAGGAAGTTGCGGGAGAACAGCTTGACCAGGATCTGGTCGAGATATTCTGTAACATCCCCAAGATCGATCTTGTGGCATGTGTACCCGATACGGTTGAAGTATAAAGGAAAGAGCAATGAATAAAAAACTCATTCTAATAATAGTTTCGGTATTGCTTTTGATAGCATTCGCCGCTCTTTTGGCATACGGCCTGACTGAAGTTTACTACTATAACAATCCAGAGGTTGAGATACATATCTCAGCAACTAAGAATTCTGATATAGACATGGTGATCCTTTCCTACAATGAAAGATCAAGATTCGGAATGGATCCCGAAAAGGAGATAAAGATCTTTGAATGCGCAAACAGCCTGCGCAAACTGTATGAACAGATCGAGATCGGGATGGATGAACCGAGATACTTAAAAGCCGAGGTTAGCAAACAGCCCGGTCAGGCAACGATAAGACTAAAGGGATATGCAACAAAGGACGGAGCGAGGAAGGAAATCGATGAAGTTATCATACTCGATGTTAATGTAACGGATGTCGTCCTTGACTGAATATGACATTTTTTGAAGTCTGCATACTGCAGGCTTCTTTTTTTGCCTTTCACAGATTTTTCATAAACTGAACACAGATTGCACAAATTGTCTCTGTATGATCCTGATATAGAATAAACAATCATTAACAAGGAGGACAAAACATTGTTAAATATAAATCTAAAAAAGATCATACCTTTTGCTATGATAGGCACACTGCTTCTTTCAGGATGCAACATATCAACGACTCTTTCGGATGATACAGTCGCAAACGATGCATTTTCACAGACAGTAAACACTGTAAAGAACGAGGCATCGGCAGATGATGATATATCCGCATCCGATGTATATGACGCCGCATTCACCAAAAGAGATCTATCGGGTGAATATGATGAGGATGAAGCAGTCTATATTACGCTGTCAGGTGACAGTGCAAGCTGTGATGAAGGAAAGGTTACCGTAAACGGATCGGATATCACGATAACAGAGGAAGGAACATATATCCTTTCGGGAGATCTAAACGGCAGTGTCATCATCGATGCCACAAAGGAAGACAAGATACAGCTTGTGCTTGATAACGCTCATATAAATAGCGATGACTTTGCAGCCATCTATGTAAAACAGGCAGATAAAGTATTCATCACTCTTAGCGAGTCTTCAGACAACTCTCTTTCAAATTCAGGTGAATATGTTCAGATAGATGATAACGATGTAGATGCCGTGATATTTGCAAAGGATGATATTACACTTAACGGATCGGGAAATCTAAAGATCACAGCGAGTGAAGGAAACGGAATAAGCGGCAAGGACGAGGTTACGATCACAGGCGGCACTTATGAGATAAACGCATCAAAGCATGCGATCAGAGCAAAGGATACCCTTGCGATCGCAGACGGAACATTTAAGCTGACTGCAGGTGAAGACGGCCTTCATGCCGAAAACTCGGATGATGAGACTCTTGGAAGCATATATATATCAGACGGTGATTTTACTATAGAGGTTAAGGATGATGCCATACATGCAAATACATTTTTACAGATAGATAACGGAACATTTGATATAACAGCCGCAGAAGGACTTGAGGCAACTTATATACGCATCAACGACGGAAACATCAATATAAATGCATCTGATGACGGAATCAATGCGGCATACAAGTCCTCTGCATATGTTCCGACCTTTGAGATAAACGCAGGCAGTGTTACCATAAAGATGGCCCAGGGCGATACCGACGGAGTGGATTCAAACGGAAACATCATTATAAACGGCGGAACGATAGATATCACAGGTCAGTCTGCCTTTGATTATGACGGAAATGCTCAGTATAACGGAGGCACTCTTATCGTTAACGGTCAGCAGGTAAGCTCCATACCGAATCAGATGATGGGCGGCGGGGGCCCGGGCGGCATGATGAAAGACGGTGCAGGAGAAGGCTTTGAAAGAGGAAATTTTGAAAACGGCGATTTTGAAAACGGCACTGAAAGAAGACAGCCTCCAAAAGATATGATGAGACAGCAAAATCAATAAATTTCCATCTCTATACAGGGGTCTTTCGTTTCTGCCAAAGAAGGACCCCTTTTATATATTAGTTTACATAAATATATATATATTCTTAAAAGATACAGATCAGAAAAAAATAAGCATCCGAAATATCCCCATATAGCATCAGAATCGCAAAAAGGCATTTTTACTATGAATTGATTTCCTTTTGCATTATAATATATATGATGATCTTTATATAAGAACAATGCGGTTAAGACCATATGATGGAAAGGGAATGAAGATGAATAATAACAACAGACAACCCAATATCGATCTGGCTGCGATCATCAATTCAATAGATGATAAGAAAGCTATTGAGTTCTATGAAAAGAGCAGCGTACAGGCAAAGGATATCCTAAAGGATGAAGCAAAGATGGAAGAGCTTTTAAGCAACCTTAAGGACACGCTTAAAAACGTTCCGACAAAGGATACGGCACTGGCTTACATCCCTCTTATGATGTCTCTTGTAAGAAGCTATGTTAAGAAGGAATATACCAAGGCCGGGAAGGAAGCAATGAATTATATCGTTGTCGCTCTGCTCTACTTTGTATCCGAACTTGATCTTATCCCGGATACTATCCCGGATGTAGGCTATTCAGATGACATCCTTGTTATCGCCGGATGCCTTGATCTTGTAAAGAAGGATATCGAAGCCTACAGAGCATGGCTTAAGGATAACGGAAAAGAAGAGTTCAACTACATCCCCGATTATGAGAACGTAGCGGATGCAGCAAAGGATTACAGCAAATTTACGGATGCTTTCTTTAAGGGTAAAAAGCCTGCAAAGAAATGATCGATAAGATAATGACATATGAGATAAACGTGGTTGCTAAACGCAGTCACGTTTTTTTTCTGTCCGAGCATTTTTCTATGAATTAATGCCTTTTTCGATTATAATTAAAGTATATGCAATGAAAGTGACATATGCGTGAAAGGATGAGCGGTTATGATCATATATGATGCAAGAAGGATCAAAGCCTATGAATATCTTGGGACTCTTTGTGAATACTGCGGAAAGGACGATGAGTTTAAGGAAGGGCTGTGGGAAGAGCTTATCCTTGACGTTGAACTCATGGGCGAGTTCATGTACTACCTGGACAACCACAGCATTCTGGATTCAATGAAATTTAAAGGATATTCCCTTACCGACCTATACTTTTTCAATATGAGAAGAGCGGAAGTGAGACAGGATATCGGAAAAAACTATGCGGATTCTGACAAGGAAGCCATGGTACTTGATACATTCAGGCTGATGGCAGCATTTAAGAAGGATCCGGAGAAATATATAAAAAAAATAAATGACAGTCTCGGAATGGATATGTGACAGATGAGTAGGGAAAGAGGAAATCTCATATATATAAAGGACAGCGATCATGCAGATGCAGAAAGCTATATAAGAAGCATTCTTGATCGCAATGAGATATTGAAGTGGGCATACATACTTCATGACAAGGATATATATAACGAGCATGATATGAACTCTAAAAGATACGGGGCTCAGTATTGCTGGGCTGACGGCTTTGAGGGAATGGAAAAGTATTCTTCAAGAGAGGAATATATAGAAGAACAGATGAAGCTGCCTCCTTTTGCCGGCGACAGGATGACCGATATGTGGATCGTTCTTGCAATATGCGACAGAAAATACAGCAAGGAGACCGTCGCCGGATGGTTTGACAGGCATTTCTGTGAGATAAGCAGAGCGATAGATAAGGCTGAGATGATCGATCAGATAAAGAGACTCACGGGGGAGGATAAAGGATCGAGGCTTCTTGAAAGACATCTTTATGCTGATAGCGAAGTAAAGGCAAACTTTGACTTTAGAGCATATATAGATGATGAGCCAAATACAAACCCAAAACTAAAAAGAATAAAGGATATCTTTATCCCGAGACATTTACTGGAGTAGAAGGAAAAATGATGAAAAGAATGTTTAAGATCCTAATGATCACAGCGCTTCTTGTCCTTGCAGGCTGCGGCAGTAGGGATGAGCAGGAAAATAAAGAGCCTGAGACAGACAGAGGATATGCGGTAGAAAGTCAGGGTGAAGCCAAAAAAGAAGAAAAAGACACCCCAAAGGAAATAGAGCAAACACAGGAAGAAGTCGGCAAAGAACCGGTAGAAGATATCATAGAGGATGAGGATGATAAAGATGACTATATCGTGATGTATTATTCCGATGACAGGTCCGTGGCTTTAAAGATCAATTACACCGATGAGACTGCCGTTATCATAGACGGAAACGATAAGTTTCCCGTAGAGATATCCATGGCGCCGTATGGCCCCTATATCGAAAAATGCGATGTCAATGATGACGGAAAGGATGATTATCTGATCGCCGAGTGTGAAGGAAACGGAACAGGCTTTTGCGTGTATGGTCTGTGCATCTTGAAAAACAACGGCAGTGATTATGATTTGTATCGCTATGACGGAAATTTCTTATCTGATCTGTTAAAAGAGCGGATATCATATTCGTATGATAATGATACAGGGGAAGTGACATTTACGATAGACAATGAAAAGCCTCTGACATATAAAAAGCTGACAAATACAGACTATGAATTACAGGATGTCATATGGTCAGACATCATAAAGATAAGATTCATCGATAAAAAGCCGTACATCCTGGCACCGAGCGGCTATATCTATAAGGATATACCGATTCCCGACTACGAAGGGTCGCTTGATGTCACAGCTTTGATCGATATAAACAGCGACCTGAGCGTAAGCCTTAAAGATATACTGCCTGATAAGATCCCACAGGCACCGAATGATACCGACTAGATAAAGGGAGAAGAAAGATGAAAAAAACACTCATATGTCTTGCAACGATACTGATAATGATGACAGGATGCCAAAAGAGCCGCGGTGAGGACTGGCTGTCCAAACAGGGGTATGAGATAACCAAAAAGAGCGCTGTAAAGAGCTTTACCTCTGCTACATATTATCAGGACAGGGAAGATGAGACAAAGAGCTACTCAAACGGCGAGGTGGAAATACCGATAAAGGTATCCATTGATGAAACAAAAAAGGACTGTGATAAGGGACGCAAAAAGGTAATACTCACCACAAGCCTTGATCTTTCTGTAAGCGGTGATGATCAGCTTGTATGGTATATAAGCGCCTTTGACAGATACAGCGGTACAGAGTTTTACGCTCCTACTAAGAAGAGCAATACATTTTCACTGACGATAAAGAATGACAAAGGCGACTATGACATAGAATCAAAGCTTAGCGGCAAGATAGAGGACAAGCTCTTTATACGTACGATAACAGTAGACTGTCCTGAAGACTATGACGGAGCTGTATTCGAGATAGGATACGGCAGTGTTGAGATGTTGAATGAGTTTCAAAACTCTGAGATCCAGGAAAGGGAAAGAAGGATAGACGAGACTCCGTTCTTCCCTACAAACGGACATCCCTATTACTTTGTATCATATGATGATAGATAACTTAAAGGTATGGCATTGTTTATATAAGGAGTTCACAAACCTGAAAGGAGGCAGGCATGGATCTTAAAGAAGCCATAAGACTAAGACACAGTGTACGTCAGTACAAGGATGAACCTATAAGCGAAGAACATGTTAGCAGGCTTAATGAGATAATAAAGCAGTGCAACATTCAGAGCGGACTGAACATGCAGCTGATCTGCAATGATCCGGAATGCTTTGATGTTTTCCTTGCTCACTACGGGAAGTTTGAGAATGCTGTCAACTACATAGCACTTATCGCAAAGAAATCTATCGATAACAGGGAAGAACTTGCAGGATACTACGGACAAAGGATCGTACTCGAAGCCCAGATGATGGGCCTCAATACCTGCTGGGTAGCCGGTACATACGGAAAGAAAAAGTGCAAGGCAGATATAGCAAACGATGAACAGCTCATCTGCGTCATAGCCATAGGATACGGCAAAGATCAGGGAAAACCTCATCTTTCAAAGAGCATAGACAAGTTCTGTGACATGCCTGTAGACAAGATGCCAGACTGGTTCAGGGAGGGAGTCGAGGCAGCTATGCTTGCTCCCACTGCCATTAACCAGCAGAAATTCAAAATAAGCCTTGTTAACGATGAAGCTGTAATAGAAGCTAAGCGTGCCCCCATGGCAAAGATAGATCTTGGAATAGTAAGATACAACTTTGAAGTATACAGCTCACACAAGACCAGATAGGATCTTATTATATATGAATGAAATGACTAAAGATCAGATAAGGGACTTTATCATATACTATTTTAATACCGAGCCAAGAGATCACTCAGCAAAGGATGAAAGAGAGTTTTACAGGCTCATAGGAACAGAAACGGATGTCACTGAAGATATCGTCGAGAATGATATGATAAACGACAGTGCAAAAAACAGACATCCTGGATATCATGATCTTTTAAACGAGCTGTTCATAAACGGAAAATGCAAAGAACATGCACTTGACTGGGCAAGGAGCTATGTGACTGACAAGATGGAGTTTAAAAAGGATGAAAAAAGTCAGTATGCATGGGACATAAAGGATGAAGAGACACTAATTGACTGGCTTCTTTGCAAAACAGATGCACCACCAAAAGTAATACCGCAAAGATCGGATCTTAATTATTCATCCCTGGGATGGCTTGAGAATACATTCGGATCAATATCATATGTCTGTGACTTTCCTGTAAGATATTTGGCATATACAGTATTATGCGGAACCGTATTCCAGTTTAAGTTCCCGTTCAGAGGTCTTTTAAATAAAAGAGGAGACGAGCAGGCAAGTATTTTTGTAAGTGAGATAAAAAAGATACTGTGTGAGGATTTCAGACTGGATGCTGCAAAAGCAGATGAGCTTTTGATGAGAACATTTGCCTCATGCTGCTTTGTTTCACCAAAGCAAAAGGCAGAGACTGGCTTTTACATGAGATATATAGATGACTGGATGAAACAGGACAGGGAAGGATTTTTAAATGCTATAGAAAGCATCAAATCAAATGACACACGAAAAAAGATCCTGAAAGGTCTTAAGACAGATTAAACAGCTGTATCTAAAGGTTAGTGTTTAAACGTTTCTATTAAGTTTGGAAAGGAGTATGTCAAATGTGTGTGACTGCTGTTCAAAAAAGATTCATGAATTTGGGAAAGACAAAGAAACCAATATAACATAAGGGGAAGCTTATGAATACCAGCGTAGCAAAGAGACTTCTTATCGCGTTTTTGGACGGAATGGTATTTTTCATATTCATCATGGGGATCATCCTGTATTCTGTGGGAATGAAAAGTGATACCAGGACGGATGAAAAGCTGAGAAAGATGAAAAAATGCACCGAATCCATGACCGTCACCGTTACACATGTAAATGAATACTGGGAGCCTATAATAGATGAAAACGGAAACAGGCTTGATATAGAAGAAAACCACAAATCAAAATATGAGGGAAGCTATAAGTATACTGTAGACGGAAAGGAATACGAAGGAAGCAAAGTAAGCTACGGAACGATAAAAGAAGGCCAAAAACTTGAGATAGCATATAATCCGAATGATCCCTCGATGCATTTTTTAATGGATGATATAAAATCGACTAAAAGACTAAGAGAAAGAAACGGGGGCGGAGGATTCTTTACATGGGCAGGCCTGATCTTAATGATCATCGGATTTTTCATGGCCGTTCCTCTTGCAGTCTATAACGTGACAACAAGGATAAAGGAAAAGAGAGAGCATAAAAGAAGAATGCAGGAAATTGAGGAAATGAAGAAAAATATGTAAGATACATCATTATGAGGTACTTAAGAAAAACGCAAGAAATTCTTTTGTAATTGAACACAGAATGGTCACATTTTTTGGATATATTGTTTTTGAGGTTGATAGATACTATACCACTAATCCCAGACCTTTCCATTATAAGGATAGACAGCCGGTGAGATGAGAAATTCATCCACCGGCTGTTTTGTGTTAAAAACATTGTGCTGTCTAGTTGTAAAATATTTTGTATAATTGAGTGTGAAGAGCTTCCTTGCAGTTTGTGCACGGACTTGTATCTGCAAGGTTGCAAGACGGCGTAACCTGTATCCGTGCAGGGCGATTGTAAAGTGGAAATCGTTCTCCACCGCCGTACTAAATATTTTGTGGGGAGGCATAAGTGATGGAAATATGGATGAAATCTGAAAACCAAACTATTGTCATGGAGGTTTCAGATGGGAAAAAAGAAAAGAGAACATGTAGTTTTTGATCAAATGCTAAAGCAAAAAAAGAGCATTCCGTTTTCAATGGTCAACAGGGAAGTATCACAAAAACAAAAAAGAATGATTGCAGAAAGAACGAGATGAAAAGCTTGGTATGAACGTTGGAACACAATATCAGAATTATTCGCTCTATTAGGAAGAGTGATTGGTAGCTTTAATTACAGTTTTATAGACGAATATATCGAATTTGTAGGGGGTATAGAGTTGACTTTACAAAGAATTAAGGCTTTATATTCTTTCAGGTTAAAGTGATAGAGAAGAATGAGATGTTTAAGAAAATATGCCAATATCTGTTATTAACATTTGCTATAACATATTTGTTTTGGGGATTAGATATAGTTTTAAGCTGTCTGGGATTGTATGAGCATCCTGCTTATAATATTGGACTTGTATTCTATATAATAGCGGCATGTGCTCCTGCGATTGCTGTATTTACTCTTTGGCAAAAAGAATCCGGCAGAAGAGGTTTACATTATTTTCTAAAAACTGTCTTTGGATTTTATAATCCAGTTATTGAACCGGCATTAATGGTTGTATTTTTATTGATCCGTTTCGGTATACCTTTTTTGTTTAGTGATGTAAGGATAACAGGCAGTTGGTGGCAGGTAGTTTTATTTATTCCGGTAATGTTTCTGTTTGGCGGTTTTGAAGAAGTCGGATGGCGAGGATATTTACAACCTGTATTAGAAAAGAAATATGGATTTATCATTACTACCCTGATCAATTGGGCTATATGGACCGTGTGGCATATTCCACTTTGTTTTATTAAAGGTACATATCAGTATTCAGGAAGCTATCTGTGGTTTGCAATTTCATTGTTGGCTTCAGCTTTTTCCCTTGCTGCATTGCATAGTATAAAAGGAAGTATAATGCCTTGTATCCTCTTTCACGCTATAGGAAATGCAGTTGTGAGTTATGGCTTATCAATTAGTGACGGGACAGGTGCATTGATTTCCTATGGTGTCCAGATCATATTTGCCATATTGGTATCATACTTTTGCAAAAGAACGAGTAATGAACCGTTGCCGGAATAATGTGATGGTAAATTAACTCGGAAGATAATCTTGCCAGCACTTTTAGCGAGTGTGTGAAAGTTTTCTGTAAATGAGATATCCTAAGATAATTACGAGCTGAATGGTGGTTAAATATCCATTGTTCAGCTCGTTTTGACTATATATAATTCCGTGAATTTCGTCAAGCGTTATGTTAGAATGAATGCATATTATATTCCAGTATAACTGACTAAGATACCCACAAAAAAGTGGGTAATTTCCATCTCCAATGAAATAGAATACTATTTTAAAGAGGAGGTGGCATACATGACAAATGAAGCATTACTATTGATTGATATTCAGGA
>Ga0247608_10006754_pt1 | contig 11967 bp, 7 predicted proteins | sample 176DNAGHGlowgp2_FD_193490 | JGI IMG/M metagenome (GOLD analysis project Ga0247608, IMG submission 193490) | Sheep rumen microbial communities from Palmerston North, Manawatu-Wanganui, New Zealand - 1766 DNA GHGlow gp2 | ecosystem: Host-associated > Mammals > Digestive system > Stomach > Rumen ... | reverse complement strand
GGATTTCGACTTTTTCAAACCCATAGAATGCCCCAAGCAGTACGATGTGGTGTTCTGCGGCAATATGCACTACGAACCTAATGTCAGGGCTGCCCGCTATCTGGCTTCGGTGGTGATGCCCCTGGTATGGAAGCAGATGCCCGAGGCCCGCTTGCTGCTGGCCGGTGCCGACCCCAAGAAACAGGTGAGGGAGTTGGCCAACGACCGCGTGGTGGTGTCGGGATTTGTAGACGATATCCGCCAGAGCTACGCCTCTGCCAAAATACTGGCAGCCCCTATGCTGACCGGCTCCGGGTTGCAGAACAAGCTGCTGGAGGCTATGTCCATGCGCATCCCTTGTGTGACTACCTCCATCGCCAACGACTCCCTCCATGCCCAGCCAGGCAAAGAAGTGCTGATAGGCGACACCGCTGAAAGTTTCGCCGACCATATTGTTTCACTGCTCAAAGACGACCAGCTCCGCAGCTCTTTGGCGCAGAATGGCCACGATTTCGTCCTCCAGAACTTCAGCTGGGAGAAGGCTGGCCTGAAGCTGGAAGAGGTGCTCAAGAGCGTGGCTAAAAAGTAATCGATCATTCAACCTTTCATCCATGGCTTGGAAACCCAACAATCACGGCAAGTGGAAGAAACCCATTGGCGAATGGGAGGCCGAAGGTCTCCCCAAAAAACGCCCTACTCCGCAGGAACGCAACACCTTCAGCACCGACATACAACCCGAGAAAGCCATCCTGGTGAGTGTGTGCGCCGGCAATACCACGATGGAACGCACCGAGGAATACCTCAATGAACTTGCTTTCCTATTAGAAACCGCTGGCGGTGTGACTTTGAAAAAGGTGGTGCAGAAACTGGAACGCCCCGACCCTCGCACCTATGTGGGCAGCGGCAAACTGGAAGAGATTAAAGAATACAAGAACGCCCTGGATGTGGACTTCATGGTCTTCGACGACGAACTCACCCCGGCTCAGCTGCGCAATCTGGAACGCGAACTGGGCTGTCGCATCCTGGACCGCACAACCCTCATACTCGACATCTTTGCCAAACGGGCACGCACCAGCATCGCCAAGACACAGGTAGAGCTGGCGCAACTGCAGTATATGCTCCCCCGGCTGACCCGTTTGTGGACCCACCTCGAACGTCAGCGCGGCGGTATAGGCATGCGCGGCCCTGGCGAAACACAGATTGAGACCGACCGCCGACTGATTACCGAGAAGATTGCCCTTCTGAAAGAGAAACTGAAAGACATAGACAAACAGAAGGTGCAGCAACGCAAAAACCGCGAGTCGCTGGTGCGTGTGGCCTTGGTGGGCTACACCAATGTGGGCAAGTCCACGCTGATGAACCTGTTGAGCAAGAGCGATGTGTTTGCCGAAAACAAACTCTTTGCCACCTTGGACACCACCGTGCGAAAGGTGGTGCTGGGCAACCTGCCCTTTCTGCTGACCGACACGGTTGGCTTCATCCGCAAGCTGCCCCATGGGCTGGTGGAGTCCTTCAAGTCCACGCTCGACGAGGTGTGCGAGGCCGACCTGCTGATGCATGTGGTGGACATCTCGCATCCCGACTACGAGGAGCAAATCAACGCCGTCAACCGCACTCTGGAGCAAATTGGAGCATCAGACAAACCCACAATTCTTGTATTCAACAAGATAGATGCTTATACCTACATCGAAAAAGAGGAAGACGACCTTACGCCCATGACCAAAGCAAACTGGACGCTAGAAATGCTGCAGAACAGCTGGATGTCCAAGATGCAGGAAAACAACGGCCATGCCCAGCACATCATCTTCATTAGTGCCACCAACAAGGAGAATATCGACGCTCTGCGCACCCTCATGTACGACGAAGTGAAGAAAATCCACGCCGTCCGTTATCCCTACAACAACTTTCTGTACTAGCCCCAACCCCCTTCTGAGTACTCCGATTACTCCGAGTATTCTGATTACTCGGAGTATTCTGATTACTCTGATTACTCGGAGTACTCCGATTATTCCGATTCCTCCGGTCCTCCGGTTCTTCCTGGTCTACTGGTTGTTTCGGGTACTGTCGTGTTCCCTTCTTTGGGGTATCCTTTGGGATGCAAAGAGGGTATTGTTGCTGAATGAAGGAAATGGAGCGGGCTAGTCTTGTTGCGTGGCGAAGTGGGCGATGATGGCTTTGGCCTTGGAGGAACCTACCACCTTGGCCAGGTCGGCTTCGGTTTGGAGTTTTATTTCTTTGACGCTGCCGAACTTGAGCAGGAGGTCGCGGGCGGTTTTCTCGCCGATGCCGGGGATGTCGGTGAGTTGGGTGCGGAAGGTGCCTTTGCTGCGTTTGTCCTTGTGGAACGTGATGGCGAAGCGGTGAACCTCATTCTGTATCTGTTCGAGCAGGTGGAAGAGCGGGTCGGTGGGTTTGAGCCCCACCACCTGGGGCGGGAAGCCATAGAGCAGTTCGGAGGTGTGGTGGCGGTCGTCCTTGGCCAGTCCGGCGATGGGTATTTCGAGGTGGAGTTGGTCCTGTATGACTTGGCGTGCCACCTCCATCTGACCCCTGCCACCGTCGACTACCAGCAGCTGGGGGAGGGGTTTGCCCTCCTCGGAGAGGCGTTTGTAGCGCCGATAGATTACCTCCGCCATAGAGGCGTAGTCGTCGGGGCCTTCGACGGTTTTGATATTGAACTTGCGGTACTCCTTGCGGTTGGGTTTGCCGCCCGTGAAGCGTACCATGGCGGCCACGGGGAAGGCTCCTTGGATAGTGGAGTTGTCGAAACATTCGATGTTGACAGGCAACTCGGGCAGGCGGAGTGCTTTCTGGATACGCTCCAGCAGGTGCTCGTTTCGGTGGTTCATGCCGCCCTCATCGGGGTCGACCAATGCCCGCTGGTGGCGGCATTGGATTTGGTAGGCTTTGACGTTGCGCAAGGATAGTTCGAGCAGCTGCAGGCGGTCGCCGCGGGTGGGGACGGTCTGCTTGAGGTATTCCTCAGGTAGGTCGGGCACCAGAAAAGGCAGCACAGCCTCCTTGGCGGTGCTGGCGGTGCGCTCGTGCAGGTCGGGGATGACGGTGGAGAGAATCTCTTGGTCGGTCTCGTCGAGCTGTTTTTTGATTTCGTTGGAGAAGCTGTAGATGATGCTGCCCTCTTTGATGCGCATCATGTTGACGTATGCGTATTTCTCGTCGGAGAGGATGCTGTATACGTCCACATCGTGTACGCTGGTGTTGACCACTGTGGAACGGCTTTGGTATTCCTCCAGCCGGCGGATGCGCCGTTTGATCATTTCTGCCTCCTCGAAACGCAGTTGCTCGGCAAGCGAAAACATCTCCTGTTTCATCTCTTTGAGGATGTCGTTGAAGTCGCCTTTGAGGATGCGCCGAATGTTGGCAAAGGTGGCCATGTACTCCTCGTGGGTTTCGAGTCCGGCACAGGGGGCTTTGCAGAGACCTATCTGGTGGTTCATGCAGGGACGTTTCTGCATGGTGTTGCAACGCCGATAGAGGAAGAGCTGGTTGATGATGTCCTGCAGCTCGCGCAGGATGCGCTGGTTGGGATGGGGTCCAAAGTACTGCCCCTTCACATGGTGGCCGCGGACAAAGAGCAGCCGGGGGTATTCCTCGTCCGTGATGACCAAATAGGGGTAGGACTTGTCGTCCTTGAGCATGCTGTTGTAGCGAGGCTGGTAGCGCTTGATGAGGTTGTTTTCGAGCAGCAGGGCGTCTACTTCGGTGGCCACGACGGTGACACGTATGTCGTAGATGTTGCGCACCAACATCTTGATTTTGGCACTTTTGTCGTCGTAGTGGGAGAAATAGGAACTGACGCGTCGCTGCAGGTTGCGGGCTTTGCCCACATAGATCACCGTTCCCGACTGGTCGAGGTGTTGGTAGACACCAGGATTCTCGGGAATGGTCTTGAGCTTGAGCGCAATGCGGTCGATGTTCTTGTTGATGGACTTGTCAATCAAACCAATACATTTTTAATGCACAGCCGTTGTGAATGGGGTGGCCTGCTTATTGGCATCTGTGGGTTTGGCTACTCAGGGTATTCGATCTGCGCCTCTTCGATTTTTAGGTGGACACCGTTGATGCCGTCTATCTCGTACTTGTTGGTGCGCTGCGATATTTTGATGGTATAGTCGCCCACGGCGTTGAAAGAATAGTATTGGCGTATCTGCTGGGTGACATGTAGGATGCCCTGCTCATCGAACTCGCCCAGCCAGTTGCCCTGATAGTTGTGCAGGACTATGTCGGCAAACATGGTGCGGTTTTCGCCGTTAGGGCTGTTCATTTCTATGGTGATGGGCAGCCCGTTTTGGTGATAGCGGGAGGTGTCGATAGCGACGGTGAAGATAAAATTGTAAAAGTCTTCGGTGTTGTCGTTGTGAAATGTGAACTGGGCCGGCTGGTCAAAACGCATCCATTTGTTATTGGCAAAGGTGCACTCTTCGTCCAGTAGCACCTTCTGTCCACAAGAACATAATAGAAGGGTCGTAAGAACTATGGGGAGAAATCTTTTCATGCTATTGTACTTTTTTATATCGTTGGAGGTATTCTTATAACGGTTGTAGAAATCAGTCAGGACTATACTTTATTGGCCATGGACCAGTTTCTCTAGGATTTGCACGGCATTGGTGGCAGCTCCTTTGCGCAGGTTGTCGCCCACGCACCATAGGTTGAGGGTGCAGGGCTGCGTGTTGTCTCGGCGGACGCGGCCAACAAAGACCTCGGGACGGTTGTGTGCCGTGATGGGCATGGGGTAGAGATTGGAGGAGGGGTCGTCGGCAAGGATGACTCCTGAGGTGTCGGCAATGAGCTGACGCACCTCGTTGATGTCGTATTCGTTGTGGAATTCGACGTTGACAGCCTCGCTATGGCCACCCACCACGGGGACACGTGCCACGGTGGCGGTCACCTGGATGGTGGGGTCGCCTAAGATTTTGCGTGTTTCGTCTACCAGCTTTTGCTCCTCGGTGGTGTAGCCATCGGGGTTGAAGTCGCCGCCATGGGGGAAGAGGTTGCGGAAGATCTGATAGGGATAGGCGGGTTGGTATTGGTCGCCCAACTCTTTTTTCATGGTGTCGCCTATATGCGAACTGAGCACGTCGTGATGGGCGAAGTAGTCCTCTTCGGCCTCTAGTTGGCGCACGGCTTTGATGCCTGTGCCTGTAATGCTTTGATAGGTGGCAACGACAAGCCGCTTGATTTTATAGCGCCAGTGGAGCCTAGACAGCGCTAGCACCATCTGGATGGTGGAACAATTGGGGTTGGCGATGATGCGGTCGTTGGGGCCAACGGAATTGATGTTGATTTCGGGGACCACCAGCGGCACATCGGCATGCATGCGCCAACAGGAGGAATTGTCTACGACGGTGCACCCCACCTTGGCAAAGAGGGGTGCGTATTGGCGGGAGGTGGAGGCACCCGCCGAGAAAATGGCGTACTGGGGTTTCATGGCAATGGCCTCTTCGGGGCTTACCACGGTGAGTGTGCGTCCGGCAAAGTCGATGGTCTTGCCTACTGATTTGGGAGAGGCTGCGGGGATGATTTCATGTTCGGCAAACCCTCTCAGGGCTAACTCTTCCAGCATAACGCTTCCAACGAGTCCTGTGGCGCCGACTACGGCTATTTTCATTTTGTATTTTTTTTATTAGCGGCGGCGGACTAAAGTCCGCCGCCCATTAATTGTTTTTGTTGTATGTGATCAATAGTGCATTGTGAGAATGTCACGCCTTTTTGGTGATCTTACTGTTTTAGGGAGGATGACATTATCGGAGCAAGGTAATGGTTCCTTTGAGCACCTGGGTGACACCGGGATTGAGGAAGTTGCGATAACGCATTACGTAAACGTAGGTCCCCTGTGGACAAGGTTGGCCGTGCATGTTGGTGCCATCCCAGTAGCCGTCAGGCCCTTGGAAGTAACAGACCTGCTCGCCAAAGCGGTTGTATATATATACGCGCACATCGTTGACATTGCCTTGTATGGCAGGGGTGAAACGATTATTGGTGCTCAGGTCGGGGGTGAAGACGTTGGGTATGAAATTGGAAACCTTGATGAGGGGTATTCGGGTCATGGCGGTATCGTCGCAGCCATAGTCGTTGTGGACAGCCAGACGGATATCCATCGTGTCGACTCCTTCGAGTGGGAAGATAATGCTGGTTTGTGGCAGGGTGCTGGTCTCGTTGTTGGGCAGCAGCCACATACGAGAGTCGTGACCATAGCTCATGTCGGTCAGTTCGATTGTCAGTTCGTCAATGGTGGCTACTTCGGGCGTATGAGCGATGATAGCCTTCATGGGTATAATGGTGAAGTCGAGGGTGACAATGCTGTCGCAGCCCCAATCGTTGAGGAGGTGGACGGTGTCGGTGGCCTGGGTGGCATCGTTGTCTTCGTAGTAGGTCTTGCCGTCGATCCAGGTGTAGGGTTTGCAGTCCAAAACCACATCGGTGTGGTAGCTGAGGTCTGAAACAACCAAGTGGAGGTGATGCACACTGTCGGTTTCGTGAGAGGAATAGAAGCGACGGATGGTATCGAAGGTCTGCTGTGGTTGGTTGAAGGTCATGCCTTGCCATGAGTAGCTCTCGCCACGGCAAATGCCCACGGTGTCATATATATCGTAGTTGGGATAGGTGTAGATAGGTATGCTGTCGTAGTTGCTGCATCCGTTAGAGAAGGAGGCAGTGCAGAAAATCCATGTGGTGTCGACATGGTTGTCGAGGAGCAAGCCTTGTTGGCTCAGCAAGACCACAGAGGTGAAGTTGACTTGCAAAGCCGATGGGGGTAGTACTTGGCGTTGTCCATTGATAATCTTGACGGCGCTCCATGCACAGGAGTCTAGGATTTGTGTGTTAGGATACCGTAGTTGAACGGTGGTGGCTTCGCCTTCTGCCAGGATATTGTCATCGCAATGAAGGGTCATGTCTTTGGAATAGTCCACACCGACAAAAATGGTGTCGCGCATACTGCGGTTGTCTATGCCGTACCAATATCCGTTGGCTCCTTGATAACGGCACTGGACCACGTATTTGGTGGGGCGTGTGGGGGAGACGCTCACGGAGGTGTGGTCGTTGTTGAGGTAGTATCCATTGGTGTCACCCGCGTTAAAGGTAAGCTGTACAGAGTCGACGATGTTGCCGTCGTTGTCCAAAAAGAGCCGCCACCAAGTGATGTTCTTGACGGTCTCGCCCTGAGGGGTGAAGCGCCAGGATTCATAGTTGGTTTGTCCTGTCCAACCACCAGTTTGGTTGCCACGGTCAGGAGCAACAAAAGCTCCGGGCGAGTTGGGCTGGATATAAAATGTGGGGTCACCTATATAGTTGGGGTCGTTGTAATGGGACACTTGGGCCACGCCAGTGGCATTCTGGATGCCGATGAGACCTTTGCCACCGTTGGTTGAGGAGCAGCATTTGCGCTGTTTGACGTGTACTTCGATGATGTTGGTGCCCTCGTAGCAGACAATTTGATAAGTGCATCGGTCGTTAGCGTGGCTCGATTCGGGAAAGAGGGGCACCTCGTTGACGCTGGCACAGAGGTGGCGGCAGGGATAGGTGCCGCCCACATAGCGAAACATGCCCTGGGTGGCGGTGAGAGCGGTAGTGGGGTGGATGTCTTCGTATACACCATAGATGGCATTGCGGGAAGGAAAGCTGGCACTCGGGATAGGAATGTTGTAATTGTATGCACAGCCTTGTCCTACATATGAGGTATTAAACGACACTAAGCCGTTAGAACCCACCACAGCCTGATTGTATGGCTGGCCGAAGAACATAAAGGTGAATGGGAAAGAGATGGTGGCGTTTTCCCAGCTGTCATCTGTGCTGATGTTGAGGCGGTTGCCAGCATGGAAGGTGGGGTCGACGGGGTTGTAGGGAATCGACTCTATAAGATAGGTTCCATTGAAATGCTGAGTGGTGATGAAGGGGTTGGCGTTCAGTATCAGTGTGCCGACCTTGCAGTTTACCACGGTGTCCCAACCATTTTGTACACAGATGCGAGATTGTGCATGGTCGTATTTCTCATTGATTGTGATTTCAGGGCATTGGGCCTTAAGGTGTAAAGTTGTAATAATCAATAGTAATGCAATTGATACGACTTTCTTCATAACTATTATGTTCTTTGTTGTTGTCTTGTTAAGCCAAACTGATGTTTGTTTATATGTTTATAATTAACGTTTAGTATTTATAAATATTGTTTGCTGCTTATTTTTTTATTTATAATGGGTTATAACTTCATTAGTGATTGTCCGCTATGGGCATATCGGCAAGGTTGTTTTCGCTCTCCGTGGCGCATGGTGTCACTATCGAATGTCCACAGGGCTTTCATCACTCCGGGACGCAAGCAAGGTGATGATTATCAGTCACCGCACTGCGCTTCGCTTGGACGGTGTTATTTAAATAAAGCCTCTCCGAAGCTTCTTTATGGCAAATGCAGATAATCATACTTCTTTTTATTGCGAGCGGTAGAACCCATCATTTGTTTTCATAGGCGAGGCCTAAAGTAGTAAATGAGGTTGCCTTGTAAATAACCATTAATACTTTAATCAAGACACAGAAAAACCCCATTTGCTGCAAACAAATGGGGTTTTAGTTTATTTTAACGTATGGTGGGAGGGTCCCACTTTTTTGTTACGTTTTATGTGGGTCTATAGAATCTTTCTTCACTTGTTGTCCTTAATACGCATACGGTAGAAGGAACGGTAGACAAAGAACAGGGCAATGACTAGGAAGATAATGCCCACCCAAGGAGCAATGTGGCGGAAGCCCTCGCTGATGGCAATTTCCATAGCCAGCACACCAAAGAGGGTGGTGAACTTGATGATGGGGTTCAGTGCCACGGAGGAGGTATCCTTGAAGGGGTCGCCCACGGTGTCGCCTACAACGCTGGCATCGTGCAGGGGGGTACCCTTGGCATCCATGTCCACTTCTACCACTTTCTTGCTGTTGTCCCAGGCACCACCCGCATTGGCCATGTAAACGGCTTGGAAAAGACCGAAGACAGCGATGCTGATAAGGTAGCTGATGAAGAGGCAGACGGCGTTCTGGCCACCGATGCTCTCCGGCGAGGAGAAGCAGGCAAAGGCCAAAGCAAAGCAGAAGATGGCGATGAAGATATTAATCATGCCTTTTTGTGCATATTGGGTGCAGATTTTGACGACTTCCTGGGATTTGCCTATGTCGGCCTTCTTGGGCGCATTGGGGTCAAGGCGGATATTGTTCTTAATGAACTCCACTGCACGGTTGGCACCTGTGGTGACAGCCTGCATGGAGGCTCCGGTGAACCAGTAGATGACGCAGCCGCCCAAGATAAAGCCGATGAGCGAATAGGGGTTGAGGAGGTTGAGGATGCTCTCGGGTTCGATGTTGAGGGTCTTCTGTATCATCAGAATGAGGGAGAAGATCATGGTGGTGGCACCTACCACGGCGGTACCAATCAGCACGGGTTTGGCAGTAGCCTTAAAGGTGTTGCCGGCACCGTCGTTGGCCTCCAGATAGTGTTTGGCCTTCTCAAAGTCGGGGGTGAATCCAAATTCCTCTTTCACCTCTTTGGTGGTCTTCTCGATGTCGTCTTCGATGAGTGAGAGTTCATACACCGACTGGGCATTGTCGGTAACAGGACCATAGCTGTCGACGGCAATGGTGACGGGACCCATGCCCAGCATACCGAATGCCACTAGGCCGAAGGCAAAGATGGAGTAGTAATTGCCAAAGACATCGCCAATGCCGAAAGCAGTGGAGGCCATATAGGCAAGCACCATCAGAAATACGAAGACCAGTCCGGTCCAGAAGGCTCCCATGTTGCCGGCAACGATGCCGCTGAGGATGTTCAGCGAGGCTCCGCCCTGTTCAGAGGCCTTGACCACTTCCTGCACATGCTTGGAGGTGGGGGAGGTGAAAACCTTGGTAAGCTCGGGGATAAGGGCTGCGCCCAAAGTGCCGCAGCTGATGATGACGGCCAAGGCGAGCCAGAGATTCTCGTGGCCGGGGATGCCGCTGAGCATGAAGTAGGAGGCAAAGAATGTACCGATGATGGAAAGGACAGAGGTAATCCACACCAATACCGACAGTGGGGTTTCGAAATTCATGTCGTCGGCACTACTGTAGCGGGCCTTGGAGATGGCACCATTGATATAGTAGGCCAGGACGGATGCGATGATGCCGAGGATGCGCATGACAAAAATCCATGCCAGCAGTTTGACCTGCATGGAAGGATCGGGCACAGCCAGCAGGATGAAGCTGACCAGTGCCACGCCAGTGACACCGTAGGTCTCGAAACCATCGGCGGTAGGTCCAATGCTGTCGCCAGCGTTGTCGCCGGTGCAGTCGGCAATGACACCGGGGTTGCGGGGGTCGTCCTCACCAATCTTGAAGACCACCTTCATGAGGTCGCTGCCGATGTCGGCAATCTTGGTGAAGATACCACCGGCTATACGCAGGGCACTGGCCCCGAGGCTCTCACCGATGGCAAAACCGATGAAACAACTGCCTGCCAGATTCTCAGGCATGAAGAGCAGGATGACCAGCATCAGCACCAACTCGATGCAGATGAGCACGATGCCGATGCTCATGCCGGCGCGCAGGGGGATGTTGAGGAGGTCGAGGGGTTTGCGACGCAGAGAGGCAAAGGCCATGCGGGCATTGGCATAGGTGTTCATGCGCACACCAAACCATGCCACACTGTAGGACCCTAGTATGCCGATGATGGTCCATGCCAGCACCAGAAGGACTGCGCCAAGGCTCATGTGGGAAAGCACGCCAAAATAGAGAGCTATGGCGGCCCCAATGAAGACAAACAGGATAATCAAGAACTTGCCCTGCTGTTTGAGGTAGGTGGAGCAAGTCTTGAAGATGACGTTGCCGATCTCCAGCATAGACTTGTGGGCACCCAGTTTGCGGACCTTGTTGTACTGCCAGAAACCAAAAAGGAGTCCGAGGACTACGATTAAAAAGCCCCAGTAAAGAATTTTTGTGGAAGGATCTTGTGCGAATCCTGAGGGCATTTGCAGATCTGCCTCACTTGCAAAAGAGAAAAGGGGAAGTGCAAGCGCTGTAAGTAATAAAGGTAACTTCTTCACGTTCAAATCGTTTTGATTTATACTCAGTTTTTTAAAAGTGATACAAATATACTAATTTTTGTGATGATACAAAAAAAAAATGTATTTTTGCAAAACTTTTTCTTTGAGAAACAACATTAATAATTATATCTAAGTACCCATGATTGAGAACAAACTCCAACAAGCAGTCGCTTCTGCACTAAAGAATCTATACAATATTGATGTCGACCCGGCATCGGTAGTTTTGCAGACTACAAAGAAAGAATTTGCCGGAGACTATACCGTTGTGGTATTCCCCTACGTCAAGCAGGCCCGCAAGTCGCCCGAAATGGTGGCCAACGAACTGGGTGCCTCCGTCAAGGAGCAGGTGGCAGAAGTGACAGATTTCAATGTGATTAAGGGTTTTCTCAATTTCTCCATAGCCGACAGCTATTGGGTTTCCTTCATAGGCCAAAATCGCAACAACCCCAACTATGGCTTCAAGTCTGCCCCTGCCGATGCCAAACCCATCGTGGTGGAGTATTCCTCGCCCAACACCAACAAACCTCTCCATTTGGGCCATATCCGCAACAACCTGCTGGGCTGGTCGGTGAGCGAACTGCTTGCCGCCAACGGTGCCAACGTCAAGAAGGTCAACCTAGTCAATGACCGTGGCATTCATATCTGCAAGTCGATGCTGGCATGGCTGAGATATGGCAACGGCGAAACACCCGAATCCTCCGGCATGAAAGGTGACCATCTGGTAGGTAAGTACTATGTGGAGTTCGACAAACACTACAAGGAAGAGATCAAACAGTTGGTGGGACAGGGCATGGATGAAGAAGAGGCCAAGAAACAGGCCCCGCTGATGGTGGAGGCCCAGCACATGCTCAAGCGTTGGGAGGAAGGCGACAAAGAGGTTCGCGACCTATGGAACAAGATGAACGCATGGGTGTATGCCGGT
>Ga0247608_10006752_pt1 | contig 11969 bp, 9 predicted proteins | sample 176DNAGHGlowgp2_FD_193490 | JGI IMG/M metagenome (GOLD analysis project Ga0247608, IMG submission 193490) | Sheep rumen microbial communities from Palmerston North, Manawatu-Wanganui, New Zealand - 1766 DNA GHGlow gp2 | ecosystem: Host-associated > Mammals > Digestive system > Stomach > Rumen ... | reverse complement strand
GGCGTTTCCTTTGGTCGAGTGCAGAGAGGTAAATCCAAAGAGTCCAATCTCTGTTGTGGCCAGGAAACGATTAATGAAAAAACAATGTTATGAGAGTAGGTTTTGTTATACCGACATATCCGGGAGAGAAAAGAGTGGCTTTGCTGCCCGAACATATCACAGACGACTATGAGAACCAACTCATTATTGAGACTGGTTTTGGTGCTAATTTGGGTATCGCTGATGCCGAATATCAGGCAAAAGGTTGCCAGATTGATACGAGGGAGAATATTTTCAACAGCTGCGATACGATTTTCTGTTTGAAATTGCTGTCGCCAGAGGACTATCATCTGCTGCGCGAAGGTCAGATGATTATCGGATGGACGCATCCCACAGGTTCTGGTACCGCGTTTTATCAGAATGTAGCGTGCAAGAAACGCTTGAAAATTATCGATTTGGATAATATCTATCCAACGGCTAACATCGGCGAGAAGCATATACCCATTACTTTTATCAAGAAAAACTTCGTTTGGAAAAACAGCTATTATGCAGGAGTTTGCAGTGTGATGCATGCTCTGCTGAGTGCTGGTTTCTACCCTGATTCCAACACCAAGGTGGCTGTGCTGGCTAGTGGTAGTGTATCCCAAGGAGCCTACAGCTTTATTTCGAAATTCAATGTGGATTTGCGGATGTTTTATCGTAAAACCATGTCGGAATTTTACGAAACCATAGGAGAATACGACATCATCATCAATGGTATTGAGGTGGATGGGACCGTCAAGCACATCATCACGAAGGAGCAGCTGAAACAGGTGAAAAGAGGGTGCCTTATCATCGATTCTGCGGCCGATGCAGGCAATGCCATAGAGGGAACCCGGTATATGTCCATTGCCAATCCTTTGTATGAGGAGGACGGCCTGTACTTTTATGAAGTGAACAACGCTCCTTCGATGTTATACCGAAAGACGAGTTACGAAATAAGCAAATCTTTCTCCGAGTGGGTCTACAAGAAGGATGTGAAGCGTTTTTACGATTTGTTCGATTAAGATAATTGAACCTTCTAGTTGGAGAAGTAGCAAGAGTATTAGGCTGACGTTTATGGCTATGGATTGGTCATGTCGGCCATATAAGCAATATCGACTACGTTTGCTTTGTCACCACAGAGTATCAGGGTACAGCTATGCTCCTTGATACCTAAAGGTGATGCATAAGACTAGCGTCAACATCCCGTACTATGTATTTGCTAACTGCATGGTACGGGATGTTGACTTTTTTGTTGTATCATATACGAAAAATTGTCCGATGCACCTTTTTTTTAATATGTCCGTGATTTTTTGTATTTTTGCTAATCTATATGTTGGATAGATTTTAATAGTAATTAATTTATAAATAGTATATTGCAATATGGCCGAATTGACCGAACAAGAACAAATCCGTAGAAATTCGTTGAACGAATTGAAAAAACTGGGTATCAATCCTTATCCGGCTGCACTATATGAGGTGAATGCTAAGTCTGATGAAATATTGGAGAATTTCCCCAAAGACAATACGCTTTACCAGAATATCAGTATCGCCGGCCGTATCATGAGCCGCCGCATTATGGGAGCGGCCTCCTTTGTGGAGCTGCAGGATGCTTTTGGTCGCATCCAGCTTTACATAAAACGCGACGAGATTTGTCCCGGCGAGGATAAGACGATGTATAACACGGTCTTCAAACGGTTGCTTGATATTGGTGACATTATAGGCGTGACGGGTTATGTCTTTGTTACTCAGATGGGTGAAACTTCCATCCATGTGAAGAGTCTAACGGTGCTGAGCAAGAGTCTCCGTCCACTGCCCATCGTGAAGGAGAAAGACGGCAAGGTGTATGATGCCTTTAGCGACCCGGAGCAGCGCTACCGCATGCGCTATGTGGATTTGATTGTGAACCCCCATGTGCGCGAGACCTTCATCAAACGGGCCAAGATTGTGAACACCATGCGCGACTACTTCAATGAACAAGGATATCTTGAAGTGGAAACCCCTATATTGCAGTCAATTCCTGGAGGTGCTGCCGCTCGTCCATTCATCACCCATCATAACGCATTGGACATCGACCTCTATTTGCGTATTGCCAACGAGCTGTATTTGAAGCGTCTGATTGTTGGCGGTTATGCCGGTGTGTATGAGTTTGCACGCGATTTCCGCAATGAGGGTATGGACCGCACCCACAATCCTGAGTTTACCTGTATGGAGATTTATGTGGCATACAAGGACTACAACTGGATGATGACCTTTGTGGAGAATATGCTAGCGCGTATTGCCAAGACCCTCCACGGCACTACCAAGGTGAAGGTCTGGGGCAATGAGATTGACTTTGGCGGACCTTTCCGCCGTGCCCCAATGTGCGAACTCATTAAGGAGGCCACGGGATACGATGTGCTGCCCATGGACGAACAGCAGCTGCGCGACACTTGTCAGGCCCTGAATATCGAGGTTGACGAGACCATGGGTAAGGGCAAATTGATTGATGCCATTTTCGGAGAGAAGTGCGAACCCAATCTGATTCAGCCTACCTTTGTGACAGACTATCCCATCGAAATGTCGCCCCTTTGCAAACGTCATCGTGAGAATCCCAATCTGACCGAACGTTTCGAACTTTTTGTGAATGGTAAGGAACTGGCCAATGCCTATAGCGAACTGAACGACCCCATCGACCAGCTAGGCCGTTTCCAGGAGCAGCTGCGATTGAGCGAGAAGGGCGACGATGAGGCTATGTTTATTGACATGGACTTTGTGCGTGCTTTGGAATTTGGAATGCCTCCTACCTCCGGTATGGGCATGGGTATCGACCGCCTCGTGATGATGATGACTGACGAACAGAGCATTCAGGATGTGCTGCTCTTCCCTCAGATGAAACCCGAGAAGAAGGCGCCTATGACCACCGATGAGGATTTTGTAAACCACGGAGTGCCTGCCGAATGGGTGCCGGTGTTGCGCAAGGCTGGTGTCAACACTCTTGCACAGCTGAAGGAAGCCAATCCCAACAAACTCTACAACGACCTCAACGGCCTTCGTAAGAAAAACAAACTGGAGATGCCCCCGGTAAAGAAGGAGGATGTCGACCAGTGGATTGGCGTTGAATAGACAATAAATCATGTGGTCAGATAGCAGAGGCCGCATAGGGCTCTGCTATCTGAATCACTTGTTAGTATAAATTGAATTAGGGGAATTGGATTGATATTATATGATGGTTCTATTATGCCATATTGCCAATGTTCTTTGACTGACGCCCGGCTACAAGGGACCCCCATTGAGCTGCAGTGCCAACAAAAGATTGCCCATTAAGGTCTAATAAAGCTCATCAATAAGATCGAAAACAGTTTCTAAAGGGAACTCCGTAAAAACGTCATTACAGACGCTTAGCCATCAGTAATATTCATTTCCTAATATCTGATTACTGCATAACGTCTGGCAGCTGCATAGAGTTATTAGTATCAGAATGATTTATGGAAGATCCCTTGCTCAAATAACTTAGGACATGATGAAAGTCAAGCAATTTGTGTTCAGCCATTTTATGGAGAATTGTTTTGTTGTGTGGGATGAGGACAGCAAAGAGGCCTCTGTGATAGATCCGGGTGCCTATGGGCAATTTGAAGTGGAGGAGTTGTTTCACTTTGTCGACAAGAATGGGTTGACCCTGAAATATATATTGCTTACCCATGCCCATATCGACCATATCGCAGGTCTACGGCAGGTGTGCGAACACTACCACTTGCCCGTGACGATGCATGCCGACGGAATGAAACTGCTTGGGCAAGCAGAGGTATATGGGTCGGTTATGCGTTTTGACAACGTGTCCAATATGAATGACCTCAACACCGTGTTTATCAAGGATGGGGACATAGTGGGACCATTTGAATGCCGATATGTGCCAGGCCATTGCCCCGGCAGTATGGCTTTCGTACTGCATGAAGACAAGATGGTCTTTACAGGTGATGCTCTTTTCCGCGGGAGCATCGGTCGTACCGACCTGCCCGGAGGCAATTATGACCAGCTGATAAAAAGTATTCGTACTCAAATCCTATCGCTAGACGACCGGTATGAGGTGTTGCCGGGCCACGGCGACGTTACATCTGTGGGAGAAGAGAAGATGTATAATGGTTTTCTCCAGTAGTTTCATGTGTTTGCAGATGGAGTGGGTGAGAGGTGGAGGTTGCGCGATATAGATGAGATACGCGTATACAAAAATAATTGACAAAAAAAAGAAAAGATGACTAATGTAAATCCGCGGATTGAGGCATCGTGGTTGGAGGTGTTACGGCCGCAATTTGAAGCACCATATTTTGCGCAGTTGAAGGAATTTCTTATTGCCGAAAGGCAACAATATGTGTGTTATCCCAAGGGAAGTGATATTTTTGCTGCTTTTGACCACACCCCATTCGATAAGGTGAAAGTGGTGATATTAGGGCAGGACCCTTACCATGAGCCAGGACAGGCCCATGGTCTCTGTTTTTCGGTGCAGCAGGGCGTGCCGGTGCCTCCGTCGTTAGTAAATATCATCAAGGAGATAAATTCGGACCTGGGTACCCAAATTCCGCTGACTTGTGGCGACCTCTCCCATTGGGCTGACCAAGGGGTGCTGTTGCTCAACGCCACGTTGACGGTGCGGGCCCATCAGGCTGGCTCCCATCAGCATCATGGGTGGGAACAGTTTACGGATGCTGCTATTCAAGCCCTAAATCAATACCGTCAAGGGATAGTATTTCTTCTGTGGGGTAGTTTCGCCATCAATAAGGCTCAGTATATCGATAGGTCCAAGCACTATGTGTTGACAGCTCCCCATCCGTCTCCTCTGTCGGCCTACAGGGGGTTCTTTGGCTGTCGTCATTTCTCGCAGTGCAATGCCATTCTCATGAAAGAAGGGAAAGAACCGATTCGGTGGGAGGAGATAGGCTGTTGAACTCAGAAGTTGAAGGTGGCACCGGCGGACCAAAGTAGGGGTAGCTGGTCAACCCGTGTGTAGGTGAGGCGGTTGAAGTAGAAGATGTTGTTGCGGTTGTATAGGTTAGTAATGCTGAGGTTGATGTCGAGGATTGACCGTTTGCCGATAGAGAACCGCCGTTTGGCACTGAGGTCGAAACGGTGGTAGTTGGGGAGACGTCCACCATAGAGTTCGCCATAGGCTACACCGAATTCACCGTTGACGATAGGGTAGTCGGTACGGATGCCGTCTGCAAAGGTTACGTTCTCATACATGCCTTGCGTTTGAGTGAAGGGGAATCCGCTACCATAGCTCCAGCGTCCACTGATTTCCCATTGGTGAGTCTCGCCAAGACGTACGGTGGTGAGTAGGTTGATGGTGTGGCGGCGGTCATAGTGTGGGGTGTATGTCTGAACCTCGTCGGTACGGAGGACCCATCCTAGCGAATAGGTTGCCCAAACATAGAGCCAGTCAATGTCGTAGCAGAGGCTAAAGTCTGTACCGAAGGCCATTCCGCTTTCAATGAGGTAGTCGGTGAGATAGTACTCGGGTTTCTCATAGGGGCCTCCAGTTTGGTAGGCAGCATCGTGAGCATCAAACATCTTGTTGCGGTTGGAGTTGAGCAGCTGGCTGAAATTCTTGAAGTAGACCTCTCCATTAAAACTCAAGTTGTTAGATATATCGTATTCGGCACCCATGATGAAATGCTGAGAGTGTTGGATGGTGTTTGTAATCTCCTTGCCACGGAATGTGTGGGGAGTGTACAGATTGCCGGAGCCAGTGAGAAAACCATTAAAAAGATTGACAATGTCGTTGTCGGAGCGGGCATCGAGGAATAACTGGCTGTAGAGACCAGCAGCTATCTTTAGACGGAACTTGTCAGTGGCGTTGTATTTAGCGGAGATTCGTGGTTCGAGACTGCTCGTGCTTAAAGAGGCATAGTACATATAGCGCAGGCCTGGGTCGATGAGCCATTTGCCTGCGGTTATTTTGTAGGTCATATAGGCAGAAAGGTTGTTAGTGTTCTCGTTCTGCCGGGCCGTTACGCCGTAGTTGTTGGTGAATTGGTAGTCCGTAGAGTAGAGCTCCATGGAAAAGCCGTAGCGAAGGCGGTTGGCACCGATGAAATTGGTTATGTCAAGGCCCATGTTGACTCCACTGATAGAGCTGTATTTGTCGTCTGCTGAGGAGTCGGACAGGGTGATGCCGTAGTCGGAATATGCCACATGTCCTTCCAAAATGGAGCTGGAACCGGTCACGAGCATGAAGTTGGTGCCGACACCGTAGTTTTGCCAGTGGTAGTTGGCGAGGGACTGATAACCATTGACGATATCGTCGAAACGGAAGCCAAAGAAGTTGATTTTGCTGCCAGTGCCAGAATTGACGGAGAGTTTGCCATAAAGGTCTAGAAAGTCGAAAGGTAGACCTCCTTCGATGTAAGGATAAAGTGTTTTGGAAGTCTTGGAGAGGTATGAGTTTTTGGCGGAGAGAAGGTAGGTGATGGTGCTTGGGCTATTGGCTTTCTCCTTTTTAAGAGGGCCTTCGAGGAGAAGGTTTGCACCAAAGGTGTTAAGACCGATTTTGCCTGCATGGCGTTTTTTGTTGCCATCTCGAGTGGAGATGTCCATCACAGAGGAAAGCCGACCACCATATTCGGCACCAAAACCACCACTATAGATGTCGGCATTAAGGATGACATCGGTCTCGAATATGGAGTAGAGACCAATAGAGTGGAATGGGTTATAGACAATCATGCCGTCGAGAAGGCAGAGGTTCTGAATCATGGAGCCACCGCGGATATAGAGCTGTCCACCCTGATCGCCTGTAGAGTTGATTCCTGGAAGAACTTGTAGGTACTGTGCCAAATCGGCGGTGCCACCGATAGAGGGCATCTGCTGAATTTGAGAGGCGGTGATTTTCTCTACAGAGACCTGTGTCTGGAGCTTGCGCTCTTCCATGCGGTTGTCGGAGATGGTGACGGCCTTGAGCAATTTGGCCTCGGCTTTGAGGGAAATGTTACGGGTAATGGTCTCGCCCTTCTTGATGGTGATTTCTTCGGTATACTCTTGATAGCCAACATAACGTACACGCAGTGTGTAGGTGCCTTCCGGCATTTTGTTGATTAGATAGAATCCGTTGATGTCTGTGGCATTGCCATAGCGGGTTCCATCAAGAACCACATTGGCAAAAGGAATGGCTTCGCCTGTTTCTTCTTCAGTAAGGATGCCTTTGATGGTCTGGGCTTGGAGCGCTGCACAGCAGCAGAGCATGAGGAGGAATATGATTTTTTTCATGCAGGAATACTAGTGTATTATTTTGAAAATTAATTCTTTGAGAATTTCTCCGTCGGTGACGGTATTGGCATTTCTAATGCCTTTGGAACGGAGGTCGGCATCGTTGATGTAGTTGATGCAGGAGGCGAGTTTGCCTAAGGAGTAGTTTTGGGCAGCGGTAGCGTAGTCACGGACGAAATAAGGGTTGATTTTGAGGGCGGAAGCTGCTGCACTCTGGCTTTTGTCATCCAGTTGGTGATAAATCATTATCTTGATGATATAGCTATAGATCGTGGGGAGGACCATTTGGATGGGGTTCTCCTTGGGATTGGCAGCGAAATGATTGACGATGCGGTTGCATTGCACTACGTCGCGGCGGCCTATGGCGTTCTGCAGTTCGAACACGTTGTACTCTTTGCTGATGCCGATGTTGCGCTCGATGATTTCCTCGTTGATGGTGTCACCTTGTTGTAGGGAGATGAAAACCTTGTCCAGCTCGTTAGTGATTTTCCCCAGGTCGTTGCCGATATGCTCAGAGATAAGCACCGAGCCACGTTGGGTGATAGAATAGCCATGCTGGTTGACGTAGGCACCTATCCAGTCAGGCACTTCGTAGTCACGCAGTTTGGCATGTTCGCAGATGCCTCCTACTTTGGAGATGGCCTTGTAGGCAGCACTGCGCTTGTCGAGCTTTTTGTATCGATAGCAGAAGACTAAAAGTGTTTGAGGTTGTGGCGACTCGAGGTATTTGGGCAGAAGGTCCCATTCCTTGGAATTGATGTCTTGGGCTTCTTTGACAAGTACAAGGCGGATGGGTGACATCATGGGGAATTGCTGCGTCAAGGAGATGACCGAACGCATGGTGACATCGCGGCCATAGATAACCGACATGTCGAAATCGCTGAAACTTGGGTCGATGACCTGTTTTTCGAAGTAGTCGGAGATGATGTCAATATAGTAATTTTCCTCGCCGGTGACGAGGTAAACGGGGAGATATTTGCCTGCTTTGAGGCTGTCTATGAGTTGTCTGTCGGTTAGAACCATCGATGGCAATGCTTAATCGCGGAAGATAGGTGAAGCCTACGTGCGCGTTATTTTAAAAATGCAAAAGTACGTTTTTTTTTTGAATTGTATGGATTTCGAATAGAATAATTATTCACGATTAGAAAAGAAAGTGGAAGGTGAAAGGCTTTGAGAGGGGCCTGCTCTTAGTAACGTTGCAAAGTCGAACGCAAAGAAAACCCGTTTGCCTAGCTTGGACTTGGCAACGATTTGAAAAATCCCTTGCGCAGTGTGGGATTTTGGGATGTCACACAAACAGCAATTTGAAGTAGGTTGCTTCCAAATAAATGCTGGAGTCGTACCTTGTTTACAGCTTTCCTATCCTTCTTATGGAAAAAAGTCTGTGGGTGAGTTGATGGTCTGCTGGGGTGCGGTTGAGGCTGCCACGGGGAGAATCGTTGATGATGCCTTGGGGGGTGAGGGTGTCGATGCGGACTTGGCCGTGGGCATGAATGATGTGACCGTTGCCAAGGTAGATTCCCACATGGATGATGTGTCCTTGCTCGTTGCTGAAAAAGCATAAGTCGTCGCGGCGTGCTTCTGCTATGTTGGGGATGAGTATGCCCTGGGTGGCTTGCTGTGAGGCATCGCGGAGAAGCCGTATCCCACAAGCTTTGAAACAGACTTGTGTTAGACCGGAGCAGTCGATGCCCATGATTGTTCGCCCACCCCAAAGATAGGGCACGCCAAGATATTTCTCAATGGCAATACGGCTGGGAGAAGAGCATGTAGGGTCGTCGAGAATTGGGGCATCTGCAAATTGACATACGGAGGATTGGGGGGCAATGGGTTCCCATTGCTTGTTGTCGATCCATCCTTCATAACCATCGTAGTGGCAGCGAATGCGGGACCAGTTGGGCCTTTGCTCAAGAATGTCAAAGGTGTCGCCAAGGAGAAGTTGGTTGACCATTTCGGACCTGTCGGAGGGTTCGGATCGCATAGGGACTGCGGAAAGGAAACAGCGTGCTTGCATTACATCTAGAATTAGGAGGGTCTTTATGTGCCGGAGATAGAAATCTTGTTCATTCTTTCAGAGAGGGGACTTCTGGAGCCTAGGGGCAGTCCTTGAAAAACATACTCTCTGACTTTAGGCAATCTGTAGTATTGTTGCTGATTAATATTATTATAATTTCCCTCGCTCAACAGATAGAACAATGCGTTCGATGAGGTTGTCTTCCTTGTTGTTTTTTGGATCATATCCGGCTTTTAGGTTGTAGCCGAAGAGCCGTGCGAAGGTTTGGTAGACGCCAGCCCGGAGCTTTCCGCGCAATTCATTGACCAGGACGTATGATGTGCGGCCCGTTTCGCGGTCGATGAGTTTTAGCAGCACTTTGCCCTGAGATATGGTGCATTCCTTGAGTTCATCGCTGTAGTCAGCAAGTAGGTTCTTCTCGGCAGCCTTGATGGCTTCTTTGCGCTCCCGTTTGGGCAGATCGGCCACTTGTCGCTCCAACATGTCGAGTCGCTGTTTGCCTATTTTGGCATAGGGAAGCATCTTTTTGACGTTGCGGATTAGTTTCTGATTTTTGCGAATCTCTTGTTGGCTGAGAAGAGAACCAGACTCAAGAATGCGCACCTCCTTGAGGTGATAGAAGGGTACTGTGTCGCCATCGAGGATAGCCCCAAAACGGACCTTGCGCTCGGCAACTATTTGACCACTAACAGGTAGGGCTGCCGGAAGGAGCGCTAGGAAGAGGACGATGAAGAGGAGTCTTTTCATGATAGTCTTCATATTTTTTTCCAATAACTCAAAAATGTCGATTTTATTTTGTACTTTTGCAGCATGAAAAATACGTTGGCTGATTTTAACTTTTTTTACACCATTCTGCGTCCTTTGGTAGACTATGGCACCTACAATCACTATCGCTCAGTGACGATTAAGGGTAGGGAGAATCTGCCGAAAGAGGATGCCTACATCTTAGCTCCATGTCATCAGAACGCTCTTATGGATGCTTTGATAATATTGTTGTTGCGACCCAGGCCCACTGCTTTCCTTGCCCGTGCCGACATATTCCAAAAGAAGGCACAGGCCAAAGCGCTCAACTTCTTGCGCATAGGCCCAGTGTACCGCATTAGAGATGGCCGCGATAACCTCTCGCGCAATGATGAGGTTTTTAAAAATTCCCGCCAAGTCTTGGAGCATGGGGTGCCGCTATGTTTGATGGCGGAAGGTACCCACAATGACAAACACCAGATGCTGCCGTTAGTCAAAGGCATGTTCCGTATTGCTTGTGGTACGCAAAAAGAATTAGGTGATAAACCGCTGTATATTGTCCCTGTAGGTCTTGACTATGACGATTATGAGGATGTCTATCACAACGTGTGCGTCAGCGTTGGGAAACCTATCGATGTCCGTCACTTTATGGCAGATTATGAGGTTAATGAGCCTGTGGCGTTGAATCGGATGCGAGACGCTCTACGCGAGGGCCTTGGGCGGGAGATGCACAATGTGAGCAGCAAGGAACATTATGCCGACGAGTATGCCTACTGCCATCTGAAGACACAAGAGACCCTCAGAACACTACATTTGAAGAACAATCCTTGGGGACGTTTTATGGCTCGCAAGCATATCAGCGAGCAGATGGCCCAGATGAGTGAAGAGGATAAGGCATCTAGATATGCCGAAGGTGCGGCATATGCTGCCCAGCTGAGCCGCAAAGGTGTGCCGCTGTGGTTTGCCTCGAAGGGGTGGAACTTGGGAAAATCATTGTTGGCCTTGTTGGCTGTATCCTTTACTGTTTGGGCTATTGCTCCTATTTGGAAAGATTGGTTGTTGAGCAATTTGATAGTTTACCTGCCCACACATTTCATCACCAAGGCCAAGATAAAGGACCCGCAGTTTCGCAGTTCGGTGAATTTCGGCATTAGACTTTTCGCCACTTTCCTTTATCTGTTGGTGACATTTATAGTGTTTCTGTGCTGCAAAGGAATCTGGATGGCTCTGGGTATGTTGGCACTAGGTTTGATTAGTATACATGTAACGCCTCGGATTCTTATACTTCTGAGGGATGTATGGTATTGGATACGGCAACAATAATCTGAATTCTATTGAAGTGAGTTCGTTTTCGCTTAGTTCTCTATTGAGGGATTTGCTAAGGCTCGAATAAGCAGAAGTGCATGGGGTGGATGTGAGCGATGGGAATGGCGTGTTGTAGTTGAAAGAGCCCACGAAGCATTTCCTGCTCCAACCGTGGGTCGACGGGGAACATGGCGTGGTCTAGTTTAGGGAAATCTTTTTTGATGTCGCGGAGGGTGGAAAGAAAAAGCTTTTCCATCTGATCCAGTGATACTTTCACACGGTCGGCATCGGGATTGTTGGGGTCGGTGAAATACCAGTTGTTGTTGTCTCCGGCATGGTATAGGGTGGTGCCATCGTGGAGCAGGGTTACCGTGCTTACTCCCACGTCAGTGGATCGGTAGACGTAGAGCGAGAAATGGCGCGTTTCAACCACATCGCCAAAACGCAGTACCGCCAAGGGCAGGTTTTTGTCAATGCGTCGTCGCCTCAACGTGTCGTAGGAGGGCAGCAAATGCCACTTGTCATGCTTCTGACACCATAAGGGGATGTCCTGATTGTAATGATCTTGATGGAAATGGGAAATGATAAAATATACCTCCTTCTTCTCTCTCACAGCTTCGTCCAAAAGATGGTGGAGCTGCCCCTGTGGGTCCTGCCAATAGTCGTATATGAT
>Ga0247608_10006750_pt1 | contig 11974 bp, 7 predicted proteins | sample 176DNAGHGlowgp2_FD_193490 | JGI IMG/M metagenome (GOLD analysis project Ga0247608, IMG submission 193490) | Sheep rumen microbial communities from Palmerston North, Manawatu-Wanganui, New Zealand - 1766 DNA GHGlow gp2 | ecosystem: Host-associated > Mammals > Digestive system > Stomach > Rumen ... | reverse complement strand
TGGATGATTATACAGCGAATTTAACTGCAAATGGAATGCGTTGTTATGAGGTGAAACGAAGTAAAGCAGATGATCGAGGACTGGATGGTATCCGAGTTGCAACTATGCATCGTGTAAAGGGATTAGAATTCCAGTATGTATTTATTGTTGCTGCAAATAAGAGAATAATTCCGTTGGCTTCAGCGATTGATCATACTGATTCTGTAAGCGAGCAGGAAACCATGACAGCAGAAAAGTGTCTGTTATATGTTGCTCTTACCAGAGCTCAAAAAGGCGCTTATATTAGCGGATATGGACAGATGTCGGAATTCATAGCAAAGTAAACAAGCACATTTGAATGCATATGCTGAAAAATGGGAATGATCCACAATAAATAGAGATTATGACAAATGAGCGGATCGGAGGATGATAGAATGCTAAATACTGTCGTATTAGATAACATTATTAGTGAGTATATAGATGGTTTTGATTCTCGTAAAAATGAGTTGTTTAAATGGAAAGCGGTAAAGCATTTTCAGGAAAACTGGGATATAGACGCTGCGGATTTTGCGAGCATGTTAAAAAATTCTTTGTCCAAAACAGATACACTTCTTACTACTAGATATGCTCTGACGGCCGGCATGATTTTGAATTTTGCAAAAGCGGATTCGGAAGCGACAAGAGAAATGTTTCGTAATCTTTTTGATGAATCTGTAGATTTAGCGAGAAGAGTGAAAGCATTTATAGAATCCTCTGAAGTGATGCGAAAGAAATATGGCGAAAAAGAATGGAAAAGCCATTTTCAAAATGTTAATGCCATAAGCACTTACCTTTGGTTAAGATTTCCAAATAAATACTTTATCTACAAATATACCGTGGCCAGGGCTGTGGCTGAAAAACTCGATTCAAACTTTAAAAGAGAGAGTAAAGGTGCGGTAGAGGGTTTGATTAATGCATATCGTCTATATGATGAAATACGCATTGCTATTAAAGAAAAAGAGGATTTAAGAATTCTTTTTAAGAAAAACCTTACAGAAGACTGTTATTCTGATGAGGCATTCTGCACTGCAACCAGTGATATAGCATTTTATATTGGTAAATACATGGTAGGTAATACAAAGGGAAATAATATCGGGCTTTCTGCGTCTCAGATTTTAGAAATACTAAAAAAGGAACATGAATTAATTCCGGATGAACATGATGGTAGTTACGAACTAATGCGCCAAACTATCGAAGTATATTCTAAGATTGAGGATTATTCAATTCTTGATTATACCGATTTAGATTTGATTTATCTTACTTGTGTTATTACTACGAGTGATGGTGTTGAGAAGAAGAAAGAGCGTGTTTTAAGGAATAAACATTTAAATGATAATCAAAAACAAATACTAATAAATACAATAGATAAAATTTGGGATAATGCTTGCTCAAAGAAGTATTCAAATAAAGATCTGTCTGATTCTGATAATAAAGGAGCAGCTTTTTTTGGAATGTTTGGAACAGGATTCAAAACATTTGGGAAAATCAAGATAGATGCGGCATGGAATGAGCAAATGCAAGGATTTATTAAAATGCTGGTAGATATCAGAGACATGTCATCAGATGAAGAAATACTTGATAGAGCAGAAACAGTTTTAAAGCATCCATTTAGAGGTTTACAAGCTGGCTCTGTTTCAATAATGCTTCATTGTTTAAAACCAAATACATTTCCTATTATTAACGGAAATGAGAATATGGGGGATCTATTTGGTGATTTAGGAATTGCGTTGAAACAAAAGCATTTATCCGAAACATATATTGCAAATTGTCGGAACATAAAAAAGTTCCGAGATACATATTTAACATTTAGAAATTATAGGGTATTTGATCTTGTTGCAAGAAGAATTAAAAACCAGAGTGAATTATATCCAGCCGTTGATAGATATGATCATGTTCTTACCAAGGAGCAGTGGATAGATTTTCTTCTTGAAGATAGGAAGAAATACCCCAAAACCTTTATTATGCTTAAAACAATGTTGGAAATGGGAGGGGAGGCCGCACCATCTCAATTGGCGGATGTATTAGGAAGCGATAAAACCGCATATATAAGCCGGGGATCTTCGTTAGGAGTGAGGGTTAAAAAGAAGTTCTCTATTCCGGATTATTATGAAATTAATGGTGTGAAATACGATTTTATTGTTCCTTTCAGGGGGCATCTGGTTTTTGATGATGAGAAAGTATATTCATGGGTACTACGACCGGAGTTAAAGGAAGCATTGGAGGAAATTCTTGATATGGAAGAGGCAAATGTAATCAAAGAAAGGGAAAACAAAATAGAATTTGATCATAATATTATTCTTTATGGGCCTCCTGGAACGGGAAAAACTTATCACACGGCAATTTATGCGGTGGCAATATGTGAAGGATTACCCATTAAAGAAGTGGAAGAGTGGGAGTATGCAGATGTATTAGATAGATACAACAAGCTTAAAGAACAGGAAAGAATAGCATTTACTACTTTTCATCAGTCTTATGGTTATGAAGAATTTATAGAAGGTATCCGACCGGTAATGGCACAGGATATTGCCGGAAATGAAATAGAAGCCGAATCAGAGTCGGTTGAATATCAAATAAAATCCGGTATCTTCAAAGAATTCTGTGAGAAAGCGGCTGTAGTTACTACGAAGGAAGAGGATGTGGAGTGGAATCTTAATGACAGTCCTGTTGTTTGGAAGGTATCGCTTGAAAAAACAGGTGAAAATGAAACCAGAAAAGAATGCATGGAGAATAATCATATCCGAATCGGATGGGATGAATATGGTGAGGATATTACAAAAGTAAGGGATTATTACAGTGGAGGGAAAATTGTCCTCAACTCTTTTTATAACAAGATGAGAAAAGGAGATATTGTTATTTCCTGTTATAGCTCTGAGGAGATAGATGCAATTGGTATAGTTCGTGGAGATCCAGAATGGGATGGAAAATATAATTATTACAAAAGGATTCGTAAGGTTGATTGGATTGCAAAAGGATTACGGGAAAACATTCTTTCTATTAACGGGGGAAAATCTTTAACGTTAGCAACAGTTTATCAAACTAATATTGCAGTTGATGATATATTGAAGATTGTACGCAAAACGACATACAAAAAGCCTATACAACTTGAAAAGAAAAATTACGTATTTATTATTGATGAAATAAATCGTGGTAATATTTCAAAAATTCTGGGCGAATTAATTACCCTAATCGAAGAAAGCAAGAGAGTTGGAGCTGATGAGGAAATGTTTGCAAAACTTCCATACTCTGGTAAAGCGTTTGGTGTCCCAGATAATGTTTATATTATTGGAACAATGAATACGGCGGACCGTTCAATTGCATTGATGGATACCGCACTTAGAAGAAGATTTAGTTTTAAGGAAATGATGCCGGAACCGGATGTTATTAAAGGAATTGATATTGAAGCTAATGGAGAATATGTAAATTTGTCAGAAATACTTAAGACAATGAATGACCGAATTGAATGTTTGTATGACAGGGAACATACTATTGGTCATGCATTCTTTACTGGTTTTTTAGGAAAACTCGAACCTACATTAGGTAATCTGGCGGAAATTTTCCGAAAGTCAGTGATTCCTTTGTTACAAGAGTATTTTTACGAAGATTATGACAAGATTCGATTAGTGCTCGGGGATAACGCAAAAGTTGAGGAGGAACAGTTTGTTAAGAAGATTAAGAATAATACAAACGTGTTTAGAGGGAATGTTTCTGATGTGGATTTTGCTGAGTATCGGTATGAGATAAATAAAGAGGCTTTTGAGAATATTAAAAGTTACATTGGCATAATGGACAGTGATAAGGAAGCATAGGATTGAAAAAAAGACAGATAATTGAAGCAACTGAATATGAAAAGATTGTATGCCAAAGTGAGAAGTTCGAAAGGATTGAAGAGTATAAATACCTTCCGGAAAAGACTTATCTTGAGTTGGAACGATTTATAAAGGATTATACGAATGAATATCAAGGTGATGCTTTAGATTTTTTTAAGCTGGGTTTTAATCGTCGGTTAGGAAATTATGTTACCGTTCAAAACTATGTTGGATTGATTGAACTAAAAAGCGGTTATCAAATCCAGATAATGCCTAAACTGGATTTAGGTGAAACAAAAGCTGAAACCAGAAATATTTTTGGGAAAATGCTTCGGTCATTAAAGGACTTTCCGGCAAAAGTATCAAATGACGCTAATCTCAAGGAAGATCGCATGAATCTTTATGAGGTTTTTATTGATATGTATATTCAGGATGTTCAGCAATTAGTTAAGCATGGCTTGAAATCTTCTTACCTCCGGGTAGAAAATAATCTTGGATTTTATAAAGGAAAATTGCTTGTTGATCGACAAATAAAAGAGAATGTTGCTCACAAAGAGAGATTTTATGTGACATATGATGAATATCTCTCTAACCGACCTGAAAACAGGATAATTAAGTCGACTTTGATTAGATTGGATGCAATCACACAATCTGATGTGCATCAAAGGAAAATCAAGCAACTTCTTTCTACGTTTGAAGATGTGGAAGAGTCAATTAATTATGAAAAGGATTTTGCTAAAGTTGTGCTTGACCGAAATATGAAAGACTATGAACGATTAATTAAATGGTCTAAAGTTTTTCTTCTGAACAAGAGCTTTATGACTTTTACAGGCAGTACTGAAGCACGTGCATTGTTATTCCCGATGGAAAAACTATTTGAGGAATATGTAGCTAAAGAATTGAAAAAAGTTTTAAAAAATAGTTGGACGCTATCAGCGCAGGATAGTAGGTATTATTTGTTTGACAATCCGGAGATTTTTAAACTCAGACCGGATATTGTTCTTCGCCATAAAGATGGATCGGTAATTGTTATGGATACAAAGTGGAAAAAACTCGTAAATGATCCCAAAAGCAACTATGGAATATCCCAGGCAGATATGTATCAAATGTACGCATATTCAAAGAAGTACAATTCTTCCGATATTTGGTTATTATATCCGGAGTCGAAAGATATGAAAAACGATTCCAGATATTTGTTTGAAAGCATTGTCAACGAGACTCTTCCGACAAGGATTCATTTGTTTTTTGTGAATTTAAAGGAAATGGAAAAAAGTATGGAACAGCTTTTTATGGAGGCTACAGATTATGAGGGAATGGATATTGCCTTGTAGTAGAAAATACTATCGTGTAGAAGAGGCATTTAGAGATTTAAAGATTATTGACTGGAGACAGACAAATAACAACTGAGTTTTTTGACCTAATGAGCCAGTTGTGTTTGTAAAATTATTTTTTTACGGTGTAACTTTCTAATGCTTGTTTATATCCTTTGATTAGTCTTTCCCGAAGTGAAAGCGGAGACAATATCTCCGCTTCTTTACCGAACGGATAAAAATACAGAAATGCTTGTTCTTCGGTGCAGAAGAATACGTACTCGTTGTCCGTTGATAGCTCATCATTTTTAATTGGACGAGAAATAATGCGGTTATGGAAAAATCTTTTTCCGATTTCTGACAGTTTGACATGGATTTCGGTGGCTTCACTAAGAAGGTAAACAACTGAACGTTGTGTAATGTCTTTCTCCAGCTTTTCCCGATCGCTATTACTTAAGAATGAATTCTGTTTTAACAGCCTGGGTTTCTCTAGTCTGGCCATAGAGAAAGATGCAGGCTTTTTTTCTTTTGGTGCTGCATTTGGCTTTCGTGTATAACAAGCTAAGTATAATTGAGAATTTAGCGCATCCGGTAGTATTTTATATGGATACACAATAAATGTCTGAGTTTCATTATTGATTTTGGTTCTTACCTGCATGAGCGTGTCTGTCTGACATGCTTTTTCGACAATTTCAAAGATCTCTTTTCGATAGATTCGTTCACGTTCGATAAAAGGTAATCGAGAATAGTCTTCTACGAGGCATTTTATAAACATTCCGGTGCGATTTTTGTAGAATTCGTCTTCCTCGCATTCGCTGGTCAGATAATCGGTATTCTCGTTGTTAATATGATACAATTTGCTAACATCTTTTACAGACATCATTAATTTTAGCGTATCGACGGCTTTTTTCTCTTCAGCCAAAGTAAGTTGGCGGGCTGAAGCACTGCGGATTTCTGCTGATGTTCCCTCAAACAACTCCCAAAATTCATTTCGTTTATTTATCAGGTACGTGGACAGAGATGCCATGGAATCTTCATGATAATTAGTAATAATTGTATTTATAAAAGTTGCCTGTTTTTCCACAGAAAAAACAGCCATATCCTGTTTCATGATTGAATATGCGTGATTGCTCAGTGAAATTCTTACTTTTTGTTCCTCATTAATTTCAAATCCCATTATATACCTCCAAAAACTGTTATTATAATAGTAACACTATTTATAAAAAAATCAATAATAATAAAAAATATAGTAACATAATATATGATTAAATGTTCACTTGTTTTGTTCTGGTATTTGCGAGATAATATAGTCACAGGGAACACGAAAACATAATTTTAAAAATACAAATCATATGGAGGGTAGCAAATGAGTACTAGAGAAAATCACAAATTAGCAGATAATGGATTTGCAGTTTTACATCCGGTTATGGCACAGTTCATTAAGAACGAGATGAAGAAAAAATACGGAAATGCTTGGTGGTCAAAAATTAAAGAATACCTCTATGACTCCAAGAATCCTATTCCGGATTCTGGTACGGAAGACTTTTTAATGAACTCATTGGATAGAGAAAATTGTATTAAGGCTCTTACGAAAGGATGGAGAGATGTATTTAGCAGCGCTATTATGCATCCGGGAAATGAGAAGGGCTGTATCGTTCTTATTAGAGAGTTGATGAGCGTAAGAATAGCTCTTGCACATGAGACATTAAACGATATTAGTCTTCACGATGCAGAAAGAGCACTGGATACAATGATGTTGGTCTGCGATGAGCTTCGCCCGAATGAGACAAAGAAAATAAAGGTGTTTTACGATGCTGCTCGCGAAAAATCCATAAAGAATAAAGATATAAAAGAAGAGGATGTAGAGTACATTTACACTGTTCAGGATTCAGCTGATTACAAGTCAAAAGAAGGAACTCCCAATTTATTTAACTTAATTGGTACTGAGTGGGTTACCCCTACCGGATTAAGCAGAAAGATTACATTGGGTAAAGATACAAAAGCATATCCGGTGTATAGAATCAGCCTGGATCAATGTTATTACAATGATCAAAATGATCGTATTTCAACTTGGATTGCAAAGTATAAAGCTGAGCACGGGGACGATTCGCTTAAAAAGCTTTTTGAGGACCAGGAGTTATACAATGGAGTCATTGAAAAGTTTATAGAAGACAGTAATCCCGAAGCACTCAGAAGGACGAAAAATAATATAGAGGCAGTAGATCAGAGAGAACCCGGTGTTGTTTTATCTGATGGACGAATCGTTGATGGAAACAGGAGATTTACCTGTTTGCGTAAACTTCAGGAAGAAAAAGAAACTCCTTATTTCTTCGAGGCAGTAATTCTTGGTAATGATTTTGAAAATGACAAGAAGCAAATAAAGAAGTTAGAGTTGGCTCTTCAGCATGGCGAAGAGAAAAAGGTTGATTACGACCTGATTGATTATGCTATTGGAACCTATAATGATATCGTAAAAACCGGCCTGTTGACGGTAGAAGAGTATTCCGAATCTGCAAACGAGAGCCAGGCAGATATTAAGAAAAGAATTACGATTGCTGAAATCATTACAGAATTTTTGGCATATGTTAAGCTTCCGGAGCATTATCATGTAGCACGCGAACTCCAGATTTACAGCCTGTTTGAGGAAATGCTTGCTCCCTTGAATTCGTTAAAGAGTGCAGAAGATAAGGCTACTTTGAAGATGATTGCGTTTAACAATGTTTTGATGAAAGCATCCATCGACCAGAGAAAGTTCATCCGCGATATCAAGCAGATCATCAAAACCGGAAAGTATGAGAATTATTTTGCCCGGAAGAAAGAAATTAACAAAGAAATTCATGCATTATTTGATGACTATGAAGTATCTGCCAAGGAAGATCTGGATGAATTTGCAGAGAACAATGAGGATATTGCCGAAGAAATGCGGAAAGCATTATCCGAAGCATTAGAGGCACTTAGACGCATTGAACTTAAGGTTAAACCGATTGAAAACATCAAAAAATGCGTGTCACTGGTTAGAGAGATTGATAAGAATCTTTTATCTACATTATCTGAGCAGGAAAAAGAAGCACTATTAAGCGAGATAGATAATCTTGCAGGGGAATTAGATAGTCTTAAGGTGGAATTGGGATAGGGTGACAACTATGTTTTATTCAAATCAAAAAATTGAAGAGTGTGGGGTTTCCAATAAAGTACTTCATACATTTAACAGGGCGAAATGTTATGTGGTTTCAGATTTGCTGGATAAAACTGTCGAAGAATTTGCGGGGATGCGTCAGGTTGGAGTCAAAACGGTTGCTGAAATTCGAGAGTTTTTAGGCCGAATTAAAGATGAAGGTGTTGAGGAGGTTATTTCGGCTACCGAAGAGGAAGAGGATATCTTAGCGCGTAAAATCGATTCGCTTGAAGATATTTCGGTACGACTTAAGAATGGATTGAAGCGCGCCGGGTGTGTTAATCTTGGTGATGTTTTGCTGATTAATGAAAGTAAACTGGCTTCGATACCAAATGTTGGAAAGGGTACAATTGAGGAAATACTTGAGTTTAAGAAAAAACAAGAGAATTATTTTTCCTTAATGGAAGATGTCAAATCACTTTCTTGTAAGGAATTGATGAGCATTCCTTTTTACAAAGAGCAAATTGTGGAATTTGTAAAGAATAGAGATATTCCGGTAAATTCCTGCAACTTTTCGGCGAGAGTGAAGAAACGCTTTAGAATTCTTGATATTAGCATGATGAGCCAGGTTATTGCTATGTCGGATTACGAACTTGATTCACTGGAAGGGCTTGGAAGAAAGTCCATAGAAGAGACGAAAGAAGTAATAAACCAGTATATTAAAGACAATGAAACAGCAATTAAGACGTTCTGCATAAAATCTTCTGATTTTGAAGTTGATGAAGAAAGTGTCCGAAAACAGATACTGAATGTATTTGCTACTCTTGGCTTTGAAGGAATCCATCTTGAGGAACTGATGGAAAAACTGATAGTTCCGGATTCTTTTAATGATGAGAGGGTTAAATATATAGTTGGTGACTTAATTAATGAGGGAAAACTTGAATATGTGGATTACAGATTATATCAGAACTATCCTTCATTTTACGAATATGTAATGAATTGTGGAATTGTCAGCAGGGATGATTTGAAAATCATTACTGAAAGACTGGACGGGAAAACTTTAACCGAAGTAGGAGATGCGAGAAATTGCACAAGAGAGTGGGTTCGACAGGAACAGAACAGGATTATTGAGAAGATAAAAAATGCTTATTATAAAGAAACCAGGTTGATATATTTTGCAGAGGATTATTATAAGTACATTTTTACCCACTATAAGCTGGAGAAGGATAAAAAAGATAAAAAGAATAAGGATCTTGAATGGCTCGGGATATCAAGTGTAACACATAATTATCTTAAGATGAGATATTCTAAAGAAGGAAAAGAAACCGGTCGGAATATAGATGTTCAGCAGGCGATTGAAGATCCTAATGTTCCCATGCAATTAAAAATGCATATTTACAACTATAATTACAGGGATATGATCTATATTTCCGGGAAGTGGATTAAAGCAACCAGAGGTGATCTTGAAGAGTATGTAATTTCCCAGTTTTGCAAGGAAGAAACATCATTTGATGATTTTGTTTTGGAATTCAACAGACTTGTACATGCACTTGGGGCGGAATACGAAGAACTGGTTATTACGGAGTCTAATAAGAGAACCAGAATAAATAAAATAGCAGACGCTAATAATGTACTATGGTGTCAGGGAAGTGTTTTAAGGTTTTATGACTTTGGAAGATATGATTATTCTGAACTATATGAGAGACTTTCTCTGGAAAAATATACCGATATAGAAATATCTACAAACAAATGGTTTAACGATTATCCGGAATTGATGAAGATGTATGATATTCGGAACCAATACGAGCTGCATAATCTATTGAAAAAGACAATTAATCCTAAAGATTATCCGAATCAAATAATTGACTTTAACAGAATGCCGATGATTGGTTTTGGAAACTTTGACAAGGATAGGACAATAACGGAATTATTATTCAATTATGCGCCGATTAAGCAGAATGATTTTGTAGATGTGATAGTTCGTGAATTGGGATACGATAAGGCTACAACGTTAGGGTCATATTTAAGATGTGTGGCAGAGTATTTTGATAATGGTTTGTATGTTGTAGATTATCCTGCAATGGACGAACTTAATATGTCCGTTTTGAAAAATGAACTTACTGAAGATTTCTATTTTGTTAAAGAATTAAAGGTTATCTATAAAGAGTTATTCCCGAATGCGGATGAACGAGAAATAAATGCTTATAATTTAAAGAAAATGGGTTTCCTTGTATACTCGGATTATGTTCTTCAAAATTATAATTCGCTTGAAGAATACTTTGAAAAACTGATTCTGAATTCAAGGAATATAAGTGAGTTTCGGAAAAAATATGGTTATAACCAGTCGTATTACGGGGTTTTAAGAAAACTGAAGCATTCCTATACAATTTTATCATTAAGTGAAGATGAGGTTGTAACTTTAGATCAGTTGGAAAAAAGAGTAGGAATAACATTAGATGATATAAAAAAGCTTTGCGATGATGTTTATGAATTTGTTAATACGGGAGAGTTCTTTACTATTGCATCCATAAGAACATCCGGTTTCGATTCAAACCTGTTTGAATATGGATTTGATGACTGGTTTTTTGCTTCGATTCTTTCCGAAGATGAACGATTTTCGTTTTGCAAAAAATTAGGAACTATAGTGCTGTATAGTGGACAACGCAACGTAACATTTGCTGATTTTGTCGAGGATAGAGTTGCAAAAGAAGGATCTATTGATGTGCTGGATTTAATGTCAGATATAGAAAATATATATCGAATTGATCTTTCTGATAAGTATGATATACTTCCGGGACCGGAATCATCTATGTTTTATGATAAATTTTTAGACCGTTTATATCATACAGTAGATTTATATTATAAAGAAATTGAAGAGGGTAAATCATGATAGAGAATTTAGAACCATTGTTATTCATAGTGGACAAGCTTCATGAACGGCACAAAAGAGCCGACAGCACTACTGTTTTTGATTTCGAACCGGGCGAAATAGAATATTTGGAGCAATCAGATGGTATTTACGATGAAGAAAAAGGAGAGTTTATTCTTCATTTTGAAGCCAAAGGCACCAGATATGACGGGCGAACGTTTATTATTGAGCGGATTGAAAAAGATGATCCGGTTTCAATTGTTCGGGATAAGGAAAATGCCTTTAACAGTAACAATTTTACTATTCTGAACCAATATGGAGAAAATATCGGAAATATGCCGGCTGAAATATGTAATGCACTGGCGCCTGTCTATGATGCCGGCAAGATAGAAATCGCAGAATCAAAAGTCAGTTTTGTTGAACATATTACGGAAAGAAGCCGATATGCAAAACAGGCAATACTATTTATTGAGGTGAAGATGTTATTAAAGTGATTTTGTAAAATGCTGTCGGGGGGCGGCATAACTGAAAAATGGAGGTATGGCAAATGAAACTGTTACATTTGGGGGATTTACATCTTGGTAAGTCTCTGGGAGATTTTGACCTTATTGAGGATCAAAAGTACATTCTGAAAGAAGTTCTTAAAATTGTAAAGAAACAGAAGGTTGATACCGTTTTGATAGCGGGAGATGTGTATGATAAGTCCATACCCAGTGAGGCTGCAACGGTTCTTCTGGATTTCTTTCTCTGTGAATTAGCCAAATTAAAAGTGAATACATTTATGATCAGCGGAAACCATGATTCGGACGATCGATTAAATTACGGAAGCAGTTTATTTGAATCAAACCGGATATTT
>Ga0247608_10006747_pt1 | contig 11976 bp, 12 predicted proteins | sample 176DNAGHGlowgp2_FD_193490 | JGI IMG/M metagenome (GOLD analysis project Ga0247608, IMG submission 193490) | Sheep rumen microbial communities from Palmerston North, Manawatu-Wanganui, New Zealand - 1766 DNA GHGlow gp2 | ecosystem: Host-associated > Mammals > Digestive system > Stomach > Rumen ... | reverse complement strand
TGGGCGCAAAAACCCATACCCGCACACAAGAAATATTTTAAGCACATTTATAACTTATGTCAACGAATATGGGGAAAAATCGCAAAAAATGAGTAATTATTCACAAATTATGCACAAAAATTGGGCAAACAAGCCTATTTACCGGTATAGTCGCGGTCGACATTGATGACCGAAAACAGTTTTTTGTCACGGTTGTTTATTGCCGTTGCGATCTCTTCGATAATTTCCGCATCTGTCTTTTTAAGAGAATACGAGGCCACAACATCGAACATGATATTGGTATGCGTATTGCCTTTTACTACACGAAAATCGTGGAAGTTAACGATTCCCGGCATGGCGGACAAGATTTCTTTTACCATTGCTTTAAGTGAATCAACATATTCATCACCGATCGATACGGGATCCATGTGAATTGTGGCGTGACAGTTAAGGCGTCCGGCAAGTTCATATTCGGCACGGTCTATCACATCATGAAGGTCATTTATGTTGCCGTCTGAAGGCACTTCTGCGTGAAGGGTGATCATAAGACGCCCGGGACCGTAGTCGTGCACGATAAGGTCATGGATACCGACTATTTCATCAAATCCGAGAACTATGGATTCAACTTCCTTGATGAATTCAACACTTGGAGCTTCGCCAAGAAGGGGACTTATAACATCTTTGGCCGCCCTGATACCGGCTACCACGATGAATATACCTACCGCGAGGCCGAGCCATCCGTCAAGTTTAAGACCGGTAAATTTAGCGATAAGTGTTCCGACGAGAACCACAAATGTCGATATCGTGTCAGAAAGCGAATCTATGGAGGTGGCTTTTAATGTTTCCGAATCGATCTTTTTGCCGATACGGTTTGAATAGAATGCCATATAAAACTTAACAAGGATCGATGCAGCCAGAATTATTATCGAAACGATGGAAAAAGCCGTTTCCGTGGGATTAACTATCTTATCGATAGAATCGCGCGAGAGCTGATATCCCATTACTATGATAAGAGCACTTACGATAAGTCCCGCAAGATATTCGATCCTTCCGTGTCCAAAGGGATGGCCGGGATCCGGCTTTTTGGAAGCGAGTTTAAAACCAATTACGGATATAAGTGAAGATCCGGCATCGGACAGGTTATTAAACGCGTCGGCCGTCATTGAGATCGATGCAGATAATACGCCGGCGATATATTTGCCTATAAACAGCAATATATTTAGAAAAATACCGTATCCGCCGCACAGAACACCATATTGTTCGCGCACTGCGGCGTTTTTGACATTTTCACGGTCTTTGATGAATAACTTTATAAGAAGGGTTAGCATATTTGCCTCCAAATTTTTTTACATTTTAACCATAATACCACTAACAGATTGTTATTGAAATAATTAAGTTTTTGCGTTATCATTATTGTACAAATTGTACGTTATGTACGTATTGTATTCCGGGAGGATAATTATTATGGATGCTGCTCAAATATATCAAAATGCAAGCGACGTTCGCAAAAACTGGAGTTTTACCATTGACACGGTAATTCATGATCGGCCCGCATTTATAAACCGAACTCATGATTATTTTATGATGCTTAACGCCGGAACTATAAAATCCATGCTTAACGATTATAAATATCACATTGAGATGGAAAATGAGCCTGATGGAAGTTTTACGGGATATCTGGTTGAACTTGAACTGGCTGAAAATGCTCCAAGTAAGGAGAAACTCATCGAGAACATGCTTGAAGCAATGAAAGACTATGCGCTTGATTATTACTCCGAATTCAGTTATTGGTCCAAGGCTCCAAACCGCGCACCTCACGTACCTTATGTTCTAAAGATCCTCATAAGTGACGACGAAACACTGCGGGAGGACATGGTATGCCAAAATGGAAAGAACTGAAGCGCTATTGTGACAACGATGGCTGGGAATTATACAAAGATACCGATCATTATTTTTATCGTAAACAGACAGCTTCAGGCGATATACTCTATACCAAAGTCTCCAAAGGCAGCGGTGAGATCAGCCCGGGTTTGTGGAAACATATCAGAAACCAACAACTAAAGGTAACGCAGGAATACTTTAACAGTAAGATATGATGTTCTTGTTTTTTTTGAAGAAAAGTTGTTGACAACGCGTGAAATATCCGTTATTGTACATTTAATCCGTGTGAGACGGACACGCCCGGCTGGGTGTAAACGAAATGAAACGATTTTTAAGGAAAGGAGGCAATATTACGATGTTAAAATCCAAAGTGAATGTTCAGATCAATAATGTTAATATAGTTATAAGCCTCCGGAAAGGGTTTATGTGATAGCGATATACTCGGATAAGATTATATCGGTCTATAACTCAGTTACAGTTTATTCTGTCCCGGAAGCGTATGTTTCCGGGATTTTTGTTTGTTAGAAGGTGATTTTAGTGAAGGAAAGAAACAAGAAAACAAAAGAAACAAAAGCTCAAAATTCATTTAAGCTTTTTAAACATATCAAAAGACACATATGGCAGTACGTCGTAGCACTCTCCGCTTTAATACTTGCGGTTACGATCTCGATGATAATGCCCGAGATCACAAGACGTATCGTTGACGATGTAATAGTAGGCGGACAGAGCGATCTTCTTATGAAGCTGCTCGGCCTCTATCTCATACTCGGGCTTGCCCGTGCGGGATTCCAGTACATCAAGGAATACTGTTTTGACTCGGTATCTTCAAAAGTTGTCGTAGGGTTAAGACGCGATCTTTTCACACACATTCAGGGACTTGACACAAGTTTCTTTGACAAAAACAACACCGGCGAGATCATGGCCAGACTCAAAGAAGATATCGATAAGGTTTGGGAAGCACTTTCTTTTATCTCGATGCTGCTTATCGAGGTGGCTTTCCATACGGTATTCATACTGGTCTGTATGATAAGGCTCAATGCCTACATGGCGATAATACCGTTTATTGCGATCGTTGTGTGCGGCCTTATGGCGCTTAAGATGGACAAAAAGCTCGATGTAGTCTTCGGCGATATTTCCGAAGAAAACGCCGTTCTTAACACCACATGCGAAGAAAACATCGCAGGTGTCAGGACAGTTAAGGCGTTTGCCAGAGAAGGACACGAGCTTACAAAGTTTAAAAAGCACAACGACAAATACAAGGAACTCAACGTCGACCTTTCAAAAGTGTTCGTGCGCTACTACCCTTTCTTTTCTTTTATCTCGGGTATAGTGCCGTTACTCGTACTGGTGCTGGGCGGAATATTCTATGTTAAAGGAATGTACGGCATCACACTCGGTGTGATCACCGCATACATCAGTTATTCCAACAACATCGTGTGGCCCATGGAAATGCTGGGATGGCTTACCAACAGTTTCTCGGAAGCTGTGGCAAGTATCAAGAAGCTTAACAAGATCTACAACGAGGCTTCCACAATCAACGATCCCGAAAATCCCGTGGTGCTGGAACACGTAAAGGGCGAGATCACATTCGATCATGTAGGGTTCCACAAAGAAGACATGCACGATATCTTAAAGGATATCTCATTTGAGATACCGGCCGGTAAGACGCTCGGTATCATGGGTGCCAGCGGTGCCGGTAAAACATCGATCGTTTCGCTTCTCACACGGCTTTACGATGTTACCGACGGCGAGATCCGCCTTGACGGCGTTCCGATAAAGGACTTAACGCTTAAACAGCTGCGCGGCAGCGTTTCACTGGTAATGCAGGATGTATTCCTGTTTTCGGATACGATTGCCGAAAACATCAAGATGGGAAAACGTCACAAGATAAGTGATGCCATCATCAGGCTTTCCAGCAAAAATGCAGGCGCCAGCGAGTTCATCGACAAGATGGACAAAGGTTACGATACCGTCATCGGCGAAAGAGGCGTGGGCCTCTCCGGCGGACAAAAACAAAGAATTTCAATAGCGCGCGCGTTTGCCAAAGAGTTACCGATCCTGATAATGGACGATTCGACTTCCGCACTCGATATGGAAACCGAGCGTGAAATTCAGAAAAGACTTAAAGAGCTTACGGATATGACCAAGATAATAATCGCTCACCGTATAAGCTCGGTCAAAGACGCAGATGAAATAATAGTGCTCGATGAAGGACGTATCGCAGAGCGCGGTACCCACTACGAGCTTCTTAAGAAAAAGGGCCTCTACTACGAGACTTATGTTTCGCAGTACGGAGAGCCTGAGTTAAAGGAGGTGATCTAATATGGCCGCCAACTCGATAAGAGAGGATGAAGAGATATCGCAGGTTAAGAAATCGGTGACCATAAAGCGACTCTTAAGCTACCTCTTCAGATACAAAAAGACGATAGTCGGTGTAATGTTCATAATGGCGTATTGTGTAGGTGTGAGTCTGGTAAACCCGCTCATCATCGAATCGGCCATTGACGATTACATTACTCCCGGCAATCTAAAGGGAATGTTTATACTGATAGCGATCGCCCTCGGGCTTAATGTGGGCAGAGTGATCCTGGTTAAGATCAGAATGTATGTGATGAGCAAAATGACAAACTCGATCATACAGACGATCCGTGAAGAAGTGTTCACACACCTTCAGACACTGGGATTCAAGTTTTTTGACTCCCGCCCCACAGGTAAGATCCTTTCAAGGGTAATGGGTGATGTAAACTCGCTTAAACAGGTGTTGCAGAACTTCGTCATCACTCTCCTGCCCGACTTTATTACGGTCATAGCAGTCCTGGTAATAATGATCATCAAAAACCCGCGCCTGGCACTTGCCGGCATGGTAGGACTTCCGCTTTTGATCACGGGACTGTTCGTAATAGAGAATCTCTGCCGGGTACGCTGGCAGATACACCGCAAGAAATCATCCAATTTGAATGCGTTTTTGCATGAAGACATTTCCGGTATCAGGATCATCAAGACCTATACCGCCGAGGATGAATCGCTCGAAACATTTGATGAGCTGACAAAAGAACACAAAGACAGTTTCATAAGCGCTGTCCGGGTAAACGATGCATTTAACTCCGTCATTGAGATAAGCACGGCGATAAGCATCGTGTGCATGCTGTATGTGGCCGTAAAAGTTCTGCATATAGGTGCCGGCAACGTGGGATTACTGATAGCATTTTCAAGTTATCTCTCGCTTTTCTGGATGCCCATTGCCAATCTCGGAAGCTTTTACAATCAGATAATCACCAATCTCGCTGCTGCAGAGCGTGTATTCGAAGTAATGGACCTTGAGCCCGAGATAAAAGACGGCGAAAAGGTCGGTGAGATGCCTGAGATAGTCGGCCGCGTAAGGTTTAAGGATGTCGGATTTGCATACGAGGACGGAGTGCCTGTATTAAAGGATGTAAACTTCGATATCACCCCGGGTGAGACAATCGCCCTTGTAGGGCCTACCGGCGCCGGCAAAACAACGATTGTAAATCTTATCTCACGTTTCTATGATGTTCAAAGCGGTACCGTGCTCATAGATGACAGTGATGTCAAAGACGTATCGATCGAAAGTTTGAGAAGTCAGCTTGGAATAATGACTCAGGACAATTTCCTGTTCACGGGAACTATCCGCGAAAATATAAGATACGGTAAACTCGACGCTACCGACGAAGAGATCGAAGAAGCCTGCAAAAAGGTCAATGCCCACGACTTTATAATGAAGTTAGAAAAGGGCTACGACACAGAGCTTACGGAACGCGGAGGCGGATTATCACAAGGTCAAAAGCAACTGCTTGCCTTTGCCCGTACGATCATCTCCGACCCCAAGATCTTAATACTTGACGAGGCAACATCATCGATCGACACCAAGTCGGAGCTTCTGGTTCAGAAGGGAATAGCTACGATCCTTAAGGGACGTACCTCATTCGTAATAGCGCACAGGCTTTCCACGATACGAAATGCCGACAGGATCTTTGTTATAGAGGACGGAGGCATTGCCGAGGAAGGCAACCACGAATCGCTGATGGCGAAGAAAGGTATTTACTATAAGTTAAATATGGCCCAAATGGCTTAATCCGCCAATGCATAGGTAATTTCGATGCATTGGAAACCCAATCGCGTATATATTTAAAGAGCCACTGCTGATGCAGTGGCTCTTTTGATACTGAGTTTTAAGCTTTGCATGTCATCTTTTTTCATAAAAACCATTATCGCTGTATTTTGACCATTTATCATACATGGATCTGTAGTTTATCTTAATGTAATCCTGAATCGCTTTCATATCCGGTTCGTTTACGGTTCCCCATTGAGTGATCTTTGTATCACCGTTTTTATAGACAAATAATTTTGCTGAATTTTTCTCGGACAATTCTTTGTCACTTGCATGCACATGCATGGCTTCGATCACGCATTTGGATGTAAAATACAATACATAACCGGCAACAATATCATTCGTATATTTAGGCATGGAGTCGCTCCTTGATTTCAGCCCTGATTATCTTCTGATTGTTTAAAACTGCCGACTCGGCTCTTTGTTGCATGTTCTTCGACATGTCCGAATAAAGAATGGCATAATCAGACAGTCGCATAAGCATTTTTTCCCTGTTTCTTTTTACATTTGATACCTCAATGATCACATTTTCCATTGAACTCTCATCGCTTAACAGTATCGCCATATTGTCACTGACCAAAAGTGCATTATTTACGAGATGTTCCGCCCGGCTTTCTCCCGGTTTTCCGATAAGTACTTTATACGGACCGTCAAGCAGATCGGCATGTCCCGAGCATATATCATTTAAATCTATATAATCTTCCTCTACATATATGCGGTCATCCTTGTCAGAAAAATAAGTATCAACATATATGACATTTATCTTTATATCCGTAACATTTCTGAAACCGACAAGATTTTTCGGGCCCATATAGATAAAATGATTGCCCATTACATAAACATGAACCGTTCTGCCAGTATTCGAGATATAAACCGTCGATTCCTCTTCTTTATTCAGGTACAGCTGTTCCATAGTGACATCAAGGCTTTGAGAAAGCTTGTACAGTATTTTCGCGGAAACACTTTGTATATCCGTCTTCCCGGTAATTATATTTTGCAGTGTTGAATATGCTATTCCCGAGTCTTTTGACAACTTATATGCGGATATTTTCTTTTTGCCCATAACGGAATTTATTAAATTCATTAATAATCGCTCCTTAAAAGACAATATAATACTCTGTACGCCGATTCAACTATAACAGTATACCGACACATTGTCAACTATAACGGTGCTCCGTTATAGTTGATAATTATAGTTGACAATAGAACAAAGCGTATCGCTTGCGATACGCTCGCGCCGGTGCAAAACGTCCACTGGACGTTTGTTCTGCACCGACCGGAGCGAAGCGTAGACCGCGTTTGCCGTAGGCAATATATTCCATTCGCGCGAGTGCGCATCACTTAGGAATCAACAATTTGCATAGCAAATTGTTGACCGCAATGCAAGGTTCAATGCATTGCGGGGCCAGAGGCATTCCGCTGAGCATTTTTCTTCGTATATTATGCGTTAACGATCTGGCCAAAGTCGGGCTTAAGTGAAGCACCGCCGATAAGACCGCCGTCGATGTCGGGCTTTGAAAGAAGCTCTGCGGCATTGACTGGTGCCTTGATCCCAGTGGATGGGAACTTGAAGGTGTCAGGAAAAAGTTTGATATATCCGTGGTCGAAGATAATGCCAAGAACAGAAACAAGATCTTCTATAAGCAAAAACTGATAGAAGGATGGGACGAAGAAAGAGACATCTCATTCAACCAGACCCTTATAGTTACCTACTCTCTCAAATACAAGCATTATCAAAGGAACATCTGCAAAAGACAGATTGAACGGACCATTAAACTTATGGAGGATCCGTCCAGAATCGAAAAGCATGCCCCTACAGATGTAAAAAGATTCATAAAGAAAACAAACATAACCCGTGAAGGGGAGATTGCGGATAAAACATTCTTTGAAATAGATGAGGATGTCATCGCATACGAAGAAAAGTACGACGGTTTCTATGCTGTATGCACGAACCTTGACGATGACCCGGCAGCGATCGCAAAGATAAACCACGACCGATGGGAGATCGAGGAATCATTCAGGATCATGAAATCCGAATTTGAGGCGCGTCCGGTATACCTACAGAGGGACGATCGTATCGAAGCACATTTCCTGACATGCTTTGTTTCAATTATGATCTACAGAATACTCGAGAAACAGCTAGATGAAAAATACACTTGTGAAGAAATAGTACATACACTCCGCGAGATGGATATGCGGAAAGTAAAAGAAGGATACATGCCATGCTACACAAGGACAGCGCTTACGGATGCGATACACGAAAACGCAGGCTTTAGAACCGACTACGAACTTACAGCAAGCAAAGCAATGGCTGGCGTGATAAGGCGATCAAAAGGACTCTGAAAAGGAAGCCAGAGGCTTACGCCCCTGCCCCTGAATAAAAGGCGCTACGCGCCTAATGATGCTTAGTCTGGTTGATAATAAAATATCTGCCGTCAGCAGCTTGTCAACCCCACAGCCGCTGTGCGGTGCGCTTCGCGCAGGGTTGACCAGATGCTGATGGCAGATAGAATGACATCTAAACAGACTAAGCATTATTCCAGCAACAGTTTGCCGCGGAACACATCAGCTAAAGGCTCGGCTGGAGCGTAACAGAAGGCGAGCTTCCTTTTCAGAAGAGTCGCACTTCACGTATAAAACAATAATGTGCCCCAAGGCCCTCTACCACGGGCTTTGAGGCACTTTTGCTCTATTAAAACTGTCAAAGATGGGAATATAGCATAACATTTCAATTCGATAAAGTATTATGCTTAAATAATCGTGATTTTGAGGAGTTATTTCTTTGTACCCTTTTACCTGTTTGAAAAAAAGACTCCCGGCCACGGTTCAAGACATGACAGGGAGTTCTTTAACTTTTTTATTCAGATTTATTCGCTTTATCTCACATTGCAGATATAATCCGTATCGTCATCGTTGAGCCTTATCTTTAACTGAAGAGACTTCTTTAAATCTCTTATGTCTGAATCGGCTACCAGAAAAACTTTGCAATGCTGTGAAGGAATATCGGTCGGACTTGTGGGTGGATACTGATAAGTCTCCCACCATCCCTGAGATTTCATACCGGGTGAATACACATAAGGATAGTAATAATATGATCTGACGGGAGTATATTCCTTTTTACCGTTAAAAACGATCTTTATATCGTCAGACGGCTCCCAATCCTCAATGAATTCGTCGCTCAGATTTTCCGGCGTATAGATCACCAATATGTAACTGTAATCATTTCTGACATCGCCGTCCATCATTTTGTCATTATTGATATCATAGTCACTATCAAATCCGGTAATGTCCGTCAAAGTAAGACGGGCAGTCGCAGATTCGATACTTTGTCCGACCTCAAAAGATGTCCCTCTGAGTTCTTGCGGGGTGCCACAGGAGATCAGGAATAAAGTTGATACTATCGACAAAAACACAGCTACAGATTTACGGATTGTCATTGGCATTTCCCCAATAAGATTAAGCGTTAACGATCTGACCAAAGTCGGGCTTAAGTGAAGCGCCGCCGATAAGTCCGCCGTCAATGTCGGGCTTACTAAGAAGCTCTGCGGCATTGCCTGCGTTCATGGATCCGCCGTACTGGATACGAACTGCCTCAGCGGTAGCTGCATCGTACATCTTTGCGATAAGATCACGGATAAGCTTGCAGACTTCTTCTGCCTGATCTGCGGTAGCGGTCTCACCTGTTCCGATTGCCCAGATAGGTTCGTAAGCGATCACGAGTTCTTTTACCTGATCTGCCGTAACATCGGAAAGATCCCACTTGATCTGTCTCTCGATCCACTCTTTGTATGTGCCGGCCTTACGAAGTGCAAGTGATTCGCCACAGCAAAGGATGGGCTTAAGGCCTGCTGCGAATGCCTTTTTAACCTTGGCATTGATGAGGATATCGTTCTCGCCGAAGATATCTCTTCTCTCTGAGTGACCGATGATGATGTATTCAACACCGGCATCCTTTAACATGGGAGCTGAGATCTCGCCTGTGAAAGCGCCCTTGTCTTCGATGTAGAAGTTCTCTGCGCCAACGTGTACGTTTGTACCCTTAACAGCTTCAGCAACGGGTACGATATCGATAGCGGGTACGCAGTAAACTACATCAACCGCATCGTTCTTTACCAGATCTTTTAATTCTGCACAAAGTGCAACTGCCTCGCTGGGAGTCTTGTTCATCTTCCAGTTACCGGCAATAATACGTCTTCTTGCCATAATGTTTCTCCTTAAATAGCGGTCGTTCGCCGCATACACGGCGAACGATCTATGTTTATTTTTTACTTGTCGTCTGCTGCGTAAACGCCGGGAAGCTCTTTGCCTTCCAGGAACTCAAGTGAAGCGCCGCCGCCTGTTGAGATGTGGCTCATCTTGTCGCCAAGTCCCATCTGGTTAACAGCTGCTGCGGAATCACCGCCACCGATGATCGTGGTTGCGTCTGCGTCTGCAAGCGCTTGAGCAACGGAAAGTGTACCCTTTGCAAGAACGGGGTTCTCGAATACACCCATGGGTCCGTTCCAGACAACGGTCTTAGCCGACTTAACTTCAGCTGCATATAATTCAGCAGTCTTAGGTCCGATATCAAGACCTTCCATATCTGCGGGAATAGCATTGGAATCAACTACGGATACAGCGATGTCAGGATTGTCGATAGGATCGGGGAATCCTGCAGCGATCGTGGTATCAACGGGAAGAAGAAGCTTCTTGCCGAGCTTTTCGGCCTTAGCCATCATTTCCTTACAGTAATCGATCTTCTCGTCATCAACGAGTGACTTACCGATCTCAAGACCTTTAGCCTTAAGGAAGGTGAAAGCCATACCACCGCCGATGATAAGGGTATCAGCCTTCTCAAGAAGGTTATCGATAACGTTTAACTTATCTGCAACCTTGGCACCACCGAGGATCGCTACGAAAGGACGTACGGGATTCTCAACTGCATTGCCGAGGAAGTCGATCTCTTTCTGCATAAGGTATCCTACCGCACAGTTGCCGCCCTTAGCGCGAACGTACTTTGTAACAACGGATACGGATGCGTGTGCACGGTGTGAAGAACCGAATGCGTCACAAACATAATCATCGCAAAGGTCTGCGAGTTCTTCTGCGAACTTCTCTCCTGCCTTAGCGGGCTTGGTCTCTTCTTCCATACGGAAACGTGTATTCTGAAGAAGGATAACATCGCCTTCAGCCATAGCTGCAACAGCGTCGGTAGCAGCCTGTCCTGTTACGTTGTAATCTGCAATGAATTTAACTTCTTTGCCGAGCTTTTCGGAAAGTGCCTTTGCAACGGGTGCAAGAGATTCTTTCTCGTTGGGTCCTTCTTTAACTTTGCCAAGGTGTGAGCAAAGGATTACCTTACCGCCGTCGGCAATTAACTTCTTGATGGTGGGAAGTGCGGCATTGATACGGGTCTCGTCGGTGATCTCACCGTTCTTTAAAGGAACGTTGAAGTCGCAGCGAACAAGTACGCGTTTGCCTTTTGCACTAAAATCGTCAACTGATTTTTTGTTTAAAGCCATTTTATTTTCCTCCATATTGGGTTTATAACATGTGCGGTCTTACCACACATGTTGCATAAAAACAGCCCGGCCCTTTTCGGGACCGGGCCGTAGGTAACATTTTTGAGTAGCCTTAATTATTTAAGAAGGCTTCCGAAATGCTTGATAGTACGAACCATCTGAGAAGTATAAGAGTTCTCGTTGTCATACCATGAAACTACCTGAACCTGTGTGGTTCCGTTGTCAAGCGGAAGAACCATTGTCTGGGTAGCATCAAAGAGTGAACCGTAGGTCATTCCGATGATATCGGAAGAAACGATCTCGTCTGTGTTGTAACCGAAGGACTCGTTGCTTGCTGCCTTCATAGCGTCGTTGATCTGCTCCTTGGTAACATTGCCTTCAACAACAGCTGTAAGGATTGTGGTAGAACCTGTAGGGGTAGGAACACGCTGTGCAGCGCCGATGAGCTTGCCGTTTAACTCAGGGATTACAAGGCCGATTGCCTTA
>Ga0247608_10006746_pt1 | contig 11976 bp, 7 predicted proteins | sample 176DNAGHGlowgp2_FD_193490 | JGI IMG/M metagenome (GOLD analysis project Ga0247608, IMG submission 193490) | Sheep rumen microbial communities from Palmerston North, Manawatu-Wanganui, New Zealand - 1766 DNA GHGlow gp2 | ecosystem: Host-associated > Mammals > Digestive system > Stomach > Rumen ... | reverse complement strand
GTCAGGCCTCAGTTTTATTCAGCTTATTAACATCTAAAAAAGACCGAGGAAGAGTGATGCCATGGGTACTTATGTCAATGTTTACTTTAGTACAGGTTATTGGTAATGTTTATAGTTCATATAAATATATTATCACAAATTCAGTTGATAATTTGAGATATTTTAAAGAACCAATATTTATTTGGACAGAATTACCAGACGCTCAAGCAAATGTTATTATAGTATATCTTGTTGGTGCACTTTTGCCTATTGCTGCACTTCTTTTAACATCTATGATTACTAATTATTTATCAGATATTGAAGAAGTAAAAAATCAGCCTTTAATAGATCAAGAAAATTCAGAAAAAATGAATAAGGTTATAGAAGAAGCTCCAACTGCTCCAATAACATTAGATGATGAACAACCATTGATCAATCAAAATTCTATTCTTAATATGGAAAATAAAAGTCTTCATAAAACATTAGAAGACAAAGATAAAGAATTAGAAGAATTAAAAGAAAAATTGAATCAAACTGAAGAAGATCATGATAAAATGGTAGATGAGAAATTTGAAGCAGAAAAAAAGTTTGATAATTTGTTGAAAGATTATTCTGATCAAAATGAAGAAGTTTATCAGCTTAAACAGGAATTAGACAAATTAAAAGAAGAATTAAAATCTAAACAAAAACTTATTGATTTACAAGATCAAGAAATTAATGAATTAGATAAAGAAAATCAAGAATTAGTAAAAGAAAAATTTGATAATGAACCTAAAGACAACAAAACGGTAATAGAGACTTCTAGTGAACCTGAATATATTACTACAGATACACAAGTTAAAGAATTAGATAAAATTACTAATGAAGAGAATGATAACGAAGGAGAAATTCGAAAAGGCAGTTTGGAGGAAGATAAACAAACTAATGAGGAAGGAACTAAAGGAGATAAAAGAGAAGAAAATGAATCAGATAATATTAGACCAGAATCCTTAGAAAAAATAAATAATGAAGAAGATGAACGAGAAGATAAACCAGATAATGATGGAGAACAATCTTTGGAAACTACAGATGAACAAAAAGAAGATACAATTCCAGAAGCTTCACAATCAAATGATGAAGAACAGATTAAAGAAGAAGATCCAGGAGTTGATGAGAACATAAAGGTTGCGGATGCTTTAATGGGTGGAAATATATTAAGCAAACAACGAATTAAAAAAGATTCACATTTTATAAATAAACCATAAAAAAATTCATAAAGAGGTTAACTTTTGTTAATCTCTTTTTTATTATTAACTATATTAAATTAGATAAGTAGTATTGTTTTAGTATTGAGGATTTTAATAATCCTTTTGAGTGTTGATTTAAAGACATGAAAATATTAAAACATAGTGTAATAAAAATATATAAAACTATTAACTATGAACAAATCAATTTATGAAAACATGGCCAGATTGGCTGTGAACAAATCTTTATTAAAAGAGTATTCAAATTCTTCCAGAGATCGTATCGTCTATATGAATGATGGTACAGAATTCCAAATTCAAATTTTTAATCCTTATTCTTATACTGTTGGTGTATCATTTTCTTTTAATGAGAAAAATGGTAGCTATAGTTCTTGGAATGAACAGTTATTAGTAATCAAGCCAGGACAACGTGTGTGGTTAGAAAGATATTTGAATGATGAAGCTAAGCTATTGTTTAGTACTTATGAAGTTGGTAATTCAAAAGCAGCTAAAGAAGCAATAAAAGCTAATGGATTAGTTACTATTAAATTTTATAAAGAAAAGGAGCAAGTTAAATATGTGCCTTATATAACAACACGTTGGGATGGAAAATATTATGATGGTAACAATTATATTAATAATTATGCAAATTATTGTGATGCATCATTATCATTAGATTCGGTTAAGTTAACATCTGATGCAGTAACAAATGCACCAACAACTACATTTTATAGTTCATCTTGTGCAACAACAGCAACAACATTAGGTTGTGATGTTAAATGTGCTGATAAAGGTATTGATACTTTTAAATCACATTCTAAATCAATAGAGACAGGTAGAATTGATAAGGGTAGTCATTCTAATCAAAGATTTAATACAATAAATATTGATTTTGAGTCTTATCCATTCTCTACAGAAACAATTCAAATATTACCATCATCACAAAAACCTGTAACATCAAATGATTTAAATAAGGTTTATTGTTCGAATTGTGGTAGGAAACTTAATGCAAAATTTAAGTTTTGCCCATATTGTGGAGCTAAAGTAGATTTCTGTCCAAACAACAATGATAATCAAAATAGAGGATATGTAATAGAAAAATGTCCTAATTGTGGTAGAAATGTAAGAAGTAATATGATGCAATGCCCTCATTGTGGAGAAATATTACGATAATTAATAAAATAAATACTTTAAAGGATAAGCATTAGCTTATCCTTTTTTATTTTTAATAAACAAATTTATCGAAAAATATTTAACATGTTCAAAGCATTATTAAAGACACTTTCTAGTTTATCTGGAAATATGAAACTTGGGTGTTTTGTTGATGATTATACTAAACATAATAAAACATATACTTGTAGAGTAAAAACTGCAAAGCTTTTACCTATTGCTCATACATTATTTGATAAGAACATATATGTCAACTTGAAAAATAATGCTTATGAATATGATGTTAAGAATTTCTATAAATATTATTTTGAAGTTTTCTATAAGTCAAGATTTAGTTTCTCAAAATTAAATACTCCAATTATTGATTTTTCTGAATATTTATATGATTGTAATGAAGACTTCAATTATGGATGTAAAAGAATATCTTATGAGAAATATGGAAATCAGTTAGCATTCTTTGCTCCTATCTATATAGAAAGTGCAGATGATTTAAATGGTAAGTATTTTAAGATAACATGTATTTTTGACAAGATTAACAAATTAAAGAAAGAATTGATTATCAATTTGTCTAATAGTGATAATGAAAACTATTTAGCTGACTATTTAAGACGATATGCTGAAAAAATCGATGACAAAGTTATTTATATGTCAAGTGCATATAAAAACATGTATTATGGAATTGATTTATTACATGGAGGATTTGTTAGAGTTGAAGATAATGTTAGTAGTAATCTTTATAAGAAATATTATACTATTAATGATTTTGACGCAATCATAAATTATGGATTTGAAAGAAATGCAATGATGATGAAACAAATCATACCATTGTCATTTTACTTCAATCCTCAAAACTTGTTGACAAATTATGAGAAATCAATATATAAAGATGCTAAGATATCCGTTTATGGATCTTGGTATACAGATGATATAGAAGAGAGTTTCTATAATTTTTCAGATAACTATAATTATTATGCCGAGTCATGTTATCAATTATCAGCAACTAACACATTTAATTTTGTCAATAATTCAAATAATATAATGAATTATCCTCATCCTGCATTCAACGAGGCATCAGCATCAAATTATAAATTCATTAATACAATAGTAAAGACTTATAATCGATGGAAGCTTAAGTATTCAACAGACGAATATCCATATATCATTAATAATAATTATGCATTCTCTGTTAATCAAAAGTCATTATATAGTTATAGAGAATTCCCATTGAATTATCGAAGTATTAATGCTATATGTAAGATGAAGAATGAGAATTATAACATGTTATTTGATTTAGATGACATTTATGATGAAAGTGGAAAGTTATTGAATATCAAATCAGAATATTATGATTTGTATAATAAGAATTATATATCAAATTTCTATAACTTATTAGTAAAGCATGATAATAGTGATACATATGATAATATATTTGAAAACAATAAATATTGGGGAGATATCTCTGCTGATAATAAAATATATTATAAAGGTGTATTATATGATTTGAATATTATGTATTCAAAGTATAAAGATATGCCAAAGATAAATAAGTTTGGAATATTTGTTAATCCAGAAATAATGTCTTGTATAACAAATTCTGAATATAATGATACGTATAATTCTGTTAAGTATACATTACATAAGAATGATTTAGATGATGATTTGAATGATATTGTATCTGAAATCTATTCATATAATTATATTAATGATAATTTAGCTTATATAACAAACAATGAATTTGTGTATAATGATTCTTGTGCAATTAATGATAGAGGAGGAGACTATGTAGATATTAATGGATATTTCATTGGTGAGTATGAGAAAACCAAAGATGATACTATATTAGACAACTTACATTATAATAAGAACTTATATATTGATATTAATGAATTGTTCATATATGATATTAATATATATGAATTGACAAAAAGAAATAATATTGTCCATGGATATAGGATTTTAGATGTCAAATATAGGAATAATATTGTTAGTGAATTATATAATGAGTTATATACATCAAATAAAATAAACAAATTCAATAATGATAATTTAATATGTAGTGAGAACAGGTATATTGAGAATGATGATATATATTGGGCATTTGATAACCTTTATTTCTCAATTTATCCTAATGTCACAAAGTATAAGTTATTAGATAATTCTGAATTATTGAATACATTAATATATGATGATAAAATAGTATTATATTTCTATACTGACTTTATATTATTAGATGACTTAAAGAACATTGATTCAAATATTATAAATCAATTGAATAAATATTATATAACAAATACTCTATATGATAAGACAGAAAGCCAGTCATATAGTGATATATGTTTTGTGCGTTTGACAAGTAAAGAAAATGATTATGGAAAATATTCTTTATATAATTTTAATCATAATGATAATAATATATTGAGTGATTTCTATGAGAATGTATTATATATAGATACATTCAATCTTAATAATTTATATCGTAAATATTTCCCAGAAGAGGAATTGAATTTCTATAAAGTCAAGAATTGTTATTGTAATTTCTTGAATATTGATCATCTTTATAAGTATATCAGTAAATTAAATAAAGATGAGAATCTAAGAATAAATAATGAACAAACAATAAAGGATTCAATATATATAAAGATACACTTGTTCAATGACATTTGTGTTGATAATGACAATTTATATTATATTAATACTGAGATAAAATATATCAAATTATCAGATTGTTTCAAGAATAATGATTTGACAATTAATGATTGTCTTAACTACATAGAATATAATGATAAGGGTTATTTCTTCTTTAATAACAATTTTGATGATACTGTTAGAAATCCTGAATTTGATCTACGTATAAAGAATTTTGAATTATGTTTCAAGAAAACTATGGGTATTGTCAATAAACAACTTTATGAACTTATTATGCAAATGAATAAGCGTAAAGTATTTAAAGATTTGTACCTTTATAGGATATATGATACAAATGATTATAAGTTTGAATATGTATTGAATACAATAAAAAACAGAAATAATATTTTGTCTCATATATCAAATGATAACGTTGTTGAGCTTTATCCTTATTTCAATAGTATTTATGTAGAGGATAAGATAAATACAAAAATATATAGAGATTCATTTTTAAATAATATTATTAAATGTGATAATATTCATGATCATAGCACATATATGTATAAATATAATGTTTATAATATTGATTATTTAGCATATATGCCAAAAGCAGATTATGAAAATTTGAATTTATGTGCTTATAGATATTCAATGTATCAACAATATAACAACGGATTTGTTGATCATAACACATTCTTCAATAAATACTTTAATATTGATCCAAATTCTAAAAATGTAAGTTATTCATATTATGGTAATATGTTGACACTTACTGTTGACGATACTACTTATGGATTCTATGTTATCCATTCAGAATTTGATAATACAAGAAATACTTTGAATTTAGTAAGTGAGAATATGAATGATATTAATGTTGTTTCATATATTAATGACATATCTGTTAATGATATATATACTAATCAATATACATATTTGACAAAATATTATCATAATATCATTCCTTACATTAATAACTCAAATGTTGTATCAGAATTATTAAACCAAATTGAGCCAATTATTATTCCTAACAAATATACATTGACAAATATATATAAGACATCAACGCCAGCTCCTGATGTTAATAACCAGATTTATTCATATGATATTGTCATAACAAAGAACAAGACTAATTTACAATTACTTCGTTATTTTGACAACATTGTTCCTTATTTATATAAAACAGATAATATAACTTCTTATTATATGTATTATAAAAATACAGGTGATTATATTGAGAAGAAACTTGATGATAAAAGGTTGTCATATATATTATATCAAAAGTCAAATAGTATTTATGATGATAAGGTAATAAGTTACTTTAATTTAGGAACTAATGGAAAATTTGATAAGTTGGATGATATTGGTTTAATGATTAACAAATATACTCCAACAGAATATAAGAATTTCAATAACAATAAGTTCTATAATTTGGAACAATCTTTTGAAGTGAAATTAAAATCTGATAATAAAGAGAATAAATATTTATTTACAAGACAAGAAATTGAAGAAATAGAAAACAATAAATCAAAAATTTTACAATATTTTACAGAACATATAACTTTAGAAAACAATAATTTAAAAGATCATGATGATGATATTTTATTTTTATATAAGAAATATGATGTAAAGTTTTCTCATATCATAAAATCATTCCATAAGAATGCAAATAATGAAAGAGATTATGATTTATATTCATTAACAATTAAATATACATTATTATAAAATGCCAATACAAAATATTCAAGGTTTAGTCAATAAAAACGGATTATCATATATAACAAATGGAGATTTTATTACTAAATATTATAATGAAGGTTTAGCCAACTTAGGACAAAGAAACGTAAATGATACTGTATTGAAAAATGTGTCGTTTACAGCTGAAGATTTGTTTAATGATGTAAAATCAATTAATTCAAATAATCCAAGTCCATATTTGTATATTATATATAAATATGAGCAAAATAATATTGGAACATTTTATACAATAAAGAATGATCTTGAAATTGATGAAAATGATGTTAATGAATTAATAGATATTATTGAAAGAATACAAACTAATGATGTTGATAGTTTAATTGATTCAGGTATATTAGTTAGATTTGATATATCTGTAAATCAAAATAATACAAATGAAAGTTTTTATATCTTATTAAACAAGAAAATAAATATCATTGCAGAACTATTTGATGCTATATATAAAGAAAACAATAATGTTAGTACATTATTCATTCCTGTTAATTATGAATTTGGATATGTAGCAAATGATATTAATGAATATGTTATTTATAATAGTTTTAAAGATATATATGTTGATGTAATGCCAGTAGGATTCTCTTCTGATGTTGATGATTATGAGCTTGAAAATTTGACATTCTATAAATCAAACATATTCTATTTTACTGAACATAAGTATATAAAAACTGATGTTTATGATTATTATTTTACATCAGAAACAAATGACGAATTACTTGTATGTTGTAAGAAATTCACATTACCTTATATAGATGATGATGACTATTGGTCTATTAATAATCAAAAGACAACTATACAAGCAAAAGCTCATGATGCAATAAATCTTAATATCATATTAGCTTACTATTATAAAGATTCTGATGATGTAAAATATGAATTCTTGTCTGGATTAAATAATGTTTTAGCTAATAAAGTTGGTAAGAATTCAGAAGCTTCACAATTCAATATAAAAGGTGATAATGGTGTAATCAAATGTGAGATAAAGACTCCAAAGATAGCCAAAGAAAACCTAACAAAAGAAGATATTGAATTAAATAAAGTATTATCAAATTCAACATTAGTAATTATATCTAAAATATCTGATATTGCGTCATATGATGCAGTGTTGAATGATGACAAATACGGAAATGGTTATATTACAACTTTATGGCATTATAATTCCGCTGAAGGACATGAACAATTTGAATGTATTTGTTTAGATGGATATGCATTAGATTTTAATCAGATGACAAATTTTGAAAACTTATTAAAATATGAAATAAAGCATATCAATCAAGTTAAGCCACACAATTTCTTATTTTCTTATTTAATATTTAACCATGTACATAAAGAATTAAAACAAGATACTAGTAAGATTACATACTATTATCCTGTTTTACAAAATATTATGTCTGGAAAATATGATCCAAAATATAACAATAATATGAATTTCTCTTTAAAGTATATTAACAATATTATTAGAGATAAAGATGGAGTTAATATTATTGATATTGCAGATCAATCAGATATTAAATATTTGAAGACTTCTTCAGAAGCTCAAACAACAAATGCTCTTTATACATATGTAGCAAATAATAAGATAAATAACTATAATGAGTTTGTTCCAAATTATAACATACCAATTTTTGATATGTCAGAATTCTTGATTAAGGATTCAAATGTAATGAACAAATATAATATACTTACATTTACTAATGGAGCAGATATATATTATAGTTATATTGGTACTTCAAAAGACACCGCCAAGAATATTTTAACTATTGGATCATATTTCTTGAATATCAACTTAGGTGAAAACACATTAGCAGATGCAAATGCAAAACAAAGTTTCAAAATACAAGATACATTGAATATTGATTTTGACACTATTAATGCAAATGGAAGTGTTAATGTTAAAAATGATTTGACAATTAATGGAGATCTTAATTTAAAGAAATTACAATGGTTGATAACAAATGTCAATGGTATCGAATTAAAGAGCGCAGTTATTGTTCCACAATTCAAATATTATAAGTTTAATAATAATTTCTATAAAGTAATTAATGTTAATGAATTGGAAAATACTATAAAGAATATACCAAATGAAGTGAATCCAACATTTGGCACGGAAGATGCAAAATATTATCTTTATATTTCACCAATATTAATGGTTCCAAATTCTCCAATTAATAACATGACATATTACTATAAGTATAATGATTTATTGATATTGAATAATTTGGTAAAATATTTAGGATTGAATACTTCAGCTGATAATGAGGTCATTAATTTTGAATCAACAACAAATGAGATTATATCAGTTAATGGCAAGAAAATGTATTTAGTTTCATCAAATAATATATTATCAGATTCATTGACAATTGTTAATACAACAGAAACTGGTGTTAATATAGAGATCTCAAATAGTAAAGAGTTTTATTCAGGAAATACTTTATATATAACATATATCAAAGATCAAAAGAAATTAATTGTTAATGAAGTTCAATCACACAAAGTGAAATCTATTTGGAAAATTCCAACAAATATAAATTAAATCGTATAAATGTTAAAATTCTTAATAATAGGTGAAAATTCAATCGATAAGACAAAACTCATCGATTTACTACTAACTAATGAAAATATGTTTAAAATTGCTAATATATTCATTACAAACCCCGAAAAGGCTAAAAATAAATATCATTATTTAATATCCAATGAAGAATTAAATAGATGTTATAAGAATAATGCAATTTTATATGTTAAGACAATATTAAATGAAAGCTATGGGGTCACATTAGATTCGTTTTATGAAAATAATGTCATATTCATGAATACAGAAGACTTCAATAACATTTCAAATAAAATATTCTTATCAAATAATGAATTAGTTATTGTCTGGTTAGATACTAAAAAACATGATCCAGAACGAATAAAAAGAGAAATCGTTGAGTCTCAATATGTAATGGATAAAATACAATCCGATCAATTAAATTATTTATATTTTTTGGATAAAGATAATTTAGAAGTAATGGATGTTATCTGTGAATATTTATTACATGAAGAAAAAAGAAATGAATTATTAGAAAATTATTCATAAAAAATTGAATATTTTATTTACATATTTCTATATTTGTATATTATTAAATATATTTTAACATATGTAAATGAATGATCACGGACAAGGAATGATTCCTGCAGGTAAATATATTCATAAATCTACTGGTAATGTTATTCATGTTAGAGATTCCTTTCAAGATGGTGATAATCTTGTCATAATGTCTGATCAAGGACAATTGTCTATGAAAGAATTTAGTGAATATTTTCAAGTAGAAGAAGGTGAAGATATGTATATACCAAATATTCAAGATTTATACGGAGGTGGATCAACAAATAAAAACCAGTTGTTAGCTCGAATAAATCAAGGTTTGGATCCGGAAGATAGAATTAAAATAGGAACAGAACAAAAAACATCAACAACTACAAATCAAGTAAATAATGTAAATAATAGTTCTGTATCGTCAAATAAAAATTATGATTTAATTAAAAAGGTTTTTGAAAAATATCCAATTGAACGGACAATTAAATTTGAAATAGTTGAAAATGAATGGCCATTTAAAGAGTTTAGTATGTTGGTTAATATACTAGATGTGCCGATTAAAGATATATGTAATTATGTTATAGATAATTTCTTTGATAAGGAACATCTAGTTGAATCATTATCAGAGTATTTTGAAGAACATATTAATGAGTGTTAAGAAATATAATGTTTAACTTTTAAAAATGGATCAAAATGAATACAAATTTGCAAAAGATATTGTTAATATAGATTATAAGATAAATAAAGTTTTGGAATACGTACATGAAAATTTTGGAGTTGCTGCAGAATATGATGAAGAAAACTCTATAATTAATTTATCTGCATCTAATATTAACGAAGGATTACAATTAGTTGCAGCAAATGATTATATAAAGAAAAACTTAGATAGAGATTTTGTTACAACAAATATTGATTAAAATTTTATTTAATCATATATAAGGTTACTAAACTTTAGTAACCTTTTTTATTTTTAATAAATGAAATAAAATTGTTATATATAAATGTTTGATATTAATGACAGAAATAACATATTTTCATATGTTCCAAGCAAATCAGATTTAACGGTTGATAATATTAATCTATATTTAAATTCTTTAATTTTTATTGGTGACGAAAAACAAATTTATCAACCATTAACAAATACTTATATTGGTATAGGTTTGACTGCATATAATAATTTATCAAATGACGTTAAAGCAAAAATAGATAAATTATATATACACAATCAATTAAATGATGATAATATATATTATTTTCCTGTATTAAAAACACCAAGTACAGGTTCATTCTATCATACATATACAAGTAATATGATAGGATTTAATCCATATAAACAATTGTTTATTGGTAATTTAAGTGGAACATCATACACGTCATCTTATTCATATATTTATCCAAATTCAAATGATAAGAATTTACCATTAATATTTGCTGATGTTACAGATAATATTAATAATACAATTTATAAGGGTGCTGAAAACTTTATTTTCTATAATCCTGCAAAAGGTTCATTTGGAGTTGGAAATAATATTGTAACTTCAGGAAATTATTCTATAACACAAGGCATAAATAATATGTCATATGGTGATTATTCACATGTAGGTGGTTCTCAATCAATATCATATGGCAAATCTTCATTTGTTCATGGTACTGGTCTACTAGTTGGATCTTATTCAAATGTTGTAGCATTTGGAAAATGGAATGATGCTAGACATGAAGATAGTGTATTCATGATAGGTAATGGTGTAGATAATGAAAATAGAAGTAATTTGTTCGAAATAAGAGATAATGGATGTGCATATGCAGAAACATTTGTAGGTAACTTAAATGGTCGAGCAAGATGGGCTGATTATGCAACTTATTCTACATACACAACATATACAACATATGCTTTATATAATAGTTATCAAAGTGTACATAATATATCAACAAACAAAAATTATTATATAACATTTAGTGAACATAGTACATATAGCTTAAGTTATATTGATACTGATTTCTATTACAATCCTTATACAAATGTTCTTAATTCTCCTAATTTTTCTGGTAATTTAACAGGTGATGTTACTGGCAATTTAACTGGTGATGTTACAGGTAATTTGACTGGTGATGTTACTGGTGATGTTACTGGTAATTTAACCGGTGATGTTA
>Ga0247608_10006742_pt1 | contig 11984 bp, 7 predicted proteins | sample 176DNAGHGlowgp2_FD_193490 | JGI IMG/M metagenome (GOLD analysis project Ga0247608, IMG submission 193490) | Sheep rumen microbial communities from Palmerston North, Manawatu-Wanganui, New Zealand - 1766 DNA GHGlow gp2 | ecosystem: Host-associated > Mammals > Digestive system > Stomach > Rumen ... | reverse complement strand
CTTTCATCAGCAAATTAAAGCTATCATATATACAATAGTTCTCATTGTACTACTACGAAAATTTCCAATAAAATCACTAAAAAATCATAAATTTGCCTGAATAATAATGATATGAACTTTTGTTTTACAGTGTCTAGTTTTTACTTCATTATGAGGAAATTATAATTGAGCAAGATGATGGCTAGATATTCCAGGAATCCCTAGTATTCAGCCTTCAGAATTCTTTAAACTTGCATATGTAATTTTTCTTGCTAGTCGATTAACAAGGAAAAAAGAAAATATGAATTCTCCACAATTTTTACTAGTTTTCATTGTACTAAGTGCTTTATTATACTTTGTATTTCTGCTAATCCCAGATTTTTGAACCGTTTTAATCATTTGAGCTACAGCTCTTGTAATGGTACGATTCTCAGGCTTGAGCCTCAAAAAAACTCTAGCTATTTTATGAATCTGACTATCAGCTTGAGTCGTTGCCTGACTAACTTTAGGTTTAGTAAACAAAAAATTTGATTATATAACCAAACGTTTTGAATATTTTTTCACTATAGATAAAGAAAAAATTGAATCAGAAAGAGAAGTAACATGATGGCAAACAACTCAAGCATTAATTGCAATTGGATGATGAGGATTCTTTTGAAATGGTTATGGAAACGGTTTACAAAAATATTCAAATCTACCAGAAGCTTATTGTGACTTTATTTTCGCTGCTTTTTCAGAAGAAATTTGATTTGCAGGTAATATCTTATTAATTGCACTTTATATTTGGATGTTTCGATATGTTTTAAAACATCTACAAAAAGTTCAAGATCCTCAACTAAAATTAATTTGAGTCTGAATTATTTCCCTAATCATCATTCAAACTCTTGTAAATATGTGAGTAAACGTACAGATTATTCCAACTACATGAATTACTCTGCCATTTATTAGTGCATGATGAAGTTCTCTAATGGTGAACTGTATAGAAATACTACTACTCTATAAAATTTTAAAAACTGAAAATAAAGTTTTACCCGTAAAATAAAATAACTATGAACTTTTTAGTTAAACAAGATGAAAAATTATACACAGGTAAAACATACCGCCATAATTTTCAGTGATTCGATTTTGAAGAAGAAAACTGTATATTTTATGTATGGCACAAAAAAGAAATAAAACTGATCGAATCCAAGAATTTATGATCTACTATGAATGTATTTTTCTTGAAAGATTGAAGTTTAAAAATAGATGAAATAAACGAAAATATTAAAAAATGAATTCTAATGGCTTGTCAGATTTTCAATGCTTTTGATGAAGAAAATGGCTGATTCTACAATTTCCTACCATACTTCCCAACAAAATTAGTGGAAACAAAAAATGAACTATTTAAAAAATTATGACTAAATATTGAGTTATCCAACAGTCCAAAATGAGTTTTGATTAAAAACAATGAATCACATAGCAAAATCTTGATTGAAGATTTAGACATTGAATGAAAAATCTGATTTCTTTTTGGATTAATTATTCTATATGGAAAGTTTGAAAATAAATGAGAAAAACTATCTGCAATCAAAATTCAGCTTCCACTTTTTGGACAATTCTTGTCAATTTGAGATGAAATAAAAAATATCCAGAAAAAACTACAGGAAGAATGAATATTTATTCAGATTTCAGAGAATATTCAGTGAGATAAACATACTTATGAAATAACTAGCAACGACTATGAATTACTAGAAAATTTCGCTAAACTTTACCTTCCTGTTGAAAATTTCTCTCAAATCACTAAAAGAGAGCAAGCACAGGAAGCTATACAGGCATTAGAAAATTTTCTTGAAAAAGAAGGAGAGTCTGAATTGAGAGAAAAAATAAATAATTCTTGTGTAAAATTATTACAAAAAATCTAATACGGGTGGTTGGTGTAGTGGTAACACATCGGTCTTCGGAACCGCTGTCGGGGGTTCGATCCCCTCACCGCCTGTTTTTTTATTCAGGCAATTTTTCAATTACTTTCTGCATTTTCAAAATTTTTCTCTGATATGGATATACTTTTGTATCACAACCCAAAAATGATGCAATTAAATATAAATGTAATCTCGAACTAAATACTTTTTCTGCTCACTTTAACATTTTAGCAAAATAGTCAAAATCTGACTCCCAATCCAATAAAGCAAAATCTACATCTTCTCATAAAGCTTTTTCCAGACGATTGGAATATTGTAAATCCTGATAGTAAATATTATTTCCCTTTGCTACTGGTACATAATAAATACGGTATCCTCTGTGAGAATATGATTTGATATCTTGAACGAGTTCATCAAAAAATTGCTCCGCATTTTTATTTAAATTCACAACTACATACGGCTTTTCTATCTTTTTTTCTTCATTCAAAGAAACTTTATCCCATTCATAAGCAAAATAACTCGTATCCATAAAAAACTCACAATTCTTCACATAATGTTTTATCTCTTCCACTGCATCAAAATCTCTCAAATAACAAGCTGTAGTGTATTTTAATAACGAAAGTAACTGTCTTTTCTTCTTATTATTTTTAGGAATTTGTACTCATCACATAATATATAAATCTGACTTTTTTTTCTTTTTAAATAAATTTTCTAGCTTCTTTTTCCACAAAAATGGTCGAATACTCATCCTCCAGTATCGATAGGCTGATGGATTTTCTTCTGTCAGAATTTCTCATCATCCAAGTATTATCGTATCACATTTTAAGAATCTCCAGAATCATTTCATTCCATACTTAAAGATATAACTGAAAAATGAACGAAATCATTTAGGCAATTCTGGAATAAATTTAACTTTACTTACATCTACAAATTGAGAAAAAAAACTACGCAACCATTCTGGTTCATAGCAGGCTATTGTAACTTTTTTTCACTGATCCAAAAGTAATTTTACATTTCAGAGTAGGATTAATTCATCTCAAAGATTTCTATATCCCCAATTTCATATAAGCAAAAATTCATCTCACTTCATATTTAAGAAATGATTCATAGAAAAGTCTGATTTTCTTTTTGAAGATTCCTTTATCATACACCCCAAAAATACAAAATATCCACAATATAATACTACTTTTACTCTCGTCTTTCTTGGATTCTAGACCTCATTAGCATCAACCACGCCCATTTTCTAAGTTCCTTCTTTTCTTCTGGATTATCTATCTGCGTCATTATCTTTCTTTCACTAAGAGCATCTAAATGCCTTGTATAATACAACTTTGTCTTTGTAGCATCTACCACATCATATCTATCTCACCGGAGCAATCTCGACAGAATAGTTCCAAATTCTGCTCTATCTAATATCTTATTTGGCATAAAATTCCTCATTCTAATTCACATCACTCACAAAGCACAAGCTTTCTGTGCATAAAGTTTAGTCTCAGGTGATTTCCATTCTGTTTCCAAATCCCACCATGCACACTGTGAAGGTATAGTAGATGGAATATCTCTTTCTAATACCTTTTCTGTAAATTTAACAACCATTTCAGCCATCGCTCACCTCGTTACATATCCATCTGGATCTGAATCTTCCCACGAAGTATCGATAATTCACATATCATGAGCCCACATATATGCAAAGAATGTATCCAAATCTACCATTCATCTTCCTGGCTGATTCGGAGTTTCTGATGTTCAATGTTCTTCACCTCATGAAGGCACATCCGAACTTCATCAATTACCTCATCATCAACCTCATCTACCACTCCATCATTTTCATTTACTCTCACTAATCTCTTTCCATATTGCCTTAACAACTACATCATCATACGGCATTGTATCAGGGATACTTGGCTCCCATCTCACAAATTCATATCATTCTCTGGTAGGATTTTCTGGTTTATCTATTACTTCTCAATAATCCCTCGTAATTGGAGGAATCTCCGTTCATCATTCTGTAACGAAAGTAATCGTATGTGCTCCATATGTCCATGTACTCGTAATTATCAAATTATTTGCAGGCATTTTTCAATCTAATGGTAGATTATCCCATCCATCAAACGTATTTCATGACCATTCTGGATCTGCAGGCAATGGAATATCTGCTCAATATTTAATTCACGTAATTATCGAAGTATTACCTCTATCCACTATAGTCAAATCATATGGATTTCTAGTGTAATAATATGGCACTGTTCATCCAGAAACAATGCTGACTTCTGCTCATGTCTGCAATGTAAATCATGTATATTCCTGTCCTGTCGTTATTATATAAGGTCAAACTGGACCATATTCTATACCACTACCAACCAAGACAAATCACGTTCCATCTACTTCTTCCTGATAATATTCAATTATATAAGGAACGACTCATCATCACCACTGTGCATACAAAGTCACCTCTCCAGATTCCACATATGTCAAATTTTTCACTTCTGCTCCATTTAAATATTCTACATCTCAAGATTCACTTGTAGACCATCAGACAAAACTATATCAATCTTTTGTAAATTTATTTAACGGCAAACTTACTCACGTCTTATCATATATCATACTCATGCCCGTCATAATTCATGATCCACCATTCGCATCAAAATGGATTGTATATCTATTTGGCTCAGTCAAGACATAAAAATATAATGAATAATTAGGCATTAGAAAACTGAATGATTTACCTTTGGTAGACAATTCACTCTGTGTTGGCCAAGAATCTTGAGCAACAGAAAAATCTGGAAACATTAACGTTCCGAATATTCCCCCAATCACTAATACAATTCAACATAAAAATCTTTTAAAATTCAACATGTAATGACTGAGTAAACATAAACAAGATCAAACTTTATTTTATTGTGCAGATTCTACACACATTAATTTATAGACATATTCTATCCAAAGTCAACATTTAAAATCAAAAAAATTTGTTAAATTTTTGTAGGTGTGTACAAGGAAAATATAAAGTCTGAAAACATAAAAAAATAGAGAGAGTCTCCACTCTCTCTATTCTATATTAATTAAGGATAAACGCTCATTATTCCTTCGACCAATTCGACTTCCTCTTTTCCCATTTTACGAAATGGTATCATGTCTTAGCTGTAGCACTTACATTTACTGTAGCTCCGTATTCGTACTGTCCAGCTCCACTTAATGTATCTACATGTGCATCTCCACTCAAGTATACATTCCACATATTTCTATCGTAGTACAAGTAGATTGCTGTTCTTCCGTACTTATCAATTGTTGTCGTAGCTACTGCTCATGATGTAGGACGTGTTGTACCTCCAGTTAAGTATCATGCACTATAGTCAAATCCTGTGAATGTCTTCTTTAGATTTGCAAGTGTAAGTGTACTATCTGTAGTTCCTTCTAAGTTATCAGTTCCACTTAATGTGTAAGTATTAGATCCTACATTCTTTACGTAATGGTATACTACGTAATCAGTATCATCTCTAGGTGTCCAATCTGCTTTAAATTTAATATCTGTAAATCACTGTTCTGTAGACAAGTTCATGAATGTAGTAGCTCCTGAATTAACAGCTGCACTATCTCATGTTGTTGTTATTGTTCCTAGAACATGTTCTACTCATCCACTCATTCATGTAACAATCCATCATGAGAATATATATCATGATTGTTCTGGATTATCAAGAGTTGTTACCTGATCATATGTAAATTCTATAACTTCAGCTGCTCAATGAGATTCTCCATCAGCATAATCTACACTACCTGAATATTGGTTAGCTACACAGCTATCTCCAACCTCATGGTATCATGCTCTACATGACCAAATAGCTTCATATGTTCTATTTCCTACTGATCAATGAGCGATAGTTACTGGTTTCTTTGGTGCTGAAGTAATATCTGTTCATGACCATCCTTCAAATACACTACCTGTATCTCTTGTTGGATCAGCTAATGGGATATCAGCAGATTCTACTGTATATTCTGATGGATATGTTCCTGTTCCATTATGCAAGATCATTGTAATTGTATAATCATCTCTTGTTACCTTTGGAGTAATTGTTACAGATGATGCTGGCATATTAAATGTAGCTTCATCTATATCTCCAGAATTAGTTACTGGAACTGTATTTCCATTAGCATCTTCTACTTCCCAATGATCAAATGTATATCATGATAATGTATCTGCACTAAGTGTTACTTCATCATCATACTTATATTGTCAATCTGAGTATTCACCATCAGCTTTAGCTCCTGTAATTCCAGTTACACTAGCTATTGTTCATGTATAACTCAATCTTTTATACCTAATATCAACCACTGTGCTTCCATCTCATGTAATAGGAACATTTACTATATCACCGTCAACTTCAAATCAGCTAAGAACAATTGGTCTAGCATCTGTATTATCTAGTGTTTCTCATGTTTGAGTCACTTCTACTGGAACAACACTATAATTTCAGCTCAAATTCTGATAGAAGTGTCTTACTGTATATTCTGTATCTTTATTTGGTCTACATTCTTTCGCATCACTACTCAAATAGAATCAACTTAAACATGTCCATGTAGCAGTATAAGATCTATTTCATGTAGATCATGTTGGAATTGTTACTGTCATTGTTGGTCCAGCTAATTGAGTACCTCCAATTACTCATCCAGTCCATCATGCAAATTTACTATAAATTCTAGTTGGATTATTTAATGTGATACCACTAGACTCTACTGTATAAGTAGTTGGATTAGCAGGACTTACTGTTCCTGATCTAGTATTATATGTAATATTATATGTTATAGGAGTTGCATAAGCTGTCTTTCCTGTAGAGAATGCTGGCATATTAAATGTAGCATATTCATCTTCGTATCAGCTCCATGTTCATCCTGTATATCATGACTTCAATGTGAAACTCAATGTTACAGGCTCATCGTATTTGAATGAGATTTGTGTACTTGAATTAGTTGTAGCTCCTGTTGTATTAACTGTACCTACTCATTTTACTGAAGCTACTCATCTACCCGCAGTAATTGTCAAGTTGTTAGAGTCTCTGGTATAACGATATGTAAATACTTTATTTCCATCTGCATCAATGTTTCCACTAGTTGGAGTATTTGCATCTGGTGTAAATCATGTATATACATGTACAGATGGAGTTACTGTTGTATCTGTTGTTCCACTCAAGTTATCTGTCTTAACTGGATCTGTTGGATATCATCCTGTTAAGTTTTCTAGATAGTGCTCTACTGTATATGGTGTATGTAAATTCTTACTCCATATGGCTTTGAAGTTTACATCTCCACTTGTTGCACGTAGGTTTTTAAACTCTGTTCCTTTTACTCCTGTTGCACTAGTTGCATTAGATGCCTGTCATCCTACTATATGTGCTTCACTATCCATATTTGTAATTGTCCATCATGAGAATGTATATCATACCATTGATGGATTATTTACTGTAAAGTCTTGATCATAAGTTGCTTCATTTGGATGACTAGCGCCATGAGCTGGATCACTTGTAGAAGATCCTTTGTTTAGATCATATGCTAGGTTATACTTATTTGCATTCCATTGAGCATAGATAGGAATTTCTACACCATCTTGTGTAGTCCAGTTGAACACATCTGCTTTATCAGGATAATTTGTTCCACTAGCGTTTTTCCATCACGAGAACGTATATCATGTTTTTGCATAAGCATTTGGTGTTAACGTTCACGTCGTATCATAAGTGAACACTTTTCCCGTCATTGTTCATGAAGTCTTTGTAGTTCCACTATATGTTACAGTATACGTGTTTGCCTCTGTAATTGCATAAAGATATACATCCTTATTCGGCATAATAAAACGCAACGCTGGTTTCTCCAAATCAGCACCTGTTAATGAATCATAAGGTTTTGCTGTTGCTTGCGCATAAGTTAGTGATGTTAGCAAATTAGTCGCCCCCAATATTGCTACTGCACTCATGCTAATAAACTTTCTAAAGTTGGACATTTAAATAATAAAAATAAAGTAAAATAAATTTTTATTTGACACATAATTATAATTGAAAAATTTTTTCTGTCAAATTTTTGGGGACTTTTTTTAGTATAATATATATTAGTTAAGAATTGATATTTTCAAGCTCGCCACAACTTTTTATTAAAAATCTTTTAAAAAAATAAATAAATCTGAAAATTTTTGAATACCTATACCTTACCATTCTATGACCATAATCGAAAAACCCGTATAAAAAATCCAAAGCAACAGGATTTTTCATCGTTCTACTAACAAAAAAAGGACAGATTTCTCTGTCCCTTATCTGAAACTAATTAACTTCTAGTAATAAATATATCAAATAATTCCTGCACGACTTGTAGATTCAATTCTTTGTGTTACAACAAACTTTCCAGCATAGTTCATATCCTCAACCAACATCTTTGAACTATCTCCATTATAAGGATATTGTCTTACGATTCATACATGACCTGCTGATGAACGTAATTTACTATACACAACTATTGAACCTGCACGAGGAGTCTTGGATACTGTATATCCTGCAGCTTTAGCTGCGCTATACCATGCCGAAGCATTTCCACCAAATGGTCTTTCTTGAGTACCATCTGACGTATACTTGAATATAGAAGGAACCTGTGTAGCTACATACCATGTACAATATCCACGATAGAATCCATTGTTAATATTAGCATTATATGTCCATTTCTTAACTATCTTGCTCGAACTTGATGTTGTTCATGCAGATGCTGAACTTCATCATCCATTTGAAACAGTCGAAGAACCAGAATTCTTAGTCGTTGTTTTGGTTGTAGTTTTTGTAGTAGTAGTTGCCTTTGGTTTAGGTTTTACGATAGGTATACTCAAATCTGGCTGAGCCTTATCAATAAATCCTGGAATATTATTAGCCTTTTCTTCTGAAAGGTTAATGAAAATTTCCTGTCCTTCATAAAGGATTTCACTATCATCTGTAATATAGTTCAATGTCATCAGATCTTTTAGATCCAATCCATATTTATTTGCAAAGACTTTAATATTCTGATTTTCTCTAACCTTATAAAGGATTCCGTCTTCTTCATTTGTTACCACAATCTTCTGTCATGGTTTGATAGAAGAAACTCCGTTTATCTTTTTAAGATTTGAAACCGTCGTTCAGAATTCAGTAGCTATTGACTCAAAAGTGTCTCACTGCTGAACAATATATTGCACTACAGCAACATCCTCCGTCTCCATTGAAACACTCATGGCATCCAAATTGATAGCTACATCACTTGATCCATTGGAAACGAAAGTAGGATTCACATACTGTAAATCTTCTGATGAAACGTACCTATCAGCTAGAAATACGAAACATCCAAATACAAAGAGGCAAGTAATCGTTAGAATAATTCTACCCTTACTTACTTTGTGTGTTCTAGTCATATAATCAAATAACATAAATGGCGGAGGGGGTGGGATTCGAACCCACGAACCGAATACTCGGTTAACAGTTTTCAAGACTGCCGCGTTCAACCGCTCTGCCACCCCTCCACAAGAGAATTCATTTCACACTTTAACAATGAAACATTAAGAATTCACTGCGGCTGAACATTGCTACATGTATAATTATAAACATTTCAGATTGATTTTCAAGTCTGATATGATTATACTACCCAATAATGATAATATATAATATTTACATTTACTCACAATAATGTATAATAGCATAGAACAGATAAAGGTATTTTACCCACTTCAAACCTGAGAAAATAACGAAATTTTAAGAAAAAAATCTGAGAAGGTTGACATTTTTGATGATGAAGTGAAAGAATTTTCTGAAATTCTATTAGATTTAATGTATGCATATGATTGAGTTGGTTTAGCAGCTCCTCAAGTAGGAAAAAACATTCGTGTAATAGCTACCACTCAATGGAAAGAAATCAAAAAATGACGCAAAACTGATAAAAAAATCATCTGAGAAACTGCAATGATAAACCCAGAAATCTTAGAGCACTCTGAAGAAAAAAGAAAATGAGAAGAAGCCTGCCTTTCTGTTCCTGGATTATGTGGTGACGTAGAAAGATGGACTTGGATAGTCATAAAATACCAAGACAAAAAATGAAAATTTCACATACAGAAATACACATGATTTAGTGCCGTAGTTATCCAACACGAAATGGACCATTTGGATTGAGTTCTATTTACTGACAAAGTGATAGGAAAAATAAGAAAAATCGATAATAAATCTGAATATTAATACCATTATCCTAAAACTCCAACTCATCGAGATAAACTCCAACAAATATTTTTTATATTGTCATTTCGAGCGAGCACAAAAATCTAGATAAATATAAAGCAAAATGGATTCTTCATTTTTCACCACGCTAAGTTTACACCGTTAAACGGTGCGTAGCAAGCTATCACTTCACACAGAATAACTAACCAAAATTATAGTTAATCTTTCAAAAGAGGAAACTTTTACGTCTCCTCTCTTAATCATTACATTAAATATTAATTTCATCATTAACCATTTTTTTCTTCTTCCTCTTCTTCTGTTCTTTCTCTTTCTCTCCATCTTACGAAATGATATCATGGTTTAGGTATCGCATTTACTGGTACTTCACTTCCACATTCTCGAACAGCTTCATCATCTACAACCCCATCTATCTCTAGATAATCAATATGCTCATCTCCACTCAAATGTACCGTTCGATTATTTCTAGTATAGTATAGATATATCTCGGTACTTCCATCTCAATTAATCGTAGCCTGTGTTACAATCTCTCATGGTCAGTTTTCTGATCATGTTAAACTTCATCTATCATAAGTAGCACATACAAATCCATCAGCTCTAGCCAATGATGATAATGTTAATATTGCATCAGATGTTCATTGTTTTGGTTCTGTCTGAGCTAATTCATATGTTCCTGATCAGACTTTCTTCACATAATGATAAACTGTATATGGTGTATTAGTATTCGCTTGCCATGTTGCATTATAAATTCTATTTCCTGTACTTCATGATGGAATTATTACTCCAGTCTGTGGTGTAGTTCCATTAGATCCTGTCCATCATAAGAATGTATATCATACTTTTATAGGTTGCTGCAATGTGATTTCTCAGCTTTCTACTGTATATGATGTTGGATTAGCTGCAGTTTCTGTTCATCAATTCAAGTTGTATGTAATTGTATATTCAATAGGTTCACATGCACTTCAATTTAATTGGTATCCAGTCTCACAAGTCCATTTTGCATATAAATGAATTACCTTATCTTCAGTATTGATTGTATATGAATCACCTCACAATCATACTAGAGTTCAGCTTTCTGCTGACGTATACCATCATAGGAATATATGATGATCTGCCTGCGGATCTAATAATGTTATAGTAGTTCAAAATTCATTATTTAACACATTTGAACTTCCATTTACATCATCATGATAAACTATAGTTGTCTTCTTAGGTTGAAGCACTGGATAAATTGTTGATGTTCTATTTGTATGATCTACCGTAAAGTTTCCATCATTAAATTCTATATTAGGAGATACTTTACCATTTTTATAATTTAAAACATTTCCTCATCCTCTTATATATCATTTGAAGTCATATCCATATTTAGTTGGGATAGGTAATGAGTCTTGTCCCTCTAATGTTGTACCTGCAGCATTTAGACTCTTTCCATATATTACGGTTAATTCATTTATGGAGACATCACAATCTGAATCATCTATATATAGTGTATATGTCAGAGGTGTAGAATTGTATTTTAATAATACATTTCCATAATGTCATGTACCAATGTGCATATCAGTTATCATATTTTCGATATCTAACCATGATCAGTCTGATTCATTTTCATCTACATCCCAACCATTAAATACATATCATTCCTTAAAATTGGTATATAATGTTAAGTCATCATCTGGTGTATATTCTATAACATTAGATTCAGGATGATTCCCTTGTCAATCATACAGATTTCCTGATGATGTATTATATGTGATTGTATATGTATTAGCTTGCCATGTAGCATTATATGTTAATGCTCCACATGTTCATCCTGCTATCGTTACACTTGTTTGGGCTGTACTTCCATTTGCTCCTGTCCATCACTTGAATGTATATCATACTTTTG
>Ga0247608_10006741_pt1 | contig 11985 bp, 27 predicted proteins | sample 176DNAGHGlowgp2_FD_193490 | JGI IMG/M metagenome (GOLD analysis project Ga0247608, IMG submission 193490) | Sheep rumen microbial communities from Palmerston North, Manawatu-Wanganui, New Zealand - 1766 DNA GHGlow gp2 | ecosystem: Host-associated > Mammals > Digestive system > Stomach > Rumen ... | reverse complement strand
GCACTCGTTCTTATACGTGGCATTATTCAAAAGATGAGAAGTAGCAAGCCCCCAAAGGTCAAACAGAACATACTCATTGCCACGGAAGCGGAAAACATCGGCTTCAAAATTGGGGTTCCGGTCTGCCTTGGTGTTGCCTTCGGCAATATTCGCGGCGGCTTTGCGCTGCTGCTGCTCCCACTGAAAATAGTCGGGGCTGTACAGTTTCCGGATATACTGCTCAGTGAAGGGAATCGCCTTTTTGAAGTCAAACATGGAATTGAAAGCGCCTACGGCGTCAACCTTTTCAAGGTCGGCCATGTAGATTTCCATAATGCTATCCCACGGCAGAACCTGCGTTTCGCCCTTGGCAAGCATTTCAAGGTAAATCGGGCGCTTTTCCGCATAATAGGCGGTATTGAATACGGCGGGAACGCTGAAAGTTTCGGCAACCAAAAACTGCTTGCGGTCATAGATAACGCCTTTGCGGTCGGTGATAGTCCAACCAATATCATACACAAGCGGCTTGGCAATAGCAATGCGCTTCTTGCGCTCGGGGTCGTCGCCGGCGATTTCATTAGCAAAAGGCAGGGTAGCGGTTTCGGTATCAGTAACCATGTAATACAGTTTCTTAGCCATAGGATTTAAGTTCCTTTCTGGTTTTTCGGTGTTTCCCTTCACCTGATGTAATTATTATATCACGGGGTGGGGTATTTGTCAATAGGATTCTTTGTTAAGTGTGTGTGAATTAGAGTGAACGTACATTGAAATTAACATATGCTTAAAATAAAAGCCGCCTTATGGGCGGCTTTTGATTATGGCTTCGCCGTGTAGGTGAAAGCAGACTTGCCGTTATCGTGCTTGACGATTTCGTCCGCCCACATCACGCGCAGAGCGTAGTTGAGCTTGCCGACAGTGAAGCCGTCCGGCCACACATTAGCGTCGAAAATCTCCCGCGAGGTCTGCGGCGTATCGGTCAGAGCGCTCAGCAGAACCTTTTCCGCGGCGTCGTACAGTGCGGTCTTTTCGCTCGCCTTATCTGCGAAACGCTCATACTCGGCGCGGATGTCCTCAACCACAGTGGACAGGTCAACGGTGTCGTCAGAGTTCACGAAGTAGTTATACAGAGCGGTGATGGTGTTCTTCTTCATAGTGTTTTCCCTTTCTGGTTTGGCGGGTTTTCCTTCCCTTTGATGTATTTATTATAGCACCGATTGGCTATAATGTCAAGTTAAGAGTTTGTTAACCATTCGCGGCGTCGCCATGGGACTTGTGGTTTAGCCGCTCTCTAACTAAGTAGATTGGTCACCCATCCTTTACTGTCCGTCCCTTGTCCTCTTGACATTTATATTATAGCAGAAACGCTATCAAATGTCAAGTTAAGAGTTTGTTAAAGGGTTCTTCCTCAATCTACTGGGTTCTTTCAACCAGATTCGGCAGGGACCCTTTAACATCCTCATTATATCACGATTTCCAAACTTTGTCAAGTTAAGATTTCGTGAAGCAGTTTTGGGTTTTGGGAAGTGCTTCCCTCGCCTTCAACTGTATATAGTATAGCAGAAATGAAACGAAATGTCAAGTACCGGGTGGGTTAAAGGTATGTAAAATAGAATGTACGTACTATATAATTAACTTGAAATTAAAATGAAATTCGGGAAATTATATTATGATATATGTTTGATATATTTAATTATATTATAAAATGAAATTACACGGATTTAACAATCCGTGTTATCTACTTTTGCGTGTTCTATTTTCCAACTGCCTTGCTTTGTAAAGAAAAGCATAGTAGTCGGCTCGGTATCGGTATCAAAAAGGGTATCCTCCCACTTGGTGATATATTCAAAGACCGCATACTGTGCTTTTTCCCAAGTGGAAAACACGCCATAAACGCTATTGAGAAAATAGCGGGACTGTGCGCCGTCTTCGTAAGTCACTACATATACGTGCATTATTCTTTTTCTCCTTTCATGGCATTGCGACAAATCTGCTTACCTTCTTTGCGGTCACGTTTCTTGTTCTTCTTCTTCGCAGGCATCACGGAGGGGCGATAGCCGCACCACGTTTCACGATTCTGATTTTTCTTTTCCATTTGGTTTCCCTCACTTTCTGATAATAGTATATCAGAAAAAGAGAATTATGTCAAGTTAATAATAAGTTAAATAGGTTGCACGTACAATCTATTTAACATAGAATTAAAAAAAGAAGGGCGATTGCTCACCCTTCATAGGTTGGAAGGTGATTACTCACCTTCCATAGGCTGGGACACGAGAGCCTTAAAGCCCACCGTGTTAAGGTCTTTCACAACCTTGCGCGCGGCACGCTTGCGCTCCTTTTCCTTTTCGGCGCGTTCTGCCTTTTCTTTGCGCTTTGCCGCCTTGTCTGCGCGGTCGGCAAGCACGAGTTTCCAATCTTCGGCGGCGGCGTAACCGTCATAAGGGATGTAACCGCCATTGCCGTCGCGCTCACCGCGCGGGATGCTGACTTTGATAACGGCAAACTTTTCGTTGCCTTCGCTGTCAACAATGGGAAGGGCGAGTTCGGATGCACTAACGGGGAGAATGTCGCTGATAGGATTCACGGCGTCAATGATGGTCTGGAGAACCTGATTGCGGATTTCGGTTTCAAGGGACGCTTTACTCATGGGCGTTATTCCTTTCTGGTTTGTAGTGTTTTCCTTCACTTTCTGGATATAGTATAGCAGATTCGGGAGGGAAAGTCAAGTTAAGAAATCGTTAACAATTTCTTTTATTGTGATTTCTTCGGGGAGACATTCAAGATATTCTATATACAATTCTTCATTTTCATCGGAGGCGCAAAAGGTCATGTCATCGGTGTCAATAGTCACGGTAATAATCATTTGACTTTCTCCTTTCATTTTCTATAATTATTATAGCACAAATTCCAGAAAAAGTCAAGTAAATTTTTTGTTAATTTGAATGAACGTGCAATCTAATTAACATTGAATTTAAGGAAAAGTCGGCTTTACGCCGACTTAACCATTTCTGCCAGAACCTCAAAGATGTATTCCGGTTCAAAGGCTGCGCCGTTTTTCCATGTTTCACGGTTTCGCGCTTCATCGTCAAACAGAAAACCACCGCCGCAAGTCTCCCACTTATTAGTCCCATAAGGGACGATTTTAATTTCATCCCATTTAACACTTGGCATGTGATGCCCGAGCCAAAACATTTTTGCGCCTGACACAAGCGCGTCATATTCCGGCGTACTAGATTTTGAAAGCCACGAAATAACGCCGATTTCAAAGCCCATTTTCTGAAGGCGATTCAGATAACGCGCAAGGCGGGAAAGATTCACAAGCGGACGGGCGATTTCGTAAGGGGTCGGATCGCTGTCAATCAGCATCGGGAGCCAATTTTCAACGCCGTAGAGGTCGGCAATTGTGCCGTCCATATCAAACCAAATCTTTTTCATTCTGTGTGTTCCCCTTTCGTTTTTCTATATATAGTATACACGAAAAGCAACCAGAAGTCAAGTTAAGTGTTTGTTAACTACAATGTACGTGCATTGTAATTAACATAGAATTAAAGCGGACGTTAAGTCCGCTCAATCACCATCAGAAGTTCGCCAGTTTCGGAAGAACACACATCGGCATAATCAAAATTATGCTTAACAAGAACTTCACAAATGCGTTCGGCGATGTCGTCCATGGAACCGCAGTCATCATAACGCAGAGAAAAACCATCGGACTCAGAGTAGAAGGAAACAGTAACATGGGAAGTATAGGTGTGGCGAATGTTGATAGCCATAATCGGTATCCCCCTTCTTTTTTCTATATATATTATAATCTACTATTTGAAAAAAGTCAAGTTAATTATTTGTTAATTTGATAGTACGTTCATTATAATTAACATAAGGATAATGGGAATTATTCCCATTTCTTTGGTATTACCATATTGACAACTGTGCGGCTTTCAAATGTAAAATTTTTTATACCCTCATCCCAAACATAAGCAAAAAAGACAATTATATGCGCTGGGATAAAAAGAAGCAGATACACAGGCCATTTAATTACTGCGCGTGCGCGAGTACAATCGCATGGCATGGGCTCAAGATAGTGATTGCAATTCAGCCGCATGAGACGGTGAGGCTTTTTGTAGCCCATGAACTTTGCGAACTCTTTGTAGCTTACCTTCATAGTTAGTAGCTCCTTTCATTTTCTACATATATTATAGCAGCTTCGCAGCTTCTTGTCAAGTTAAGTTTGTGTTAAAAGCAGCTTCCAGCTTCCAGCTCCATGTTAAATCTATGTTAATTAGAACGCACACGAACAGGGCTGCGCCGCAACTTAACGCAACCTTAACAACCGGAACACATCCGGCAATTAACATGAATTTAACAGTAGCTTTACTCAAACTTAACACTCCTTTAACTCAGACATAACATTCACCTCTTTCCCCTATATTCCACCATAAGGCATTATACCGCAGAACCGCGCCATTGTCAAGTTAAATGTTTGTAAATTGGACTGCACGTGCATTCTAATTAACATTGACATAATAAAAACCGCCTTTTAGGCGGTTTTGCGTATTCCAAATGAAAACCGGTCTGCCCAAGAAAATCGCAAGGCAGTGGCTTGCTTATAAGTCAAGCCAGAGAGGACAACCGCGCCAGTGGTCTTATTATAAATTTCGTACATAAAGAGATTCCTCCTTGCTTTTGATATATATATTATACCAATTTGAATGTTAAGAAGTAACCATAATACAATTAAGTTTATATAAATTTGAATGCACGTACATTGAATTTAACATAAAATTAAAGGGCGTAAAGCCCTTTTTAGTCATTGCACCAGACATAACCGTTGTGGTACTTGCGCGCGATTTCCCACGCCTCAAAAATATCATCCGCCGCGCCATAAATCCATTCCGCGTCATTGCAAGGAACAACCACCAGGAAATTCTTGTTAACCCATTCTTTGCGCATACCCTTCATTGTCTTTTCTCCTCTCTTGTCTCTGTTGTTGTACCGTTTTTTATTTTATTATATCACAAAATTTTGATTTGTCAATATATTTTGAATGTTAATTTTATGTGTATTAGAGTGTACGTACATTCTAATTAACATAGATTCAACAAAAAAAAGGTTGATTACATCAACCTCTTGAAGTCTTTTGTGACGTCGGTCATGCTGTTAGTTAGCCAAACTTCAATGCCGGTGCAATGCTGCTTGTGAAGTTCCCAAACAATATTGTTTGCGGCGGCAGTGGTGTGCGCGTAGACGTGATTCAGATTGCCCTCAAAAGTGTCATACCAGATAGTATAAAGCGGAAGATTCATGGTGTTACCCTCCTTTATTTGATGGTTTAATTATATACTCGGGACGGTTAAAAGTCAAGTTAATTTTTGGGGAAATAGACAGTACGTGCTATATAATTAACATGAAATTAAAGAGGAAGATTACCTTCTTCCTCTTCTTTTTGCGCTAATGCTGGTTTGGTTAAATCTGTCATAAGCACTTATTTGTCTGTATTCGTTGTATTCATTGGCGGTTATTTCTTTGACTATCATCGCAAGTCGTGTATGCTTTACACTCGGCATTTTTCGCGCTTTGTCCATTGCTTCGATAGCGTTGTTTGCAATAAATACAAACTTGATTTCAGTGCTATGTCCAGTGCCGCAATGACCACGGTGGCAAATAACCATAAAATACTTCATAGGGACAACCTCTCTTTCATCTTTTATGATTATATTATACATCATAATGGAATAAAAAGCAAGTTAAGTTTTTGAGTATTAGAATGTACGTGCTATGTAATTAACATAAAGTAAAAATAAAAGTAGGGTATTACCCTACTTTTACCGCGGCGACATACCACACCTGATCGGTGAGATTAGACAAAAGCGTGGCGGCGTTAAGCGCGTCCTTGTGAGTATCAAAGTAGCGGGTGCCCTGAAAACCTTCAATAGTGCGAATAACGAACTTGTACATGGTATTTACCTCCTTGCTTTTATGGTCTTATTATACCATAGGTGTAGTAAAGAGTCAAGTTAATTTATAGTTAATTGGAGTGTACGTTGAATTTAATTAACATTGGTATAATAAAAGCCGCGCGGTTAGCTACTCCGCGCGGCTGGGCTTCAAACATCATCAACTTGCCCAAGGTTGACGGGGAACGGTTTTCAATGTAATGGTGGGGTCAGTTCTCCACCGCCAAGTGGTCTGTTGCCCCTTGCTCTAATAAGGCGGCATCCTATCAACGCTCCTTTCTCCCTTTCGACAAGTCTATTATAGCAAAAAATCCAATAGAAGTCAAGTTAAAAAATGATTAATTAGAATGTACGTGCATCATAATTAACATAAAATTAAGGTTGGGATTACTCCCAACTTTCGGCGTATCCAGTATAACGCATGGTTATGATGGCATCATCATAAATTATTTCGGTGCCGTTGTCGTCCATGATCGCGGCGACAATATCACCCACTTCATAATCCTCAATACCAAACCAGACCCATTCATTTCCCGTGCTGTCAATCAGAACAAGGGCGTCCTGCGCGGTGTCCGTCGCGCTCACGATGAAAGCCTGCGGATACATCTCGGCGCACGCGGTGGAGAAAGTAACAACCAGAGCGAACAGAGCAATAACAGCAACAAACTTCTTCATGTGATTTCCCTTTCTGGTTTTTAAGTGTTTCCTTCACTTGTTGTATATATTATAAGGGATAAACGCTTATTTGTCAAGTTAATAGTAAGTAAAATTAGGTGTACGTACATTATAGTTAACATATAAATAATAAAAAATCAGGGCATTAAGCCCTGATATAAAGCCGGCGGACGGCCGCGGCAATACTGTTATACATCGCGGCATCAAAATCTTCAAAAGATACCGGTTCATCAGAGAACCCAAACCCGTCAAAAGTGGCAACATAAGCATCATAGACTTCCATGCGATACTGGATGGACATTTCCTGCCAAGGCTTCAAAATTTGCTTTTTCATGGGGATTACCTCCTTGCTTTGATGATATCATTATAGCATAAAATCGAATAAAATGCAAGAGGATTTTATGTTAATTTTAGATTTATTATTTTGTACGTGGAATTTAATTAACATAGATTTTAAAAAATAAGTGGTTAATAACCACTTATTATATCTTCTTCCTGCCAAAACTTATGGTAGTGTTGTTTATCAATGTCATAACGCGTTATGTGCCGCGCGGCATAATAGGCCACGCGCCAAGTATCGTGCGGATTTTTCGCCTGAATAATGCCTTCAAAGTGGCGGCGGCTTGTACCGTTTTCCCATATAGCCGCGGCGGGTTCGCCTTCAAGAGTAATTATCACAACACGAACGACAGTAGAAGCAACAGAAACAGAAAACCCATGAGCAGACTTAATGATACGCATAGATATACCCCTTTCTAAAATCCAAGTGGCGCTCTCTCGTTTACAAGATTATTATACATCTGCCAGGATCGAAAGTCAAGTTAAATCTATATTAACTTGATTGCACGTGCATCTAAATTAACATATTGATAAAAAAGAAGGGATTAAATCCCTTCCTTGTAATTGATTTCCTCAATTATCATAGTGCGCGTCTCGTGCGTGCCAAGGTCACGGTATTCGATGATGGTGACGGTTTCGTCATAGTCGAAGCCCTCGCACAGATAGCCGCAGACGGCAATCCGGTTCATGGCCGCGGCAATGGCGTTGTTCATGGTGTCGCGCGCGGTGATGACTTCGTTCTCTTCACGGATGATGTAAATCTTCTTCATAGGTTTGTACCCCCTTCATTTGATGTATATATTATACCATTTTGAATATTAAGAAGTAAGCATTATATGATTAAGTTGAAGTAAAGTTGAATGCACGTACATTATACTTAACATTTATTCAATAAAAAATGGAGGATTAATCCTCCACGTAAAAGCGCGGGTAACGCCCGGTTTCATTGTTGCAATTGTAGTAGCAGAACTCATTATAGAAGTTGTCAAAGTTGCGCCACATCCAACCGGGTTTCATGTGAATTGCAAACTGCGAATCGGGCCGCATGTTGGCAGGAACGATAATAAAGGGCTTGCCTTCCTTGTACAGTTTGCGCGCGGTGGTCTTATTAATCTGTTTCATGGGGTGTACCTCCTTCAAACTTTGTATCTATATTATACATCCGGGGTATATATTTGTCAAGTTAAATGATTGTTAAGAAGCGTGTACGTGCTATATATTTAACATTGAAATAATAAAAGAAATGAGGGATTAATCCCTCAAATCTTTTTCAGAAATTTCAGTCATGGTGCTGAAAAGATAGATAATTACATCATGGATTTTGTTGCGGTTATTCCAAAGAAAGTCACGGGCGGCGCGAGTAGTATAGAAGTAACGGTAAATTGCGGTATTGGTAGAGTTGTCGATGTAATCAATAGAGTACAGAGGAAGATTCATATTTAGTACCTCACTTTCGGGATCGTCGATTGCTTTCCTTTGGAACAATTATATTATAGCAAATAAAAATGAAATTGTCAATATGAAATTGGGAAACTTAATTTGAAATTAACATAAGTTTTGGGATACTAAAAATGAAAATGAAATTGCATTTCAGGAATATAAAATGAAATTAAAATTGAAATTGAAATTATGGGAAATAAAAATGAAATTGCATAATGGGATATATTATATTGAATAAAAATGAAATTTTAGGAAAATATTATAAAATGAAATTGTAAAAAATATTATAATAAAATAAAATGAAATTGTATGTAAATATAAAGTAAAGAATAAAGTACGTGCATTTGAATTAACATAATTATAATAGATAATTTTATTTAGCATTATATTTATTATCATTATATAAATCTATACTTTTATATATTAATGTATTTTTATATAGAATTAGTAAAATATTAAATAATATAATTTTATTTATTTATTTATTATTAATTATTCATTATAATATTATTTATTTGTTGTTAATATTATTATGATTAATAATATTGTTTAGTATTTTGTATTTTTATCATTATTAATTATATTTATTTAATTTATTTTGTTTAATAGATTAATAAATTATATTAATGGAAAAAAGCTGGAAAAAGAATTAAGAATAGAAGTGCGATAATTAGAGTAATACTATCAAAAATATAATTACTAATTAACGACATAATTTTTTTAATATCGTTAAAAGTTAATCTATAAAACCACATGTTAATTTTATAAGAGAAAGAATTTCGAGAACGTTTCATGGCTTGTATCTCCTTTTCGTTTTCTATAGGTATATTATACTATAATTTTATTATAAAAGCAAGTATAAAATTAAAGTTATACTATGACAAAATATTGACAAGATTTAATTTTTAAGTCTAATTTATTTTAATTTTATGTTAATCATATTCAACGTGCATCCTATTTTACAATCCTTTAACTTGACATTTCATTTTTATTTTGCTATAATATATACAGAACAAAAAAGAAAGGGGATTTCCTAAAATGAAGGTTTACGTAATTGATTGCAATGGTTTCCAAGGCAGTGCTTATTATTCTCGCTTTGACGAGGCACAAGCCGCGGCCGATTGGCGCACACATTGCACAGGTATGGAATGGAAAGTGCGGGAGTTGATACTCCCGTAATTTCATTTTAAGTTTATGTTAATTATACCACACGTTCATTGTATTTTACAATCCTTTAACTTGACATTTCACTTTTAATATGTTATAATCATTTCAGAAACAAACGAAAGGGGATTTTCCTAAATGACTAAGCACAACACCGTTCGCGCGTGGGAAGACTTAACCGATCAGGAACAGATTTACATGTGGTGGGATTACAACGCGGCTAATCCCGACGATCCGGTTTCATTTCCGACTTTTAATGAGATGATGCAGGGATTCACTTTCGAGTGAATCTCAAAATTTTTATTATCATAATGTTAATTACATAGCACGTAGAATATAATTAACATAATTTCAAAATAAATGGTATGTTAAACATACCATTTCATAATGTGCATTGCTTCCTGAATCTCGCGGTGTGACCACGTTTCAAACGTAATCACCAAATAATCATCCCCAAACCGTTCCGTCATGTAATCAAGTCCTGCATCCGCTAACTGCTCATACATGTGCTCAAGAGAAGAATTGATCTCAACAATAAAAGACTTCACGAACATTTCAAAAGTACCTCGCTTTCCTAACTTTCAAGAATATTATAACATACCAATCACGAAACGTCAAGTTAATTGATTGTTAATTACAATGAACGTACTATGTATTTTACATACTTTTTACTTGACATTTTATGAATGATATGATATACTATTTATAGAATCAAAGAAAGGAACGGTATCTTGAAATGAAGAAGATTATTCTTGTAATTGTCCTGTGTGCTCTCACTTGCCTGTGCCTTACCGGTTGTCAAGTTGGTAATCGTCAAATCGGCTTTGACACAAAGCAACGATTTGATGAAGCCATTATCTTTACGCCAACATACGAAGTCGTTAGCGGTGACATCGAAGCATGGCGCGATTTCGATGATTCCGATGTCGTGCAAGTAACGATTGACGGCACAACCTATCTCACCCATTACAGCAATGTGATCCTGATTAGACACGATTAACGCGGGCAACCGCGTTTTTCTTTGTACTAATGTTAATTATATCGTACGTACTGCTGAATTAACATAAGTATAACAAAGCGTAGATTTAGTATCTACGCTTTTTATTTTTAACATATTTAGCGCTCTGTTGATTAAAACGCTCATAAGCGCTGATTTTACGATACTCGTTATATTCGATTTCGGTGATTTCCTTGCCATAGATTGCCATGCGCGTGTGCTTAACGCTCGGCATTTTGCGCGCAATGTCGCACGCTTCAAGTAGATTGTTTGCCGCGATTGCGAACTTGATCTCGGTGCTGTGACCTGTACCGCAGTGACCTCTGTGACACATGACCATGTAGAACTTCATTGAAGAAAACCCCTTTCGTTTGTTTCTATATATATTATACATAATTAGAGCGCGATTGTCAAGTAAAAAAATGATTAAAAATAATGCACGTACTTTTTCCTTAAAGCAGAATTAACCTTAGTTTTAATTTATATTTAGCATTTTGGTCGTTTGATTATCTGTTTTATTATATTTATCTTTAAGTCTCTTTTGTTTTCGTTTCCAGCTTCAGCTTCCAGCTCCAGCCTCCAGCTTCGCCTTTTATTTTCAGCTCCAGCTCCAGCTCCAGCTCCGTATTCCAGCTTCCAGCTCCAGCTTCCAGCTCCTACAAAAGTTTCCAGCTCCCTCGCGCGTAATATGGCCCCGGATGGGTGCTATGCCGGGTGCCGGCGCTGCGCGCCTGGCGTCGGGTGCTCGCAACCCTGCGTTGCCTGCAACCTTTGGTTGCCTGCAACCTTTGGTTGCATTCCACCTTTGGTTGCCTGCAACCTTTGGTTGCCTGCAACCCTGCGTTGCATTCCACCTTTGGTTGCATTCCACCTTTGGTTGAATTCCACTTCGAGTTGAATTCGCTTTCAAGTTGAATTCGCCTTGCATTGGAATGTTTCATCTTTATTAACTCCTGTCATATTTTTGCAATATCCTCTTACCATGTCCATCATATCATAGATTGTTAAAAAACAGATAAAAACCACTGTACAGCATTTTTTTTAACGTTCTTAATGTTCAGTATTTATAAACATTGGTTCAGTAATAGTAAATTTTGAACCGTGAAATATCATGCAAAAGTTTAGTATTATTCAACTTTTGATTCTATAATACTAGACTAGACTAAAGTCGGTTTTTACCCCATTTTGGAAAGATCAGGTAAAGAAACGCATTTTTTATTGTGCAACATGTATAATGCGAATATAGCCATTTTATGCGCCTGGACGATTTTTGTTAATTTTTTGATCAAGAGGGTTGACAAAATTTCGGTTCTTTACTATACTGATTACACTAGCAATATGGCTAGTGCAATTGAACACGTCGCGCGGACGTAAAGCGCAGAGAGGAGAAAAGACTATGCGTAACTTTTTTAATCTGCATCGGTTCGGTTACTCGGTTACTTT
>Ga0247608_10006737_pt1 | contig 11991 bp, 9 predicted proteins | sample 176DNAGHGlowgp2_FD_193490 | JGI IMG/M metagenome (GOLD analysis project Ga0247608, IMG submission 193490) | Sheep rumen microbial communities from Palmerston North, Manawatu-Wanganui, New Zealand - 1766 DNA GHGlow gp2 | ecosystem: Host-associated > Mammals > Digestive system > Stomach > Rumen ... | reverse complement strand
TGCGTTAAACAAAATCCCTTGGAGGCTTTGATTTTTTCCTTAAAGGCCGGATCGTTTTTCCAGAGATAATAGAAGGTATCGAGATACCTTGCATAGGTTTCTTCAAACTGTTTGCAGATATAACAGGAATCTGTTTTTGTCTTAACCCATGCGGCAACGGAATTTCGCATTCCGCCATCTTTCGGGGCTTTGGAAAAGAGAGATTTTTTGCCGCCCGGAGTATAGGATGCAATTGCTTTATCCATCTGGCGTCTTACTTCCATATAGTGGGTTTTTAACATCCATGCGTTTCCGAGTGTATTTCCGTAGTCAAACATTTTTTTGTAATGCATTCTGCAGAATCCGTCCCGGTCCGTAATGTCGCGGATTTCACTGACCATGTAGGAAGAACCGGAACCTAAACAGAAGTCCAGAAGCCCCTGTTCCACTTCACGTTCCACAAAGCAGAACGGACATTCATCGTTTGCATTTACCGCATCGTTTAAAGGGATGGTGTAGAGTTTTTCTTTCATGTGTGAAATCCTTTCATAGAGATAAATTTGTTTTTCCGGAAGACGGGATTCTTATATTCCGGAAGACAGAATTCTTATATTTCCGGCATGTTGAGAAGCGCGTAGCTTTTTTCGACCATTTCGGAATCGGAGGAGGAATTGATGATTTCCACGTGCCCCGGGATTCCCGTTGTTTCTTTTAACAAATCTTTTTCGCGAAGCCGTCTTTTTAATTCTCTGGCGGTACCGAAACTTCCGTCAATCAGGACAATGTTTTCACGCTTGTGTTTCGTTCTCAGAAATTCCAGAATATTGGATTTTAAAAACGGATAATGTGTACAGCCGAGCACGATGCTTTCCGTATTGTCCGTAAGGAACGGGGATAAATGTTTTTTGAAATAAACATTTAACAGTTCCTGGTCAAACATGCAGTTTTCCACAAAGCTTACCAGCCCGTCACACGGAACGGAAACGACCTCGTGTCCTTCTCCGTAGGTTTCAAGAAGATGACGGAATTTTTCCTGTTTAATGGTCATGGGAGTCGCCATTACGAGAATCCGTCCGCCCCGGCTTTGTTCGATTGCGGGCTTGATGGCAGGCTCGATTCCGACCAGGGGAAGATCGGGATACATAATCCGTAAATCTTTTACGGCAGCGGAAGTTGCGGTGTTGCAGGCGATGGCAAGGCCTTTGATGTCATACTCCAGGAGTCTGTCCACCACGCGGAAGGTCAGCCGTCTGATTTCCTCACGGGGTTTGTTGCCGTAGGGAACATTGGCGGAGTCGCCGTAGTATACGAAATTTTCTTCCGGCATGAGTTTGACCGCTTCCCGGAGAACGCTGATGCCCCCGAGTCCCGAGTCCATAAAGCCGATTGGTTTGTTTTTGTCAGGATTCATATGGTATCCTCTTCTTTATTGGGGACTGTCCCCATGTGTTCGCAGGGACTGTCCCCGTTGTTTATTTATTCCGCACAGTTCGGGTAATCAAATAAATATTTCAAAAATTCCACGGCCACGTCGATTCTCGGTGAGTGGGCCGTTATGACGGAGGCAACCGGTGCATCGATGTTTGTTCCTTCGTAAAGACCGGTTTCCTTCATTCGTTTTGCACTGCCGATGTAAACCCCGACTTCATAGGATTTTGAGTCTGTGGGATCCACATAACTGTAGATGAGATCGTTTTCTTTTAAATACCGGTAGAAATCTTCCGGAAGATAATGGTCGATGGTGTCCTGATAGAAACCGGCCGGAATATAATAATCTATGATTTCCCCGGATCCGATTAAGAGATCCACGTCGCCTGCCTGACCGGCAGCGGTCAGGTTCATGTCATAGGCAAGAACGAGATTGTCGGTCGAGCCCGGATCAATCGTCATATCCGTATTGATGACGGACTGCGTTTTGGTTAAATCGAAATGCATATATTCGTTGAAGCCGTTAAGAAACCGGTCCAGATCGGTTTCGTCGTCGGACGTGATGTCTTTTACATAGGCACTGTTTAATGCATACGCGACAAACGCATACGGTTTCGGCGCAAAGACGGTATAATGGAGAATCAGGTATGCGGCGAAAGCGAGAACACCCAAAAACACAAAGAAAGGTACTTTATAATAGTACCAGAAGTGCCTGATTCTTTGCCTGAACGGAAGCCTGGATGCCTTGGCATTCTGGAATTTAATCTCTTCTTTTACGGAATTTGTTTCCGGAGCGTCCCACTTCAGGACCTCGTAATCCGGTGCTTCCGGTTCGGAATCGGGTTTGTTTTTTCCTTTAACCGATAATTCTTTATTCTCTTTAACTGTTAAATCTTTATTCTTTTTAACTGACAAAATCTGAGCCTCTCAAAATGAATTTGTCCTTTTATTATCTTACTTTTTTTACGTTCGGTCAACTTAAAGAAAGCCGCCCGGTATATTTACACGTCCCTTATTTTGTGGTACTATTCCTACTGACGGAAAAATCATAACAATATATATGATTCTTCACAGGGGATTATCCGGAACACAAGAAGGAGGAAATGAATCATGAAACTGATTTACCAGGTAGATGACAGACCGAAATTCGGTGCGCTTATCGTCTTTGCCATTCAGCAGCTGCTTGCAATTATGACTGCAACGCTGGTTGTTCCCATTATTATTAATAACAATCCGACACTGATTGAACAGTTCGGGGAAGGATCCATCGGAATGAGTTCCGCAGCTGCATTATTCGGAGCAGGTGTAGGAACTCTTGTTTATGTATTGTTCACGAAGAAAAAGAGCCCGGTATTTTTAGGTTCCTCCTTTGCGTTTATCGGTTCCATGGTCGCAGCATTTGCGGGAGCCGCAACCGTTGCAGTCGGATATGTCGGACTGATTCTCGGTGCAGTGGCGGCAGGTCTGGTGTATGTTATCATCGCGGGGCTGGTAAAGGCCTTCGGTGTAAAATGGATTAACAAACTGATGCCTGCGGTTGTAATCGGACCTACGGTTTCCATTATCGGACTCGGTCTTGCGGGCAACGCAGTCGGCGATCTGACAAGCGGCGGTTTCGAAACGACCAGTATTTATGCGGCAGTCGGCGTCGGCCTTGTATCTTTGTTTGTCATTATGCTTTGCTCCGTATACGGCAAAAAAGCAGGAAAACTGATTCCTTTCATTCTGGGAATTATTGCGGGTTATATCTTTGCATTTATTCTGACCTTCTTCGGATACTTATTCCGTAACGACGAACTGATGATTGTAAACATTGCTCCTTTTGCGGCTCTTGTGGAAGGCGGGGTATCCTTAAAGACATTTTTCCAGGTTCCGCAGTTTACGTTTATCAACGCATTCGGTTCATTTAAGGAGATCAACGGCGGTTACATCGGAACCATTCTGGCGGCTTACGTTCCCGTTGCATTCGTGGTATTTGCGGAACATATCGCGGATCACAAGAATATTTCTTCCATTATTGAAAAAGACCTTTTGGAAGATCCCGGTCTTCACAGAACACTTCTCGGTGACGGTGTCGGATCCATGGTCGGCGCATTTTTCGGCGGCTGCCCGAATACGACATACGGTGAATCCATCGGCTGCGTCGCAATTACGAAAAATGCATCCGTATGGACCATTATCACGGCGGCAATCGGAGCCATTATCATTTCTTTCCTTTCTCCGTTTGTTGCGTTCGTAAACTCCATCCCCTCCTGTATCATGGGCGGTGTCTGTATGGCACTTTACGGATTCATTGCGGTATCCGGTCTTAAGATGATTCAGAACGTGGACTTAAACAAGAACAAAAATCTCTTCGTCGTATCCGTTATTCTGATTGCGGGTATCGGCGGACTGACACTTTCCTTCGGCGGTGTTACGATTACTTCCGTGGCTTGTGCACTTATTCTCGGTATTGTTGCAAACCTTCTGTTAAAGAACGGAAAGGACGATGAGGAAGAGCCTGAAAAAGAAGAAGCAAATGAGGAAAAACAGGCTTAATATAAGGTCTTTTACGGGGCGGGAAAAAAGAATTAAATTTAAGAAAAAATGACTTGATTTTCTGTTTCAAGTGTAATAAGATAGGAGAAATATTTTTTAAATTCCCTTATCTATATGATTACCGAGAGGCATCGAAATGACTGATACATTTCAGGAATTGCTGATTCAGCGAAAACCAAGTCAAATGAATAAAATTCTGGGGTTTACAATGGTGGGCTTAGCGGTTTTATCCGTGATCAGCGCAATTTTTGTAAGCCTCTTTTTCTTAATCGGCGCAGTTTTGTGCGGAGTATTGTCCTACTTTATTTATTTCGGACGCGCCGTGGTGGAATTTGAATATACCTATATGGATAAGGAACTGCGTGTGGACAGGATTTACAATCAGTCGAAGCGCAAGCAGGTGGATGTTTTCGATTTAAACAAAGCGGAGATTGTTGCACCCGCAACTTCTTATCATCTTGACAATTTCAAGAACCGTGACGTTACGGTAAGTGATTACTCCACGGGTCTTGAGGATACGGACGAACTGAAAACCTACATTATGTATTATGAAGGAAAAAGAAAAATCGTTCTTTCCTTAAACGATAAAGTGGTTCAGGCAATCCGTACCGGAATCCCGAGCAAGTTAAAACTTTCATAATAATACGGATAACTAAATAATAATTAAATAAAGAAAAAAGAACGGAGGTAGAAAAATGGGTCGAATTGTTTCCGAAGGTATCACATTTGATGATGTACTGCTGATTCCCGGTTATTCCAACGTGATTCCCAATCAGGTGGATTTAACCACAAATCTGACCAAAAAAATCAAACTGAACATTCCCATGATGAGTGCGGGAATGGATACGGTTACGGAACATCGTATGGCAATAGCCATGGCGCGTCAGGGCGGAATCGGAATCATCCATAAAAATATGTCGATTGAGGCACAGGCAGAAGAGGTGGATAAGGTAAAACGTTCGGAAAACGGTGTTATTACCGATCCGTTCTCCCTTACCGCAGAACATACGCTGGCAGATGCGGACAATCTGATGGGCAAATTCAGAATTTCCGGCGTGCCGATTACGGAAGGAAAGAAACTTGTCGGAATCATTACAAACCGTGATCTGAAATTCGAAACCGACATGACAAAGAAGATTCGCGAGTGCATGACCAGCGAAGGACTTGTTACCGCAAAGGCGGGAGTAACACTGGAAGAAGCCAAGAGAATTCTCGCGGCATCCAGAAAAGAAAAGCTTCCGATTGTTGACGATGATTTTAACCTTGTCGGATTAATTACCATCAAGGATATTGAAAAAACGATTAAATATCCGCTTTCCGCGAAAGATTCCCAGGGAAGACTTCTCTGCGGCGCGGGTGTCGGAATTACCGCCAACGTACTTGACCGTGTAAAAGAGCTTGTTTCCGCAAAAGTCGATGTCATCGTACTCGACTCCGCACACGGACATTCCGAGAACGTACTGAGATGTCTTCGTATGATACGTGAAGCATACCCCGATGTTCAGTTAATCGCCGGCAATATTGCAACCGGTGAGGCCTGCAAGGCTTTGATTGAAGCAGGTGCCGATGCCGTGAAGGTCGGAATCGGACCCGGATCCATCTGTACGACAAGAATCGTTGCAGGTATCGGTGTTCCGCAGGTTTCCGCCGTTATGGACTGCTACGAGGTGGCAAAGGATTACGGCATTCCCGTGATTGCGGACGGCGGTATCCAGTTCTCCGGTGATATGGTAAAAGCCATTGCAGCCGGTGCGGATGTCTGCATGATGGGATCGCTCTTTGCAGGATGTGATGAGTCGCCCGGAGATTTTGAATTATATCAGGGAAGAAAATACAAGGTATACCGCGGAATGGGCTCCATTTCCGCAATGGAGAACGGAAGCAAGGACCGTTACTTCCAGACCGATGCGAAAAAACTCGTACCGGAAGGCGTGGAAGGCCGTGTTGCTTACAAGGGAACCGTGGAAGATACGGTATTCCAGATGATGGGCGGTATTCGTTCCGGTATGGGTTACTGCGGTGCGCACACCATTCAGGAACTCAAAGAGAACGGAAAATTCGTCAAAATTTCCGCAGCAGCACTTCGTGAAAGTCATCCCCATGACATTCAGATTACAAAGGAAGCGCCGAACTACAGCGTGGACAGCAATCGTTAATCCATGATAGAAAAGGCACCGGATATCGTTACCGACGGTATCCGGTGTTTTATTTGTTTTTTTTGAAAGAATTTCTTAACTGTTTCTTGTCTGCAGTGTTAAAGAATTGACAATACCATCAATCTATAAGATAATGAGATTTGGTTTTTTAATAATTTGTTTATAAATGTAACAGGGGAAACAGAAAAAAATGGCAAATCTGATTGAAATCCGGGACATGTGTAAAGTCTATAATCCCGGAGAAAATGAGGTTCGGGCACTGAATCATATCAGTCTCGATATCGGAGAAAAGGAATTCGTAGCCATTATCGGTCAGTCCGGTAGCGGCAAATCCACTCTTATGAATATGCTCGGTTGTCTCGATGTTCCGACCTCGGGTTCCTACCATTTACACGGTAAGGATGTTGCGGAGATGTTGGACGACGAGCTTTCGGATATTCGAAACAAAGAAATCGGCTTTATTTTCCAGGGATTTAATTTAATACCGTCATTGACGGCGCTTGAAAATGTAGAGCTTCCGTTGATATACAGAGGTCTTTCGAAGAGGGAACGTTCGGAACTTGCAAAAGAGGCTTTAAGGAAGGTCGGTCTGGAAATGCGTATGACGCACAAGCCTTCCGAAATGTCCGGCGGTCAGCAGCAGAGAGTGGCGATAGCCAGGGCGATTGCGCAGGCACCGCCGATTATTCTGGCGGATGAACCGACCGGAAACCTGGACTCCCACTCCAGTGTGGAGATTCTGGAAATCTTAAAGCAGCTTCATGAAGAAGGCAGAACGGTCATCATCATTACGCATGATCCCGGAATTGCCGCAAAAGCAAGCAGAATCGTGCATATCATGGACGGGCAGATTTATAAAGATGAAATCAATTCCGGTGAAGACGAAAGTGCAATCAGGGCGGAACTTGCAAAGGCGCAGGAAAACGTCACGACGAAGGTAAAGAGTGTAAGACACCATGAAGAGGATGATCTGGTTGTGGAGTCTTACGAGGAAGCACCGGTACAGGAAGGAACTGCCGGTTCGGGTTATCAGATGCCGGAAAGTGTGGAATATACGGGAACGGAAACGGATCCGAATAAGGAGGAATCGTAATAATGGGAAGAAAAGACAGTCAAATCAGTTTATCCGGAGAAGCAACGGGCCAGCAGGTTCTTGAGCAGAAGAGAAAGAAAAAGAGGAAGAAAATTGTTTTAACGGTAGTAATTATCGTGATTGTGGTTCTTCTTCTGATTATTGCGGGTGTCGCAATCGCAATCACTCAGGCGATGAAGAAAATGGCAGGCGGTACGGTTACCCTTGCAAGACCCGAAAAAGGTGATATTGTTTCCGAAGTTTCCGTTACCGGTAACATCGAAAGCGAGCAGACCATTCACTATACGGCTCCGTCCAATCTTCTGGTGGCGGAAGCGGTTCCCCAGGGAAGCTATGTTAAGAAAGGCGACGTGATTCTGAAATTCGATGAAGAAGCCTATAATATCGCAATGCGTCAGCTGGAAATCAACGGACAGATGAGTACAAACACGTACCAGAGTTCCTTATCCGGGGAAGGCCTGATTCGAAATAAAATTGCCAAAGCCCAGGCTGACGTTGCGAAATATGAAGCGGAAGTTGCCGAGAAACAGGCGAAATATGATGAGTACGACAGCAGTGTGAAGAGATATGAAGAGAACGGAAATTACACCAGTTCCCAGTCTGCCATTCAGACGCAGACCGCCTATGAACAGGCAAATATCGCGGCATGCGAGGCACAGCTGAAAGCATATATGGATGCCTTTGAAGATTCGCCGGAATACAGAGCCATGAGTTCCGACGAAAAGGTAAAAGCCAAAGAGGAATTCATGAAGAAGGATCCTTATAAGTCGGTTGCAGATTCCAAAAAGCAGTCTGAGACGATTATTGCGAATATTGCAAAACAGTCTTCCGATCAGACCACCGATTATAACAAAGCACAGACGGAATCCGCGAAATACAAAGCAGAGCTGGAAACGGCCAAGACCAAATTAGAGGCAGCAAAGACCGAAGTGGAAACCCTTCAGAACCAGCTCGGCAATGCATATGATAAAGAGAACAATAGTCTTCAGGAAGAACTTTCAAGTCTGCAGAACGAGCAGAGCATGAATGAGCTTCTGAAATATGAAAACGGCTTGATTGCTCCGTTTAACGGTGTTGTAACCGCAATCAATTATACCGAGGGTGATACTGCGACGGCAGGAACTCCGATCTGTACTTTCTCAAGTCTTGATGATGTACATGTAAGCTTAGGTGTCGGCAAATCCGATTTGGAGAAACTGGCAGTCGGACAGGATGTTACCATCAAGAGTTTAAAAAATGAATATAAGGGAAAAGTTGCAACCATCAACCATTCTGCAGTGCAGAACGGAAATGCGGGTGCACAGGTACTTGTAACCATATCTATCGACAATCCGGATGAGAATATCTATTTAGGTCTGGATGCAAAATGTTCGATTCTGACCGCATCCGTGGAAAATGTCATGACAGTTCCCGTGGAAGCAGTCAATGTGGATGACAAGGGTGAATTTGTATTTACCTTTACCCCGTCAACCATGACTGTCGGAAAGAAATATGTAAAGACCGGCGTAAGCTCCGATCTGCTCATTGAAATCACAGAAGGTCTTGATGAAAAGGATCTGATTGTAACGGATTACAAGGGTGTTGTGGAAGAAGGCAAGATGGCGACTCCGGCAGCGGAATCCCAGAGCCTGATTACCGAGGAACTCAGTAAGAAGTAACAGAAATAAGAAGTGCATTGAAATACAGAATTATTAAGTGTCTGTAAAGGATGAAGAATGGGACAGTTCTTTGAATACCTGAAAATTTCATTAAAGAGCATTCTGGACAATAAGATGCGTTCGCTTCTTACGATGTTCGGTATTGTAATCGGAATCGCCTCGGTTATTATGGTTGTTGCCCTCGGAAACGGGGTAAAGGGAACCATTACCGGGGAGATGAATTCCATGTTTTCCGCGCAGACTTATATTAAGGCAGGAACGAATCTGGAATATTATCCGGAGGCTGCAATGAACCGGGAAGATGTCGAATTAATCCGGGAAAAAGTGGAGCATATTTCCGTAATTGACATGGAAGTCAGCGACAATCTGGAAGTAATGAACCGCGGCGGCGGATTGTATGCATTTACTTATGCATGCACACCGGCGTATGAAAAAGTCCAGAAAGAGGAATTCCAGAGCGGAAGATTCTTTAACTGGGATGAATATGAGGATGCGAAGAAGGTATGCGTAATTAATGAATTCGGTGCGAAAGAGATTTTTGGTCATACTTCCGTCGTCGGTCAGTTTATTACCGTGAAATACTCAAACGGAAAAGAAGAAGATTATCGTATTGTCGGTGTCAGAAAGGATCAGGAGAGTGCTTTAATGTCCGCGCTCGGAGACAACGGATCCATTGAGATGAAAGTGCCGTATACGACTTATGCAGATGCTTACGGAATCAGTGCAGCCGATGATGATTTCTACAGTATTTTACTTGTTCCGGATTCACCGAATAATGCAAAGGCTGCCATAAGGAGCAGTATTAAACTGCTGGAAGGAAGGAAGAATCTTCGCGGACAGAAAAAGTATACTTATACAAGCTTTGATTCCATGATGGACCAGTTCAACATGATTATTAACGGCGTTACGATTTTTATTTCATTCGTTGCCGCAATCTCGCTTGTAGTAGGTGGTGTCGGCGTTATGAACATTATGCTCGTATCCGTTACGGAACGTACGCAGGAAATCGGTATCCGTAAAGCATTAGGTGCAAGAATTTCTTCCATCATGGTGCAGTTCCTTGCGGAAGCGGCAGTGCTTACGGTAATCGGAGGAATACTCGGAATTTTATTCGGTTATCTCGGTGCGGAGCTTCTGTGCTTCATTGCAAGTAAGGTTGTAAAAATGCATATCGTGGCCACTATCAGCCCGTTAATCGTAATCGGAGTTGTGCTTTTCTCCGCAATTATCGGTATGTTCTTCGGAATGTATCCGGCGAAGAAGGCTGCGAAATTAAGCCCGATTGAGGCATTAAGACAGGAATAGCAGGAGTAATTACAGTATGGGAAGATTTCTCGAATACTGGAAAATGGCATATTTTAACATCCGCATGAACAAGGTAAGAGCATTTCTTACCATGCTCGGAATCATTATCGGAATTGCTTCCGTTGTAGGAATTCTTTCCATCGGAAGTGGTTTCAGTAACTGGGTTTCCGGATCACTGAACGGACTGGTGGGTTCCAATTTCACAGTTTATGCGAACGGCGATGACTGGATTCCGAAAAGTGCAATGGAAGCATTGGTCAATAAATACCCGGAAATTACAGGGTATTCAGAAAGTATCGGTGCAAACGGAAAAACGCCGGATACAAAGAATAAAGAAACGGATGTAACTTTATACGGCGGAAAACCGAGCATGCAGGATTCGAATACCAATGAATTGCTTTACGGTCGCCTGTTCGATCAGTATGACTATGATGAAGGAGCTGCGGTTTGTGTAATCGATACCTATGCGGCCAAGAAACTCTTCGGGTATGAAGACGTAACCGGAAGAATAGTATCGGTGGATGCATATGGAAGAGAACTGAATTTAAAGGTTATCGGCGTACGTAAATCCAGTAAATCGGAAGACAGCAGTTACAACGATAAGAATATCAGTGCTGACGGAGAAGAAAGTGCGCTCGTGGTTGGTGTGTTTGAAGAAACGGCGCTTCGTTTTGATGTGCCTTCCACTTATATTTACAATGTATTCGGGCTGGATTCGGATTTATATTATCAGGCAGATGTTTTCGTGGATGAACCGGCCAATGTAGCGGAAGCAAGCAGAAAGAGCAGACGTTATCTTGAGGCTGTACTGGACAAAAGAGGGGAAAATGCGATTGCGGTTATGGAATTCACCTCCTTAGTAGACGGTCTTACCAAAGTTTTAGGCGGAATTACCGCATTCGTTATGCTGGTTGCGGCAATCTCCCTTTTCGTAGGAGGTGTCGGTGTTATGAATATCATGCTGGTATCCGTTACGGAACGTACCCGTGAAATCGGTATCCGTAAGTCTCTCGGTGCCAGAACTTCGTCGATTATGTGGCAGTTTCTGATTGAATCCGGCCTTATTTCCTTAACAGGCGGTATCATCGGTACCGTAATCGGATATGCATTTTCATCTCTTGCATGTCTCATTGTTCATCTTGTAAAGAAGTCCATTACGGTTACGCCGGACTTCAATGCATTATTGATTATCGGTGTAGCAGTTTTTTCAATGGGAATCGGGATTTTCTTCGGACTGTATCCTGCAGCAAAGGCAGCGAAGATGACGCCGATAGATGCGTTAAGACATAAGTAGAAATACATTCAGATATGGGTATTTACTGTTCTTTCAGTAAAATACTGTGCTGCGGTACGATAAAACTTACACCTGCAGGAATCAGCCGGATATCAAGAGTGGTATCCGAGGGGGTGAAATTATCACCGTCACAGTTCAGCATCATTCTGCTGTGGTCTTTTCTTGTTATAATCAGACGTCTTCCCTTCACCTGGGTATAAAGATTCTCGGACCCTTCTTCATTTCCGAAATAATATTTTAAAAATGCCATGCCCTGGTTGGTATGGGGATTTTCCTTAAAGAGCAGGATATTCATGATTCCGTCATCCGGGCGTGCCTCTTTCAGGGGAACAATACTTCCGCCGACGCATCGGCCGTTTAAACAAAGAATCATGGGATATTTGCCGGAATAATCCTTGCCGTCAACGGTAATTTCATATTCCTCGGAATTTGCGCGAAGCATGTCATAACCGATTGCCAGTCCGTATCCCAGTTTTGAGGAAGATTTTGCGGCCAGTCCGGATAAGGTATCGAGTTCAAACATGGAATTTCCGAGACCAA
>Ga0247608_10006736_pt1 | contig 11992 bp, 8 predicted proteins | sample 176DNAGHGlowgp2_FD_193490 | JGI IMG/M metagenome (GOLD analysis project Ga0247608, IMG submission 193490) | Sheep rumen microbial communities from Palmerston North, Manawatu-Wanganui, New Zealand - 1766 DNA GHGlow gp2 | ecosystem: Host-associated > Mammals > Digestive system > Stomach > Rumen ... | reverse complement strand
CTGTTTCTCCGGGCATATAGTATTTTTTCTCCGCCAGGATCTTTTTCCGGTAAAGACGCCTCAGCCGCTCCGCCAAGGAGGCTGCTCTTTCTTCACCCTTTGGCACCTTTTCCCGAATCTCTGCATTCACCCGTTTTTTTCTGACGATCCGTTCCGTCACCTCATCCGGATGCCTGTGCCGCATCAGGAATACCCGCATCACCCGGCGGAAAAGCCTGAACATGAGCCATACCGCAAGAGCCGCGATAAAGAGTTTCAGAATAATGTCCAGCTGGCTTATGCCCTTCACTGCCTTTCCGGCTTCACGGGAAAGCTCCTGCGAATCCTCCTCCGGCAGTTCATAGGATCCTTTGATCAGAAAACGGTATAAGAACCTCATGACCGCTCCGATCAGGAGACCCGCCAGTCTTCCCACGCCCTTCAGCCAGCTTCCCGCCCGCGCAAGGGATTCCCCGAAGCCAAGGAAATCGGCAAGAATGATCAGGATCAGCGCCGTCATCAAAATCCCGCCGATCAGAATGGAATTTGCCTGCAGCATTTTTTCCCTGGGAATGCCGGAGATATTTTTTGTGGCGTTCACATATTTCTCCATCCCATCCAGATACATGATCACCAGATAGAGAAGGAACAGGATCAGCGGAATAACATATCCGATTCGGAGAAGAAAGCTGCTTTTCATATACATGCCGCAGCCGATCACCGCAACAGCCAGAAGGAAGACCGGCCAGGGAAGGTCAGTCACCGGTTTATCCGTATAGCCGCGGAAGAGATAATCTGCGGAATGGATAAAATAGGCGGCCAGAAGGAAAAAGAGCATGGTCCTTACATAGCTGTCTTCCACCGTAAAATAAACCGGAACCGCGATCACGGCATGCAGGATAAAAAGCACAAGAAGATTCGTCACCCTTTCCCGGAAAACCGTGACGAGGAGGGCGATCCCCCAGAAATACGCAAGGCCTGCAGCGGTGAGCGGCTTCCTGCCCAGCAGTACCAGCAGGAACTCCATGATAAGAAGGAAGATATTCCCTGTATAGAAAAACCGGCAGACCCGCCGGAGAAGAAGCATTCTCTTATCCATGCAGCGGCACCTCCCATCCTCTTACGTTATCCCGGACCTTCTTATAACCGAACTCATCATAATAGGGAACGATCATCATTACGCTGTCTCCGCGTTCTCCTGCCCGGTCTATTCTTTCCAGCAGATCCTGTTTCTGATAGGGAGAGACGATCAGATAAACGATTTCCGGGCGGGGCGTTTTCCAAAGGGCATCCACCTCGTCCAGAAACATATCCTTTTTTCCGCTCCCGCATATCCTGGTCAGGCTTTCGTCGATGGTCAAGCCATGAGAAAGCTCCGCCCCGTAGGATACAGCCGGAACCGGCTGCTTATCCGCATCCAGTCCGTTCGTCAGAAGGGATACGGCCACCTTTCTCGCCAGAAGCTCGCGGGCGATCGTGGAGCAGAGGCTGATGGCTGTTTCCTGCATGCGCTCCGTTTCCACCATCACATCCGTATCCAGGTTAAGAAGGAGCATCACCCGGGCATCCATTGACCAGCCGAACATATTCACCATCAGCTCTCCCCTGCGTGCGGAGGCCTTCCAGTTAACGGCCCTCATGCTGTCTGTGGAGCGGTACTCGCGGATACCGCGGAAAAAGCTCATGTCCTCTACAACACTTCTTCTCGCTTCCAGCTCGCCCATAATGCCTCGCATAAAGGGCTCCAGTACGGCCGCGCTCAGCTTGGACGGAAAGACCATAAGGCTGCTGCGGCACTCCACCATTTTGGCAAAGGTACTGGTCAGAAAAAAATCGCGCACCAGGATCGAGGCACTCTCCACCTGAAAGATGCCCCTCTTTTCCGCACGAAAGCTCATGCGCCGGGTCACCTTTTCCCGGCCCATAACCGAAAAGATCTCGTTTTTATGAAAGCGGTCGGTCACCGATGCATTTTCCATATTTTCAAATACCAGAGACCGGTCCAGGGAAAACTTAAAATGGAACACAGGAAGAGGCAGCAGCTTATTATTGGAGATCACCTCCAAGAGCTCTGCCTTTTCTCCGCATTCCATATGGTTTTTGCTGAAGGAAAGCTCCGCAGAAAGCTCCCTGTCCCAGTTTTTCCGGTACAGGACCTTCTGGAATATGTAAATGGCGATCAGAATGATCACGGCGGAAAGGAGTTTCATTTCCAGTCCTCCACGGGAACGGCAACGGTCTTTACGGCTGCCGCAACGGCTGCCCTCTGCTCCTCAAGTCCCAGGCGCCCGGAGGAAAGCCGGATACGGTGGGCAAACACATAGGGAGCAAGATACTGTACATCCTCCGGAAGCACGTAATCCCTGCCGGATACCGCAGCAAAGGCCTGCGCCATGCGCATCAGCATGAGCGTTCCTCTGGGACTTACGCCCACGGCAATGGCAGGATCATGGCGCGTGGCATCCGCCACATCCGTGAGATATCCCATTACCGCCTCACGCACAGTAACCTCGCGGATAAGGCGCCCTGCCTCTTCCAGCTCTTCGCCCGTACATACTGCGCCCAGCTGTTTCAGCGGCTCCTCCCGGATGAACCGGGCCAGAATGCCCATTTCCATATCCCGAGAGAGCCTGCCCATGGTAAGTTTCAAAAGAAACCGGTCCAGCTGCGCCTCGGGCAGCGGAAAGGTTCCCGCTATCTCCAGCGGATTTTCCGTTGCAATGACAAAAAAGGGGGAAGGAAGGGAAAGCGTCTCTCCATCGATGGTCACACTCCTTTCCTCCATGGCCTCCAAAAGCGCCGCCTGTGTCCGGGGCGTTGCCCGGTTGATCTCGTCCGCTAAAAGGATATTGGTAAAAACAGGTCCCTTCACCAGATGGAATTCCTCATCCTTCTGGCTGTAAATATTCAGACCGGTGATATCCTGGGGCAAAAGATCCGGCGTAAACTGTACACGCTTGAAGCCCGCTCCCACTGACTGGGCCGTTGCTCTGGCCAGAGTGGTCTTGCCTGTTCCCGGCATATCCTCCATCAGAACATGCCCACCGGAAAGCATGGCGGAAAAAAGAAGGGTGAATACTTCCTCACTGCCCAGCATGACCGTTTTTACATTATCCAGAAGACGATGGTATATTTCCTGCACCCTGGTCATCTCACTCATTTTGAAATCCTCTCGCGTTTTATATGCAGATCAGTCATTCCCCGGCCGCCCTTACATTCTGTCCATATGCGTCCTGCTTCAGCTTTACGGAAAAAGCATTCTGCCGCTATCCCTTCTCCGGGTTATCCACATAAAACTCCTCATCCGTATCCAGGCAGATGGCCGCAAGCCTTCCGCCGGGAATATTCGCCCCGCAGTCAATGGCGATATGATTCTTATTTCTGAAGATCCTGTCCGGCCGGGGATTCTCCTCTATGAACCGGGTCGGGGTATGACCGGTCACCACATATTTATCCGGATAATACTGCTCATTATAGTCCGGCCGCGTCCAGATCAGCTCGTGCAGGCTGTATTCCCAAAGCTCCTTCTCCGGTGAGAAGTTTCCCAGCCCGGCATGGACAAGGACATAATCCCTGCCGCCTGCCGTTACCTCCGCATAAAGATCGAAATCCTTTATAAATTCCATCATCTCATGCTGCGTTTCCCGGTCCAGCTCACGGAACTCCATAAGCGTAGTCCTGCTTCCGTTATACTGCCAGTTCAGAATATTATCCAGCGTTTCACGGTCCAGCTTTTCAATGGAAGCCTCTGTGATCTCCTGCGTAAGAACATCCAGACACTCGATGGCCATAAGCTCATGATTGCCTGCAATGCAGATGACATTCGGCATCTCCATCAGCTTCAGCATCGTTTTGACGGGATGCGGTCCCCTGTCCAGAACATCGCCCAGAATATAGAGCACATCATCATCTTTAAGATCGATCAGATCCAGAAGCGACAGAAAGAGGTCATACTGGCCATGAATGTCCGAAATGACATAAGTTGACATAACTCCTCCTTGTCAGTCCGAAGTCTCCCAGATATAAGCTTTATAAGAAGTAAGCCACACCGCTCTCCATGATCTTCTGATCCTTCTCGCCATAGATATTGATATAATCACCCACTGCTCTTCTCTCGGAATGACCCATCTTACCCAGGATCCTTCCGTCAGGACTGGTGATGCCTTCGATTGCCATGTAGGAGCCGTTGACATTATAATCCTCGTCCATGGTGGGATTTCCCTCCGGATCCACGTACTGGGTTGCCACCTGACCGTTGGCAAAGAGCTTCTTCAGCCACTCATCATTTGCCACAAACCGGCCCTCGCCATGGGACATGGGAATCGCATATACCCCTCCCAGCTCAGCCTTCTGCAGCCAGGGCGACTTGTTGGAAACCACCTTGGTATAAGCCATGCGGGACTGATGACGTCCGATGGCATTTCTGGCCAAAGTGGGTGAATTCTCGCTTTGCGGACGGATCTCGCCGTAAGGAAGAAGTCCCAGCTTGATCAAAGCCTGGAAGCCGTTGCAGATACCCAGCATAAGGCCGTCTCTCTCACTCAGCAGCTTCCGGATCTCCTCTGCCAGCTTCTCGTTCCGGAAGGTTGTGGCAATGAATTTTGCGCTGCCGTCCGGCTCATCACCGCCGGAGAAGCCGCCGGGGATCATAACGATCTGTGCTTCCCGGATTTCCTTTGCAAAGACCTCCACGGAATCCCGGATGCCCTCAGCATCCATATTGTTCAGAACAACAGTATGCACATCCGCACCTGCCCGGAGGAAGGCTCTTGTCGTATCATCCTCACAGTTGGTGCCGGGGAAGGCCGGAATGAATACCCGGGGCTTCGCCACTTTATTCTTACATACGTAAACATGCTTTTCTTCATAAAGACCGGTATCGATCTCCTTCTGCTCCACGCCGGAGGAAACGGGGAATACCTTCTTCAGTGTCTTATTCCATGCCTGAAGTGCCTCTTCCAGCGGCAGCTGCATATCGCCGTAGCTGAATACGGGATTCTCCTGTACAAAGCCGATCACGGCAGCCGGCAGCTTCAGATCCGGCAGATTGGCAGGCTTCACCTCCATCAGGATCGCACCATAAGCCTTTTCCAGAAGTCCCTCGGCAGAGATCGTCTTATCATCCAGCGCGGCACCCAGCTTGTTTCCGAAGGCCATCTTGCTGACAGCCTCCACAACACCGCCGAAGCCTACCGCATAAGCACTCTCGATATACCCCTTTTCCACTGCCTCCCGGTATGCGGCATATTTTTCCAGCGCATCCTTATAATCCGGCAGATCATACGCATCCCTGTCCACCTTCATGAGGAGAAGCAGGTTGCCGGCCTTCTTCAGCTCCGGCGTAACAATATTCAGATAGCTGTTCACATCCACCGCAAAGGATACGAGTGTGGGCGGAACATCGATCTCATTGAAGGAACCGGACATACTGTCCTTACCGCCGATGGAGGGAAGACCCAGTCCGATCTCAGCGGCATATGCGCCCAGAAGCGCCGCCAAAGGCTTGCCCCAGCGTGTGGGATCCTCATTCATCCGTTCAAAATATTCCTGGAAGGTGAGCCGCACCTTGGAAACATCTCCACCTGCTGCTGCGATCTTGGCAACAGAATCCAGAACTGCATAGGAAGCGCCATGGTAGGGGCTCCAGGATGAAAGGTAGGGATCGAAGCCGTAGCTCATCATGGTAACGGTATCGCACTTCTGTGTCATGAGCGGCAGCTTGGCTGTCATAGTCTGGATAGGAGTCAGCTGGTACTTTCCGCCGTAGGGCATGGTAACCGTTCCCGCACCGATGGTGGAGTCGAACATTTCCACCAGACCTCTCTGCGAGCAAACGTTCAGGTCGGAAAGCGTCCTGAGCCAGGCTTCCCGGACGTCACTTACTTCCTTCTCTGCAAAATAGCTTTCTCCCTTCGGCTGCTCAACCCTGGCTGTTGTTTCCTGGTGCGCGCCATTGGTATTGATGAAGGCGCGGGAAAGATTGACAACCTCCTTGCCTCTCCAGCGAAGGATCATTCTGGGCTCCTCTGTTACCGTAGCCACGGCAACAGCCTCCAGATTTTCTTCTCTTGCATAGCCGATCATGGTATCCACGTCCTTGGGATCCACCACGAGAGCCATTCTTTCCTGAGACTCGGAAATGGCAAGCTCTGTACCATCCAGACCGGCATATTTCTTCGGCACAAGGTCCAGATTGATATCCAGTCCGTCAGCCAGCTCGCCGATGGCTACGGATACACCGCCGGCACCGAAGTCATTACACTTTTTGATCAGCTTCGCCACCTCGGGACGGCGGAACAGACGCTGCAGCTTTCTCTCTGTGGGCGGATTACCCTTCTGCACCTCTGCGCCACAGGTTTCCAGACTCTGGGAATTATGAGCCTTGGAAGCACCCGTGGCGCCGCCGCAGCCGTCACGTCCTGTACGTCCGCCCATAAGGATGATCACATCCCCGGGATCGGAGGTGAGGCGCTTAACATTATCCTTAGGGGCGGCGCCGATCACGGCACCGATCTCCATTCTCTTTGCCACATAGTCTGGATGGTAGACCTCCTGCACCCAGCCGGTGGCAAGACCGATCTGGTTTCCGTAGGAGGAATAGCCCTTAGCCGCCGTGGTAACGATCTTCTTCTGGGGCAGCTTGTTGGGCAGTGTCTCGGAAAGAGGCTTTGTGGGATCTGCCGCTCCCGTTACACGCATGGCCTGGTAAACATAGGTCCGGCCGGAAAGCGGATCGCGGATCGCTCCGCCGAGGCAGGTTGCCGCTCCACCGAAGGGTTCGATCTCCGTGGGATGGTTATGGGTCTCGTTCTTGAAGCTGACCAGCCATTCCTCTTCCTTACCGTCAATCTCCACCGGCACAACGATGGTGCAGGCATTGATCTCGTCGGATACATCCAGATCTTCGAGCTTTCCCTCGGCCCGGAGGCGCTTCATCCCCATCAGGGCAATATCCATAAGACAGGTAAACTTGTCGGTTCTGCCGGCATTGATCTTTGCCGCATCCGCAAGATACATCTCATAAGTATCTTTGATCGGCTTCGTATAATCTCCCTCATCAAAGGCCACATCCTTAAGCTCTGTGGCAAAGGTGGTATGGCGGCAGTGATCGGACCAGTAGGTATCCAGCACACGGATCTCTGTCATGGATGGATCCCGCTTTTCATCGTTCTCAAAATAATTGCGGATATGCAGGAAGTCCTTCCAGGTCATGGCGAGGCCGAGGGATTCATAAAGCGCCTTCAGCTCATCCTCGGAAGCCGTGATAAAGCCGTCAAAGATCTTGACATCTGCCGGCTCGGGAAATTCCATTACCAGAGTCTCCGGCTTTTCCTCACCGGTGATCCGGGAATCCACGGGATTCACCACAAAGGACTCGATAGTCTTCTTATCCTCTTCTGTCAGACTGCCCTTTACGCAGTAGGTCACGCCGCAGCGTACTCTGGGCTCGGCCGTTTCCGAAAGGAGCTTAATGCACTGCTCTGCGGAATCCGCTCTCTGGTCAAACTGTCCGGGAAGCGCCTCCATGGAAAACACAAATTCATCCTCAGCATGGGGAAACTCCTCCAGATAGACCACATCCACCGGAGGCTCGGAGAAAACAGTGACGAGGGCTTTTTCAAAAACCTCATCCGGGATATTCTCCACATCATACCGCACCAGCTCTCTTACGGATGCATCCGAAAGTCCCAGATAGTTCCGGAACTCCTCTGTCAGCTCCTTTGCCCGCACTGCATAGTCCGGTCTTTTTTCCACATAGATTCTTCTTACGTTGCTCATCTCACGAGTCTCCTTTTTTCTGTTGTTTTTCGATACAGCGTGAACTACTCGGCAATTGAATTGCCAGAGCATCTGATAAATCCGCTCCAAGCGCAGATCAAAGATGCAATTTTCGGATCATCTTATAGATGATCACATTCTGGTATACCATAGGGTCATCCTGCGCATAAAAGATAATGCCGCTGTAGGGTGCGCGGACATGCTGCAGAACCCTGCCCTCCAGAGGCTCAATGATCTTGGCAATGATCTCCCCCCTGGTCACCTCTTCGCTGACCCTGGCCCGGTGCTCCAGAAAACCGGCTGCCTCGGACTTGATGCTCTCCATCTCATCCTCCTCCAGGTTTTCCGACATATATCCGCCCATGGAATTGTAACGGATGATTCCCATTCTGGAAAGGAACCGGAGGACAGCGGATACCGCTATTCTGGCATAGGTCTCGTCCACCATATCCGTACCGCCGGAGTAAAGAGAAAAGGTCTCCGTCCCCGCCGCCTGCCAGTTATAATGCAGTGTCCTGTCATCATAGGATCTGGACTCGCCGGTCATGACAAAGGGCAGGCCGAAAAGATTGGCCAGATTCACACTCTGCCGTCCCGACTTCAGGATCCGGACATGGGGAATGAATTTTCCTCTCATATAGAAGGAGGGAAACTGAATGCCATACAGATAGGTTCTGAGCTCCGTCAAAAGCTCATGCGCCAGCCGGCTGGTAGCCGGTCCCTCCGGGTTGCCGGGAAAAGCCCGGTTCAGGTCGGAATTATCCGAAAGCCAGAATTTCTGGCTGGTATTCATCGCCCCGTAGTTGATGCTGGGGATGATCAGAATACTCTTTCCCGAAACAATGTCGCCGCTCTCCTCGAGTTCGGAAAGCTTTTCCGAGATCAGCGAACAGATGTAAAGCTGCTGGTACTCCGTTCCGCGCATCGCCCCCACGATCGCAGCGGAATGCTCTCCGTCCGGAGAACCATAGCAGTAACCATATATCGTATGCTCACCCGCAAAGGATGTGGCATACGAAAAGATCTCTTTTTTCTCCAAATACTACTCCCCCTGTTTTTCCACGATCCGGCAGAGAAGCGACCCAACCTCAATCACCGGATACTGCCGCATGGCAGAGATCATCCCTCTTACGGGCGAGATGATCACCTGCTCCACAGAGCCCGTGATCACGCTTACGATCTCTCCGATCTTTTCTCCGGGATAAACTTCATCATGCACTGCCGCATGCGGAATAAATATCCCACTGGTTTCCGAATTGAGATAGGCGATCTGGTCATCTCTTGCCACGATGGGTCGTTTGGGATGAATACATTCGCCCTGCCATATCCCCATCTTTTTCATTAGTGCGAATATGCCCTCAACGATCTGCTGGCAATAGGCCTGATCGATATGAAAGGCGTAGCTGGACTCCGTGATGCAGCAGAGCACCCCTCTCCGGTTCAGCTCATAACAGAGAGAACCGCTTTTTACCTGCCGCGACGGATGGATCCAGACCATATCCGTGTTCAGACTGCCCGCATAGGGCATCAGCCCGTCAACATTCTCCGCATCCATCCGGATCTGCGGGATCTCGTGAAGATAGAGGTCGCTGCCATGGATATCCAGACAAAAATCCGCCTTTTTTTCATCCTTCTTTCCCCGGATATCATCCACTACGCAGCGGGCCACATATTCGCTGGCCGCTCCGCCTCTGACTCCCGGGAAAAGCTCGTTCATGTCCAGCTCCGAGCCGGGGATTTCCCGGGTTCCAGCCTCCAGAGCAAGCGGATTCAGATCGGGATAGATATCCACGATCCCGGTAAGAAATGAAAAATCCTTTTTGATCCGGCGGATAACCTCGTAACAGATATACTGCCCCTGCAGTTCATCGCCGTATATGCCGGAAACCAGGCAAAGCCTTTTTTCCTTTCCGGTCAGAATATCCGGCGCAAGATGATTCTTTTTTATCTTCATGGCCTCGCTCAGCATAAGGTCAACAGAAGCAATCGTCTCGATCACTTTTCTTCTTTCCTTTCTTCTGCAAGGAGAAGCTCCTCCGCGCTCCGGAGAACACTTTCCGTTACCTTCTCACCGCCCATGAGCCGGGCCAGCTCCCTGACTCTTCCCTCTCTGTCGAGCCGCCGGATGGAGGTGAGTGTCCTGCCATCCTTCACTTCCTTCTCGATCATAAAGGCGCTCTTACCCAATGCCGCGATCTGGGGGAGGTGGGTAATGGAGATGATCTGGTGGGTTCTGGCCAGCTGCTCCAGCTGCCTGCCCACCTTTGCCGCGGTGATGCCGCTGATTCCCACATCGATCTCATCGAAGATCAGTGTAGGCGTTTCTCCTTTTTCCGAAAGAACGGAGCGCACGGCCAGCATCACGCGGGAAAGCTCACCTCCTGAAGCACACTGATGAAGCGGCTTTTCCTTTTCGCCCTGATTTGCGGAGAACAGAAATACCGCATCGTCATATCCCGAAGGGCCGATCTCCTCTTTCCGTTCAAAGGACATGGAAAACCGTACATCCGGGAAATTCAGTTCGCGAAGGGTATCCTCGATTTCCTTTGTCAGCCGCTCCGCCGCCTTTTTCCTGACAGCAGAAAGTGCCTCTGCCGCCTTCTCCAGCTCTTTTCTCTGCGCCGCCTCCAGGGCAGTGAGCTCGGCCCCCCGCTCATCCCAGCGTTCGAGCTCGTCAGCTTCCTTTGTCATATCCTCCAGAGCAGACAGAATATCCTCTACTGTACTGCCGTATTTTCTTTTCAGTGAATTGATCCGGTTCAGCCTTTCCTCTGCCGCAAGGAGAGAGCCCTCGTCCACGGAAAGTCCCTCCTCATAATCGGCAGCGCCTCTGCCGAAATCATTCAGGAGGCTTTCCACATCGCTCAGGATCGAAACGAGTCCTGCCAGCTCCGGATCCAGTTTTTCAGCTCTGGCCATGAGCCTGGCTGCCCGGGAAACCTGACTCCCGGCTGACGAATCCCGGTCATACCCCGCAAGACCCGCAGCCTCTCCCAGGAGTTCTGCCAGCTCCTTGGCGCTGCTTGCTTTCCGGAAGAACGCCTCCAGCTCCTCATCCTCACCGGGGACAAGGTGGAGAGCTTCGATCTCACCGATCTCATACTTCAGATAATCCAGCTGCCGCATCCTGTCAGCAGAATTTTTTTCACGGTCTTCTATTTCGCGCAGCACCTTCTGATGCTCCCGGTAAAGCTCGCCGGTCTTCCTGAGAAGAGGTCCCGTCTCCTCCGCAGCCGCCTCATCCACAAGCTGAAGATGCATGGCCGGCTTAAGCAGGGTCTGCTGCTCATGCTGGGCATGAAGGCTCAGCAGTTCGCCCGCTACCTCCTTCAGAAACGCAAGCGTGACCGTATGGCCGTTGATCCGGTTTGTTACTCTGCCTCCAAAGCTGCGGCGGCAAATGGTCACCTCCCCGTTTTCCACGGGAATATCCATTTCCGCAAGTTTTTCCACGATCTTCGGACCGGTTTGGAACAGCAGCTCCACCAGCCCTTCCTTTTCCGGATCCCGCAGGAGTCCGGCGTCAAATTTTCCGCCAAGGCCTACACCGATAGAGCCGATGATAATGGATTTACCTGCACCTGTCTCTCCGGTCAGCACATTCAGACCCTCGGAAAAATCAATATCCAGTGCATCGATCAGCGCCAGATTTCGGATGTGAAGATTGATTAGCAAAACATTTCCTCCTTAGAAAAATGCTCTGACGGATTCCAGCACACGTTCAGCGTTTTCTCTGTTTTTAACCGCAAGAAAAACCGTATCGTCTCCCGCAATGCAGCCCACAACGCCCGTAAGCTTCATGGCGTCCAGCTTTGCGCCAAGAGCCATGGCAAGCCCCGGTGCGGTTTTCAGCACCACAAGATTTCCTGCCGTATCCATGGACCGGATTTCATGCAGGATACCATTTCCCTCTGTCCCCGTATTTCGTTCCGCAGCGGAGTAGACCATCCTCCCCTGCTTTCCCGGCACCTTTCTGAGCCCCAGTTCCCGGATGTCCCGGGAAACCGTTGCCTGGGTGACAGGGTATCCGTTTTCCTTCAATTTTTCGGAAAGCTCCTCCTGGGTCTCGATCTCCGAAGCGCGGACCAGAGAAAGGATTTCCGACTGACGGCTCTTTTTCACATTATCCTCCGATTTTCTGCTGCAGGATCTCATACAGGCTGGTTTCCGTCATCCTGATCAGAGATGCATGCTGCCGGGAGGCTCTGACCTCCACGTAATCATTTACGCCAAG
>Ga0247608_10006732_pt1 | contig 11995 bp, 7 predicted proteins | sample 176DNAGHGlowgp2_FD_193490 | JGI IMG/M metagenome (GOLD analysis project Ga0247608, IMG submission 193490) | Sheep rumen microbial communities from Palmerston North, Manawatu-Wanganui, New Zealand - 1766 DNA GHGlow gp2 | ecosystem: Host-associated > Mammals > Digestive system > Stomach > Rumen ... | reverse complement strand
TGTTGGGTACCTTAATCCTTATCCCTGGCAGAAGTTGAATGATTCTCTCTTAACCCTTGTTTTTGTTGAATAGGCTCCGCGGAAAGCCGTTCAATCATATTCAGGGTTTGCGGTGCAAAGGTACATGTGTCTTTTCCTGAATATGCTGATGAGTGACCATATTGGGATGGAAGTTGTTATTTAATGGAAAAATTAGCAGCAAAGTTTTGGAAATATGAAATATTTCCGCTACCTTTGCAGGTTAGAAACTATAAATAGTTTATGATGGCGAAGAAACCAGTAAAGGCTGCTAAGGATGCTGAGGAGATAGGCTCAAGCAAGGAGTTATACAACTTCTTGTATGAGGCTTGTAACATTCTCCGTGGCCCAGTGTCGCAGGATGCCTTTAAAGAATATATCACGCCTTTGCTTTACTTCAAGCGCATCAGCGATGTGTATGATGAAGAGACGAAGGCTGCTTTGGAACTCTCTGATGGCGATGAAGAGTTTGCTGCATTGCCAGAACAACACCGCTTTGTGATACCTGAGGGATGTCATTGGGATGATGTGCGCCAGCGCACCTCGGATATTGGCAGCGCTATTATCGGAGCCATGCGCCAGATAGAGTTGGCTAATCCCATGACACTCTATGGTGTGCTGAGTGTGTTCTCTACTGCTAACTGGAGCAATAAGAATGTGTTCAGCGATGAGAAGCTGCGAGACCTGATAGAGCACATGAGCAAGCGACGCCTGGGTAATGGCGACTATGCTGCCGACTTGATGGGCGATGCCTATGAGATGCTGCTGAAGAAGTTTGCCGACCTCTCGAAAGCCAAGGCTGGTGAGTTCTACACCCCTCGTTCGGTAGTCAAACTCCTGGTGCGTATTCTCGATCCCCAACCAGGCGAGACAGTCTATGACCCTGCCTGCGGTTCTGGTGGTATGCTGATAGAGGCTGTTCACCACATGAAGAACGATGAGCAGTGCTGTGGCGCTATCTTCGGACAAGAGAAGAATGTCACCAATGCGGCAGTGGCCAAGATGAACCTCTTCCTGCATGGTGCCAACGATTTCAACATCATGTGTGGCGACACCTTGCGCGATCCGAAGATTCTTGCTAACGATCATCTGGCCCATTTCGATTGCGTGATTGCGAATCCCCCATTCTCACTCAAAAACTGGGGCGCAGAAGCATGGAAGACAGATCGCTATGGGCGAAACCTATGGGGCACGCCTCCTGAGACTATCGGCGACTACGCTTGGCTTCAGCACATGGTTGCCAGTATGCGTAGTCTCACAGGTCGCATGGCAGTCGTGTTGCCTCAGGGCGTTCTCTTCCGAGGCAATGAAGAAGGTCGTATTCGTGAGGAGTTGGTGAAGCACGACTATGTAGAGGCCATCATTACCCTGGGCGATAAGCTCTTCTATGGCACTGGTCTTTCTCCCTGTCTCTTTATCCTCAGAGATCAGAAGCCAGCGGCTCACAAAGGCAAAGTGCTGATGATTGACGGCTCGAAGATACTGACACCACAGCGAGCTCAGAATATCCTGAGCGATGACGATGTAGATGAGCTCTATCGCCTCTATACCGCTTACGACGAAGAGGAAGACAAGAGCATCGTGGTCACCATCGAGCAGATAGCCCAGAAGGGGTATGATCTCTCTCCTAATAAATACGTAACATATCACAAGGAAGAAACAAAGCCCTATTCGGAAGTCTTGGCAGAGTTTAAGGCTGCCTATCAGCACATGCAGGAGGCAGAGAAGAGATTCCGTGAAATCTTAAATTGTGAGGCCGTATGACGCAACAGATAACACTCGACGAACTGGAACGCTACCTTTGGCAAGCAGCCGTTGACCTTCGTGGTCAGATAGATGCAGCAGCCTACAAGGACTATATCTTCCCCTTGGTGTTCTTCAAGCGCATCTGCGACGTTCGCGATGAGGAATACGCTGGCTACGAGCAGGAGGGTGGTAAGGAGTTTGCGGATATGATGATGCAGGATTCTCCCATCCAGATTCCGATGGAAGCCCATTGGAATGTGGTGTTCAATACCACGGAGAACATCGGGCAGGCCCTTGTAGATGCCTTCCGTCAGATAGAATTAGCCAATCCGGGCAAGAAGATTGACGGCAGGGTAGTAGGTGGTCTTGAAGGCATCTTTGGCGACAAGGCCATTTGGACTAATAAGAACAAGATGCCAGATGCTATCATTCGCAATCTGCTCAACAGCTTTAACAAACTCACACTGAGTCTTGCAGCCTGCCCTGCTGACGAGATGGGTACAGGCTACGAATACCTGATAGGCAAGTTTGCCGACGATGCAGGCCATACAGCTCAGGAGTTCTACACCAATCGTACGGTGGTAGAGCTGATGGCAGAGATCTTGCAATTAAAACCTCATGAGAGTATCTACGATCCCACTTGCGGTTCTGGCGGTATGTTGATCAAGAGTCTGACGTACCTGAAAGACAAAGGTGAAGAATGGCGCGATGTGAAGGTCTTTGGTCAGGAGATCAATGCAGGCACCTCAGCCATTGCCCGCATGAATCTGTATCTGCATGGCATTCATGATTTCTCGATTGTGAATGACGATACTTTGCAAAGACCAGCTTTCGTAAAGGGTGGAAGAGTACAACAATTCAATGTGGTACTTGCAAATCCTCCATATTCTATCAAAACATGGAATAGGGAAATGTTTGCTCATGATAAATATGGGCGAAATTTCTTAGGCGTGCCTCCACAGGGGCGTGCAGATTACGCATTCTTTCAACATATTCTTGCCTCTATGGATGAAAAGAATGGAAGGTGCGCTATACTCTTTCCTCATGGTGTTTTGTTTAGAAAAGAAGAAGTTGAGTTAAGAAAGAAACTCGTTGAAGCAGATCTTGTTGAATGCGTCATTGGTATAGGTAGGAATTTGTTCTTTAATTCTTGCATGGATGCATGTATCATTATTTGCAGGACAAATAAAGGTGACAGACGTAATAAGGTATTATTCATAAATGCCAAAGAAGAAGTGACCAGAAGGAATGCTGAAAGCTATCTCGAACCAAAACATATTGAGAAAATCAAGTCTGCATATGAATCATTCACAGATATTGAAAACTTTGCGAAAGTAGCCACACAAGATGAAATCCTGACTAATAATGCCAAATTGAGTATTGCCCTTTATGTCAAAAACAATAGTGGTGAAGAAGATTTGGATGCAGACGAGTGTATAGGAGTATGGGCGGATTCAACGCATATTATGAATCAGTCAATTGATGAACTTCTAAAGATGATTGAGCATGAAGATAAGTGATGTAGCTGATATTATCAATGTAACAGAGAAAGATCCTTCAAACTGTGGAATTGATGTATTTGTGGGATTGGAACATTATGATATAGCGGAACCTGTTATAAAGAGGTTTGGTAGCACTAAGATGTTAACAACAGCTACAAAGAAATTTGAAGCGGGTGATGTCCTAATTGCAAGACGTAACGTTTATCTTCAAAGAGCCTCTTTAGCACGTTTCTCAGGCTTGACGTCTGGAGATTCGATTATCTTGAGAGTCAAGAAGAATCTGTGTTCTGAAAAAACAGATTATGATACGATGTGTAAATTGCTCCCATTTATCTTGAATTCTATCAATTTTTGGGACTATGCCAACACAAATGCAGATGGCACGATGTCTAAACGTTTGTCCCCAGCAATGCTTCTAGAATATGAGTTCGATCTTCCATCCATAGAAGAGCAAAAGGTTTTGGCAGAAAAACTATGGGCGGCATACGAAGTGAAGCAGTCATACCTCAAGATGATTGATGCCACAGAAGAAATGGTTAAATCGCGGTTTGTCGAGATGTTTGGTAATCCCATCACCAACCCAAAAGGATGGAAATTAAAACGACTTGAAGAACTCTATACGGTGTCATCGAGTAAAAGAATATATGCTAAAGAACTTTGTTCTGATGGGCTCATCCCTTTTTTGAAGGTCTCAGATATAATAGACCTTATAGAGAATGGGGCTTTTGAACATTCTACTTCCATAACAGAACAAAGATATAATGAGCTACTTGAAATGGGACAAGTACCAAAGGCTGATGATATTCTCATTACGTCTCGTGGAACTATTGGGAAATGCTATATCGTTAAGGCTTTGGATAAGTTCTATTTCCAAGATGGAATGATTACATGGCTAAAGCAATGCAAAGGAAATGATATAGAGTCCGCATTCTTTGTTTCGTTGTTTCAAAGTCAAGAATTTGCAGAGATAATAAAGGGAATAACAAACAAGACCACGGTAACGTATGTTTCCTTAGAGAAACTATCAAAGATTGCCATACCTGTTCCACCTCTTGCATTACAAATAAAGTTTCTTGCCATCGCAGAACAAGCTGATAAATCCATCTCTGAATTACGCAAATCCATTGACGCAATAGATAAAGTCATCAAGTCACTCATTAACGAAAACCTATAGGATATGACAATTTTAGATATTTTAAATCCAGAAATAGCATTCGACGGCTGGGCTATTGGAATAATTCTTTTCATATTTTCGTGTTTAGGTATAGGTACCTATAAGTATAAAACGAGAACTAAAATCGCACAGAAACAGAAAGCAGGGATTAATTCAAAACAAGAACAGGCAGCGAAGCCTAAAACATATATAGATGAGACTGTTATTTCTCAGTCTCAAAAGGCTGGAGATAACTCTGAACAGAAGCAAACAGTATGAATATGGACATTTCAAAAACAAATCAAAAACAAGAGTCTGGAGATAATTCTAAACAAAACCAATTAATTGGTGATAACTCTAATCAAACAATAATAGAGAATCAGACAAATAATGTTACAATCACGGGTCCTGGGCTTCCTGATGTTGTTACTTTTACAACTACTGTGTCAACACAGGTGACGGCACAAGCCTTAAATCTTTGTACTCAGGTTTCAGAAGACATTTGTAAACAAAGGATTGACAAATTTGAGTCAGTATGGTTTCCCAAAATCACGAGAATTGAAAATGTTGTCAATGAGTTTTCAGATCCTAAGTTCCAATTTATGCTTAGAGATGCCAAAATCTCTGCAGTGAAGAGTTCTCGAGACGAGGATTTGGAGATGCTTACTCAATTGCTTGTATGCCATATTGAAAAAGGGAAAGATATGAAAGTTGATGCAGGAATTAATAAAGCTATTCAAATAGTAGATCAAGTAGATTATGATTCGTTATGTGCGTTGACTTGTATAGCGGCTATCTGGGGTGTAATTTCCGGAAATGGAAATATTAAAGAAGGTTTGCAACTCATGGATGAACTTTTCTCAAAATTGCTTTATACAGAATTACCCAAAGGGGATGATTGGATTGATCATCTGAGTGTGCTTGGAGCAGTTGTCATTCAAACAGGTAGTTTCAATAAATTTGAGGAAATATACTCAAGTTTAATAGATGGCTATGTTTGTGTTGGTGTTAAGAAGGATTCAGAGGAACATAAGAAAGTAATTGAGATAATGAAGTCAAATGACATCGATTTAGATGAGTTGGTTGAAAATGAACTCTTACCAGACTATTTACGATTTTCAATAGCTCAACAAGCGAGTTTATATAAAGAACATAAAGAACTAAAATCTATTTTTGAACTTTATTCAAAAGATAAACAACTAATGAACATCTCTAAATCCAAGTTTTTTGAGATATGGAATACTTATCCTAATCTTAAGACAATAAAAGAATGGTTTGATAAGATTCCAACTTTTTTTAGAATTACTAGTGTTGGCTATGCGTTGGCACAAACCAATGCAAAAAGGTGCTATTCAGAATTCCCAGATTTAATTTGAGACAAATATAATACGAAAGTCACTTGTTATTTTAAGAGAATTGATTATCTTTGCAAACAAAATATATTTTGTCAAAATAGAATGAAAAATGGATTGGAAAGAAAAAGCAATAAAAATACTAAAGGATAGCCTTTATCCAATTCCCTCAGAATTGAACGAACTGGATTGGAAGAGTGGACTCTCTGACAAAACGGAGCGCTTAGCACAGCATATTTCCGCTTTTGCAAATATGAAAGGAGGAGGTGTGCTCGTATATGGTGTACATAATGATGGTACTTGTTTTGACTTGACAAAAGAGGAAATAGATAAGACTGTACAAACGTTAGGAAATATTGCGCAGAATAATCTGGTTTATGCCATACCCATAGAACATGCTGTGATGCAGTTCGAAGGGCACTCGTTACTTTTTGTCTATATTCCAGAACAAAATGATAAGCCTGTCCACCTTCGTGGAAAAGATATTTATTCTTCTTACCATCGTTCTGCTGGGCAGACGGTAAAAATGTCCAGAAATCAAGTGAAAGCCTTGATTGCTACTTCACAAGGCATAACATTCGAAGATCAGGTGGCTAAAGATGGTTTAACAAAAGATGATGTACTGAAAATGCTCAATTATAATGCTCTATATCGAATATTGGATAAAAATGTACCACAATCGACAGATGCCATCATTGAGCGCCTAGCTGATTATCACCTATGCAAACAAACTGGTTCAAATTGGGCAATTACTAACCTTGGGGCAATATTGTTTGCAAACGAACTTAAGGATTTCCCCAATATGGCTGGTCACGAGGTCGTAGTACGCAAATATATTGGTGCAAATAATCGTCAGCAAGAATTTGAACAACATGGAGCCTATGGGTATGTTGTAGGCTTTGAAGGACTGGTGGATTATATTATGCGTAATACCAGTACAGAAATGATTGATGTCACAAGAGAAAATGTTCCGACATACCCGCGAGTCGCAATTCGAGAATTTGTTGCAAATGCCTTGGTGCATCAGGATTTTGGTATTACAGGGATGCCTGTAACTATTGAAATATTCTCTAATAGGATTTCCATAACGAATGCAGGCGCTCCACTTAATGACATAAATCGCTTGATAGACCTGCCACCGCAGTCAAGGAATGAACAATTGGCCCAGATGATGTTTACACTTGGTATCTGTGAACGTCGTGGAAGTGGTATAGACCGCGCTATTGCTGCTGTTGAAGAAATGAATCTTCCTCCTGTGAAGTTTACAAAGAGCGAGCAGCATACACGAGTTTTCATGTATCCGCAGAAAAGTCTTAAAGATATGACTAAACAAGAGAAGATTTCAGCATGCTATCAGCATGCTTGCCTAGTGTATGAAGATGGAAAAAGAATAAATAACCAATCTCTGCGGGAAAGGTTCGAATTGTCGAAAAATGATTCTTCTATCGCATCACGTATCATTTCAGATACTTTAGAGGCTGGATTGATAAAACCAGCTGATATTGAGACTGCATCCAAGAAGTATATGTCATACATTCCATATTATGGATGATTTTATTTGCAGACTAAATCCGTAAATTTCGTAAGAGATTGAAAATCAGTATGTTTCTATTTGCAGAGCAAATCCTATAGCAGTAATATATAATATGACATTTAACGAAGACAATGTAACTGAGCAGATGTGCATAGCAGTGGCCAAGGAGGCTGGCTATGAGTATTGTGGTGCAGACGAACTGCGCGAGGCGAAGAATGATGTCATCGTGGAGCCTCTGCTGCAAGAGGCATTGGTCAAGATTAACCATATCACGCTGGCTGAGGCTCAGATTGTGATTCAGAAGATGAAGGACGTGATCTTCCAAGGTATGACGGGGGATATCATCACTGCCAATCAGAACCTGCGGAATCTGTTCTTTAAGGAGAATAGCTTCCCCTTCGGGAAGAATGGTGAGCATAAGACGATCAACTTCTTCGATACAAACCCAGAGACAGCTGCCAGGAATAATACCTATGTCGTAACTAATCAATGGGAATATCCGAAGAGTTCGTATTCAGGCGGTAAGCGTCTGGATGTGGTGCTGCTGATTAATGGTATCCCGATGGTGATTGGTGAGCTGAAGACGGCCACCAATGCCAGCATCACCTGGGCTGATGGAGCCAAGGACATCATAGACTATCAGAAGTCGATACCAGAGATGTTTGTGCCTAATATCCTCAGTTTTGCCTCAGAGGGCAAGGAACTCTATTATGGTAGTATAGGCGCACCTCTGACGAAATGGGGGCCTTGGTTTGCTGACGAGGAGAGAAAACACGGCACGCTGACGGATGTGCAGCGCAATCTGAAGAGCCTGATTGATCCGTTGCGTCTGCTCGATATCTATCGCTTCTTTACTGTATTCACCACCACGAAAGACTCGTCGAAGAAAATCAAGGTGGTGTGCCGCTATCAGCAGTATTATGGTGGTATGGCTATCGTGAATCGTGTGATGGCTCGCACCAAGACGGGGTTAGGCCCAAGAAAGGGTTTGATATGGCACTTCCAGGGCTCAGGTAAATCGTGGCTGATGGTGTTTGCTGCGCAGAAACTGATGAAGATGCAGGAGCTGAATGCACCTACCGTTGCCATCGTGGACGACCGTATCGACCTGAGAGATCAGATTACTGGTGACTTTACACGCTCAGAGATCGAGAATGTGGATTTTGCCTATACGCGCGAAGAACTGAAGGAGTTCTTCACCAAAGACCAGCGTAAGATTTTGATCACCACCATCTTCCTGTTTGGTAAGGTGCAGCAGGCTTTGAATGCTAGAGAGAATATCATCGTGCTGGTGGACGAAGCCCATCGCACACAGGAAAGAGACCTCGGAGAGTGTATGCGATTGGCACTGCCCAATGCCTTCTTCTTTGGACTGACAGGTACACCTATCAATAAACGCGATAAGAATACCTTCAAGTGTTTTGGCGCAGACGAGGATGAAGGAGGCTATATGTCGAAATATACCTTCCAGGACTCTATCGACGATGGTGCCACGCTGGAACTGAACTTCAGGGAGGTGCCTGTAGAACTGCATCTTGACGAAAAGAATCTGCAAGAGGCTTTTGACAAGATGGCTGACGATTATAACTTGTCGGAAGAAGAGAAAGACCAGCTGACGAAGGGCACCAAGGTGGAAGCCTTCTTTACTTCGCCAAAGCGCATCCACGAAGTATGCGACCATATCGTGAAGCACTATCGCCAGTATGTGCGCCCCACAGGACTGAAATGTCAGGTGGTGGTGTATAATCGTGCCTGCTGCGTGGCCTATAAGAAAGAGATTGATGCCATGCTGGCTGAGAGTGGCGACGAGACAGCAATCGTGATGCATACCAGTGGAGATAAGAGCGATGACTATAAGGAGTATAAACTGACCAACGATCAGCAGGAAAAGCTATTGAATAAGTTCCGTGATCCGCTTTCGCCATTGAAGTTTGTGATAGTGACATCTAAGCTCCTGACTGGATTTGATGCGCCTATTCTGCAATGTATGTATCTAGATAAGCCTATGAAGGATCATACGCTGTTGCAGGCCGTATGTCGTACCAATCGTGTGTATGAGGCTCAGAAGAAGTGTGGTCTGATTGTGGACTATGTAGGCGTATTCGACAACTACGCCAATTCGCTGCGCTTCGATGAGGAGTCGGTGAAGACTGTCATCACGAATATTAAGGAAATCAAGGAACATATTCCTGGCTGGTTACAAGACTGTCTGGACTTCTTCCCCGGTATAGATAGAACCATCGGAGGATTCCAAGGGTTACAGAATGCGCAGGAGAAACTGAAGGATGAGAATGTGAAGACGCAGTTTGGCGCCCACTATACCCGTCTGAATAAGGCTTGGGAGGTGGTGTCACCCGACGAAGACCTGCTACAGTATAAGAACGACTATGTATGGCTGAGTCAGGTATATGAGAGCATTCGTCCTGTAAATAGCTCTGGTAATCTGATATGGACTATTCTTGGCCCCAAGACCATCGAACTGATTCATGAGAACGTGGTGTCCATCGATATCGGTGAGAGCATTGAGGACTTGGTAGTTAGCGATACCCGCCTGCTGGAAGAATGTATCAAGGACGATAAGAAACGCAATCGCACCATCATCGAGATTGAGAAGATGCTGAAGCTGCGCTTGGGTAATCCGAAACATGCTGGCTCGAAGGAGTTCAAACTGCTTAGTCAGAAGTTGAAGGAGTTGCAAGAAAAGTTGCGCCAACAGCAGATAGACAGTATCCAGTTCCTGAAGGACCTGTTGGCTCTGGCAAAGGAAACGCTGGAGGTGGAGCAGAAGCTGGACCAGCCTGAGGATAAGCGTAAGAAAGCTAAGGACGCCTTGACGGAACTCTTCGAGAGTGTGAAGACGCCCGAAACACCTATCGTTGTGGAGAATGTGGTGAATGATATCGATACGCAGGTGGTAGGCATCGTGCGTCGTTTCAGCAATGCCTTCAAGACGGTAACTGGTCAGAACGAGGTTCGCAAGATGCTTCGCACCATCCTTTGGTTGAAATACAAGATCAAGGATAATGAGGTGTTTGAGAAAGCCTACAAGTATGTGGAGATGTATTATACACCAGATAATGGGGGACCTAAGCCACAGGCAAGAGAAGTTTCGATCGATTCTGATTCCATGATGGCTGCGGAACCATAAGATAAATAAAGAATTGGGCTTGCATCACTGCAGGCCCAATTCTCATTCGCTCGCCGGAGGTGAATAAGGCAGTGGGCGGATCGTCGACGAACGTCGTTCATTATTTCCTGAGGTACGCTGCGAGGGGGGAGGCTGAGGCTTTGAGGCCGCGGGCGACACTGCGGGCGTTCATCAGGGCACCTTGGTAGGAGGTGTGCGTATGGTCGTGGTTGAAATATACCGCGGCCTTTTGTTTGCACTTCTCGGGATCCTTGCCTGCGAATTTCTTGTCGAGGAAGTCGGCGGAGATGTTGTGGACGTCGATGAAGCTGACGCCCGTCTGCTCCACTACCTCCCGATACCAGCGGCCATAGCTGTCGTTGCGACGCTCTATCTTGCCGTCAGGCCACTCGTTGCGCGGTGTGAGGGAGAGTAGGATAGGGGTGGCGCCTTTTTCACGTACGTCGTCGATGAATTTCTTCAGGTACCAGCCGAAAGAGTAGATGAGCTCATAGCGGCCGTCGCCCTCTATCTGATAGACGTGGCAGGTGTCTTCGGCACTGGCGATGACGGCACGGGCTTTCGCGTCGGTGAGGTTGCCGATGTCGTTATGACCAAACTGCAACAGTACGAAGTCGCCTGGCTGCAGGGTGTCGTAAATGCGCTCCCAACGGCCTTCGTTGAGGTATGAGCGGGTGCTGCGCCCTGCGATGGCCTGATTGCTGACGGTGATCTTCGAGGTGTCGAAGATGGTGGTGGCCAGTGAGCCCCAGCCCCACATGCCTGTGTGGTCGGCCTTGTCTTCATTCTTCACCGTGGAGTCGCCGCAGATGAATACCACGGGACGACCGCTGGAGCGGTCTACATTGAGCTTTGAGCTTTCAACATTAAGCATTAATGCTTGCAGGGGCTTCAGCTGGGGATTATTAGAGTAGTAGATGCCCTCGGCAGCCGAACGGGCGTTGAGCTGGGCACCGAAGGCCGAGGTGTGGATATGGTCGCCATGGAAGTGGTATTTCTGTTTCCAAAGGCTGTAGCCGTCGAGTTTGCTGCCAGAGATCTCGTTGAGGTCGACGAAGGGCACACCCTCGATGGCTGCCACATAGGCTGCCCACTGCGTCTGCGGCTTGCGGATGATGAGGCCCCGTTCGTCGCGGGCATCACGAGGAGTGAGCGACATGAGGATGGGGTTGGCACCCGCCTGACGGATCTCACGGATATAGCAGCGCAGGTAGTGGCCGTAGCTGTAGACGGTGTCGGGAATCTGCTTGCGGAGGTTGAAACCTGTGATGAGCGTATCTTCTGCCACGCCGTCGATGACACCACGGGCACGCTTGGCCTCGAAGAAGTCGGCATGGTCGTTGTGACCTATCGAGACGATGACCCAGTCGCCTGGCTTCAGGGCTTGGCGCACGGCAGGCCATAGGTCGGTATAGAAATTACGGGTTGACATGCCGCCGAGGGCCTGATTCTCTACGGAGATCTTACGTCCGTCGAAGTACTGGTTGGCGAAGTAGCCCCAGCCCCACTGGCCGTTGTTGCCATTGCCCATCGTGCCGTTGC
>Ga0247608_10006731_pt1 | contig 11996 bp, 17 predicted proteins | sample 176DNAGHGlowgp2_FD_193490 | JGI IMG/M metagenome (GOLD analysis project Ga0247608, IMG submission 193490) | Sheep rumen microbial communities from Palmerston North, Manawatu-Wanganui, New Zealand - 1766 DNA GHGlow gp2 | ecosystem: Host-associated > Mammals > Digestive system > Stomach > Rumen ... | reverse complement strand
CAAGTGATTGGTTGAAAATCACTTGCTTTTATGCTAGAATATATCTGTGAAAAAGGGAAAAAATGAATAAATAAAACAAGGAGAAAAAATGGATAACAATGAATCAAGATTTAATATGACTTGGGATATTACTTCTAAATGTAATGAAGACTGTAAGTTTTGTTATAGGAATAAACTTAAGAAAGACTTAAGTGTAGCAGAGAATAGAAGAATTTTAAAAAGTCTATATGATTCAAATATAATAAATAAAATAACAATATGTGGTGGAGAACCATTAATGTATCAAGGATTATTTGAATTACTTGAAAGTGTTGAAAAACCAAATGATGTTAGCGTATCAATTGTAACAAATGGAATAAAACTTGCAAAATATGATAATCAAACCAAAAAGTTTATTATTGATAAAGATTTAATGAATAAAATAATAAAACACTTTAAATGGATTTGTTTTTCAATTGATTCTTCAAATCAAGATATTGAAAACTTAGTTGGACGAAACAATTTACATGTTGAGAGAATAAGAGCAATATTAGATTATTTAAAAGAGAATAATAGTGATGTTTGCATAAAAATTAATTCATTAGTAAGTGAGCAGAATTATTTTGAAATTCCTAAGTTATATGAATTTATATCTAAATATAAGTTTATAAAAAGATGGAAACTGTTTAGATACTTAGGAGATAATAATTCCAAAGAAATCAATGACTACTATGAAATAAATGATTTAAAATTTGAAGAGGTAAAGAATTTTGCAAAAAGCATAGAAAATGAAAATATAAAAATAAGTATTAATGATATAGATACTTATAATGGAACATATATAATGTTAAAACAAGATGGAACAGTTGAAATAAGTAATGATGGAGAGTTAAAAGAAGTATTAGATTTAAAAGTTGATGATATTAGACAGATTAATGATATAAAAGAGTTTAATAAAGAAAAACACAAGAAAACGCATGGTGTTAAATTCTAAAAATGATTTTAAAATGAAAAAATAAATTCGAGTGAGGTTTTTATGGAAAAATTAAAAATAGCTACCTGGAATATAAGTTGCGGAATACCGGCAGAATGGAGTCTTTCTAATGGAATTCAAAAAGAAAAAGACTATAGAAAATTTGGCTTAATAGATGAAGTAATAAATACAATAAATGATAAAGATATTGATATAATTGGATTACAGGAATCAGTTACATTTAGAAATGGAGAAAAATCATATGCACAAATTATATCAGAAAGCACAAATTTGAAATATTATACTGAATTTATAGTGTCAGATTGTCATTTATTGGAAAATGCAAATATAGAAGAAGCGGTTCTTTCTAAATATCCTATAATTAAATCTGAAAATATTATGTTTGAAAATGTTAATTTATTTAATACAAGTAAAGATGGAAAAACATATAAACTATTTGATGATGGATTTATTATAGCTAATATAAAAATAAACAATGATAAATCTATTAATTTTATAACTGGACATTCACCAGCTTTTCAAATCTTTGGTAAAAAGCCAGAAGAATATGGCTATGTATATAAATTACTTGAAAATGAGGCAAAAAAATGCATAAATCCAGATATCAAAACTTTTATTGTCGGAGATTATAATACAGAAGAATTATTTAAAATGTTGCCATATTTAAAAAATAACTTTAAAAATCATATAGATGGAGCAACATATTTTGAAGGAACTTCAATAGATTATATTTTGAGTGAAAGAGATATAAAATGCATATCAAATGAAAAGGTTGAAAATCTATCAGACCATTTATTGTGCATTGCAGAATTTCAAATTAATTGATGGGAAATGCTGATGAAATTACTGTATCAAATGATGAAAATGGAGTAGCTGTATACTAAAAACTATTGATAAAGAATTAATTATCAAAAAAGTTAAGGAGTAAATATAGTGATAAATAATATAAAGGGAATAATATTTGATGCTGATAATACTTTAATAGATCATAAAGAATGTGAAAAACAAGCATTACAATATCTATTTAAACAAATTGGAGAAAAATATCAAAATGAATATCAAAATATATTTAGACCATTAGATAAAGAATTATGGCAAAATGCTGCACTTAATAAAAATGAAATTCCTCCAGAACAAATACCTGAATATCGATTTAAAGTGTTATTTGAGAAAATACATATTCCATATAAAGATTATAAAAATGCAAATTTGTTATTTAGATATGGATTAGAACACTCTTCTGGGCTTACACCAAATGCTGAAGAAATACTTGAATATTTAAGTTTGAAAGATTACAAGTTATTTGTTATTTCGGATGGACTTTCAAAATTACAAAAATCAAGAATAGCTAATAATAATATTGATAAATATTTTATAGATATTATTGTTTCAGAAGAAGTTGGAGTTCCGAAACCTAATCCAATAATATTTAATACATTATTAGAAAAAAATAACCTAAATCCAAAAGATGTAATAATGGTAGGAGATAGCTTGGAAAAAGATATTTCAGGTGCCAAAAATGCTAATATAAAATCAATTTGGTATAATCCAGAGCATATAATTAATAATACAGGCATTAAGCCAGATTTTGAAATTAATGATTTATTAGAGTTAAAAGAATTAATTTTATAAATTAAAAATGAATTTAAAGGAGAGTTATGGTTAAAGAAATAATAGAAAAAAATTTAAAAAGAATTGAAAATGATTTAAAGGAAATAGAAGGTTTACAAAGAATTGATTTTATAGACATATTTCCAACTAGTGAAAATCACAAGATAATGCTAGATGAAGAAATTAGCAAAATAAGCAAAAGAGTGAAAAAAACAGAAAGAGGCAACGTTTATTTTTTAAATCAACCAATTGAAACAAAATACGGAAAATTAGAATATATTAAAATTAGAATTTTTGATGAAACAAGATTGAATTGGGAAGCTGCAGCAGATTTTGTGGTAGAAAATAGAGATGTGCTAAAGAACAAAGTTGGAAAAGATAATAGATATTCATACATAAAAAGACAAGAGTGGGATGCGGTTGAATTTAAAACAAAAGATACATTAATATATTTTTTAAATCCGTTAGCTTCAGAAGTATATGGAAAAAATAAATAATCAGTTGAAATTATTATTTTAGTATTATATAATTTGAGAAAATTGAATTGTGAATTTAGGAGGAATTATTTATGGAAAGAAAATTTAATAAGGGGGATATTGTTCAACATTTTAAGAGAGAAAAAATGACTGAAGAACAATTAAAAGAAAATCCAAATTTATATTTATATGAAATAATTGGTACTTCAAGACATACTGAAGACAAAGAAGAATTAATGATTTATAAACCTTTATATACAACTGATTGTACAAATGGTGTTGATTTTGCAGCAAGACCATTGGAGATGTTTATGTCTGAAGTAGATCATGAAAAATATCCAGAAATTAAACAAAAATATCGTTTTGAATTGGTGTAAATATTGGCTTTAAGTTTATGCATGGTTATGATGTAGTTTTAGAAGCGACACGATTTAGAATGTTTAAATTTTTTACAGTTCAATCCAATATATTTATGGGAGTTATTGTTCTAATATTTTCAATTAAAGAAATAAAACTTCTAAATGGAAAAATTAGTAAAATACCCACAAAACTATATATTCTAAAACTCATGTCTACAACAGCTGTAACGTTGACATTTTTAGTTGTATTTACATATTTAGGACCTATTTCTGAAAATGGAATTCCATCAATGCTTATGAATGGTAATTTATTTTTCCATTTAATAATACCTTTATTAAGTATAATAAGTTTTATCTTTTTAGATAAAACTGAGAAACTTAATTTTAAACAATCTTTTTATGGTATAATTCCAACTGCGTTATATGCAGTCTATTATTTAGGTAATGTTATTTTACATATGGAAAATGAATAAGAAAAAGTAGGAGAATGAAATGTATTATACATATATGATAAGATGTATAGATAATTCAATTTATACAGGTATGACAAATAATGTAGATAAAAGATTATCAGAACATATAAAAAGCAAAGGAGCTAAATATACTAAATCACATCAAGCAGAAAAATTAGAGGCTGCTTGGAGAAGTAAGGACAAATCATTGGCGTGTAAATTAGAATATCAAATTAAGCAATTAACTAAAAAGCAAAAGGAAGATATTATAAATGGAGAAAAGTTAAGTAGTTACTTAAAAGGTAAGATAGATTGTAGAAGATATTATAGAATTTAAATTTAGTAAATTTGTGAATGGGTTCTTTTTTAAAAAATGCATAGAAAATATAAATTTAAGCAGAGGCCGAGAAAATGACTTCTGCTTTTTAAAATTTATTTTTTCATATCATTCATATAATACTTTTTCTCTGCAAGTTTATCTTGGATTCCTCTTAAAGTTTCACCAAATCTCTGGAAGTGAACGATTTCTCTTTGACGCAAAAATCTTAAAGGATCTAAAACATCAGGATTATCACGGCAAAGGTCAATTAATTTTTCATAAGTTGCACGAGCTTTTTGTTCTGCGGCTAAATCTTCTTGTAAATTTGCAATAGGGTCACCTTTAGCTGCTATATATGAAGCAGTAAATGGAACTCCAGCAGCAGAAACAGGGTATACATCAACCCCGTGATCTGTATAATATGGTGCGAGTCCTGCATTTTCAAGTTCTTCAATTGTAGCATTTTTAGTTAATTGATGAACTATGGTTCCAACCATTTCTAAGTGGGCGAGTTCTTCTGTTCCAATATCATTTAAAACAGCTTTAGCTGTTTGGTCTGGCATACCAAATCTTTGAGACAAATATCGAAGTGAAGCTGCAAGTTCTCCATCTGGACCACCATATTGGCTAATTATTACTTTAGCAAGTCTAGGGTCAGTTTGTTTAATATTAACAGGGTATTGTAATATTTTATTATAAGTCCACATTATCTATTTCCTCCTTCCCAAGGCCAAGGTTCTTCAAGCCATCTCCATTTATTACATGGATAATTAATTGAAAGTGGGCCATAAATTTTTTGATATATGTCTTTTATGTCTTTTAATTCTTTACAATATTTATTATGCAAGCATAAAGCTTTTTCGTCATTTGGATGTGTGTCTAAATACTCGGCAAGTTCTACTATTGCAAATTCCAAACATTTAATATCTTTAAGCATTTTCATTTGCTTTTCATTTTTGCATTCACAAGGAACTTTTGAAGCTTCTTGCATAGCTGGTAAAGTATTTTCTGACACTGGGCACATACAAGATCTATCTTCATTTTCTACTGACATTTATTACACCCCTTTCCAATAGTATTTGTAGCTTCTAAATACTTTATCTCTTTCATAGAATCTCCAGGGGAGTAAGGGCTAACTAATTCAGGGAAAAGTGTCCCATTTTTTAATCCAACACATGGTTTAAAAGTTTGATCCATAGTTTGAATTGGTACATAACTTTGACCAAGCATAGGGCTTTCTGGAAAAACATTTGACATAGTATCATCATCAAAGCCGCAACTGCAATTTTCGTTATAATTCTGATTGCATTCTATATTTTTACAAGAATCTTCAATTAAATCTGGTTTAGTACAATTATTTGATGTGTTTAAATTCATATAATTATTATTCAAACAACAATATCTTCTACGTATGTTTCTCATACTAAAAAAACCTCCTATTTTTTATTCTTATACATTTTATTCTACAAAAATACAAAATGTTACAATGAAATATTTTTTTGTGTGTTTGTGATAATAGCTGTAAATTGTAACATAGTAGTAATAATATAAGCTGAAAATTATGTAAAAATCTTGAAAAAAGTATATTTTTGTGGTATATTATTAGTGTAAAAACTATATCAATAAGAATAATAAAAGGAGGAAAATTAAATGGAGAAAAAAATCAATTCAGAAGAGCTAAAAAAGAAAGGTGGAAAAACACTTCAAGAGTTTAAAGATTTTATAGCAAAAGGAAATGTTTTAGATATGGCTGTCGGTGTTATTATGGGTTCAGCATTTGGAAAAATAGTAACTTCAGTTGTAGACGATTTACTAATGCCTTTAATTGGTATGGTAATAGGAGGAGTTAATTTTACAAACCTACATATAAGAATTAAAGATGCTACAATTACATATGGTAATTTTATTCAAAATGTTATAGACTTTTTAATTATAGCAATTTGTATATTCTTTATGGTAAAAGCAATTAGTAAAGTAACAAAGAAAGATAAGGAAGAAGAAGCAGTTCAAGAAGAACCTAAAAAAGATGAGAACACAGTATTACTTGAAGAAATTAGAGATTTATTAAAAGAAAAACAAAATGTATAATTTTTTCATTTTGGGACGGTCCTTTTTTGAAAATATTTTCAAATGGGGACGGTCCTTTTTTACAAATATTACGTTATCCTTGCAAATTGGGACTAGGTACTTTTTTACAGTGTTAAATTAGGACCTGGTCCTAATTTGCAAAATGTCGAAAAATGAAGAATTTTAGCGATGAAAACTGGAAAAAAATGGGAAACATATATTGCAAATTATTCGACTATATACTATAATTTAATTGTAAAATATTTACAAAAAATTATATATTTAGGAGGATAAAGCTGTGAAAGAAAAAATAACAGTATTAATTGCAGATGACAATGAAGAATTTAGCAAAACATTAGCCACATATCTTACAAATCAAGAAGATATGGAAATAATTGGAATGGCTAAAGATGGTACAGAAGCGCTAGATTTAATAAGAGAGAAATCACCAGATGTAGCAATATTAGACGTAATTATGCCACATTTAGATGGAATTGGAGTATTAGAAAAAATAAATAATAGTAATAGTTTAAATAAAAAACCACTTTGTATTATGCTATCAGCTGTAGGTCAAGACAAAATTACAGGAAAGGCTTTAGCACTTGGTGCAGAATATTATGTTGTAAAACCATTTGACATTGAATTATTAATTCAAAGAATAAGAGAAATAAAAAACTTTAAGCCTAATGGCTCAAGCAATCTTATTAGAAGTCAAATTAAAAAAACACCATATATAAATGTAAATGTAACAAAAACGGAAGATCATTTAGAAGCATTAGTTACAAATGTAATTCATGGGGTTGGAGTACCAGCTCATATAAAAGGATATCAATATTTAAGAGAAGCTATAATGCTTGTAGTAAATGACATTGATGTAATAAACCAAATAACAAAGTCTTTATATCCAGAAATAGCAAAAAAATTTGGAACAACACCTTCAAGAGTTGAACGTGCAATTCGCCATGCAATTGAAGTTGCGTGGGGTAGGGGAGAAGTAGATTTAATGGAAAACATCTTTGGATATACTGTATCAGCTGCCAAAGGCAAACCAACAAATTCAGAATTTATTGCAATGATAGCAGATAAATTGAGGTTAGAATTAAAGAGTGCGTAATGTTGGCAAATTGGGACCGGGTATTTTTTGCACAGCTATGAAAATAACTAATCCTGTTTAACCGCACATCATTTTTTAAAATCCTATGGTTCCCCCTTTAGGGATACCCACCATACGGATTTTAAAAAACGAAATGCTGACGCGGATTAGTTATTTTTTATTGAATGTGCAAAAAGTACCCGGTCCCAATTTACCAATGTGCAAAAAGTACCCGGTCCCAATTTGCCAATTTATGCGGTCCCTTTTTGACAGGATGTTTGTGCTTGGCATAAATTTTCGTACTCTTTGCATTTAATTTTATAATCCATTTGCATACATAAGTACTTGTAATACATATATGCTTGCTCATATTGCGCCATTGGATTAAACATTGGGTCTTTATATATTTCGTTCATATCATACCCTAAATTTGCAGAGTAGGGGTTATAATTCATGTTTTCATTAAAATCTTTATCCATTTTTTAAATTCCTTTCTTTTTAGTTGTTTTTAAATGAAGTACTGGAAATTTTTGTAATTTTTTACAAAAAAGGACCGTCCCCAAATGAAAAAATTTTCAAAAAAGGACCGTCCCCAAATGAAAATTTAAGATAATGAATGTATAAAAAGCAGAAATGAAACCATGTAGTATTTTGCCTATTATATAAGGTTTTATAGATAAATCTGATTTAGAAACTATACTTAAAACTTGTAATAAAACTGATAAACCACCAAAGCCAAGTAAAAAACTAGTAACAATAATATTTATTGATATATTTTTTAAGTTGATACATGAAATTAAATTAATTCCATTTGTTATTTCTAAAATACCAGTAAATATGGAATTTATTAATTGTGATGGAATGCAATATTTTTTACAAATTGGTGTGAAAATCAGATTTATTAAATTTATTATTTTGCCTGAGTTTAGAATAGAAATGATAACAGAAAATAGAATGACAAATCCACCGATTATTAAAATTGTATTTATTGCTGATTTAATGCTATTTCCAAGTATTTCTCCTAGATTCGAAAATGATATATTTTGTAATTTGGTTTCTGAAGTAGATGTTTTATAATTGATATAAGTATTTGATGATTTTTTCCAAAATCTAAATATAAAACCTACTGTTAATGAACCTAAAAGATGTGTAATTATTAGCAAAAAACCAATTAAAGAATCTCCAAACAAGCTAATTCCACATGTTCCAATTATAAATAATGGTCCAGAGTTATTTGTAAAACTTAATAATCTTTCACATTCTTCTTTAGAACAAATATTATGTTCTCTAAAATTTACAGCAATTTTCGCACCAACTGGATAACCACTAAGCCAGCCCATCATTATGGCAAAAGCACCACTTCCAGAAATATTAAAAAATGGTTTCATATTGGTGTAAAAATTTTTGAAAATATATTTGGTATATTAGTATATGAAAGTAATTCTGTTGCTATAAAAAAGGGAAGAAGTGATGGAACCACTGAATTTGCCCAAAGTTTTAGTCCTGCTTTGGTAGCTTTAATATTGCTTGATGAAAATAGAATTAGGCAAATAGTAAAAATCAAAAATAGTATAGATATAAGGTTTTTACTTACTTTAAAAACAAACAAATTAAATTTTTTCATTTGAGTCAAGCACCTCTATGTAATGTATATGTGTAATAATTAAAAATATGTGTATGAAATTTGAAATGAGAGGTAGGAGAGTGGAAGTATTTGATAACATTGATAAAAGACTTAAATTAATAATTTATAAAATTCCGAATGTGATTGAAGGTCGCGTTAAAGAGAGTTGGTTTTAATAAACTGAGGAAGCGATGGCTTGCGAAGCAAGAGCAGCGAGAGGCTCGGTTTATTAAAAGTTACTCTCTTTAGAGACCGTATTGAGCCGAGGAATGAAATAAATTATTAATTTAAGTCTAATTATAATTATTTAGAAGAATGCATTGTACATTTTTCTGGTTTTGTCCCTGATAGAAAATATTCTTTATAAGTATCTTTACAATATGGAGTCGCAAGTTTTCCTGAATCATTGCAAACTATTGCAGTTTCAACTCCACTAGTTAGCTCAAAAGTTTTCTTTGGTAGATTTGAATGAATTTTACTCATTACAGCAGACCAGATTACTCCTGCAGGGTTTTTACCACCATACTCGATAGATTCGTTTGTATCAAAACCATACCAACATACGGAAGTATAATAAGGAGTAAAACCACAAAGCCATCTGTCATAATTTTCATTAGTAGTTCCAGTTTTTGCAGCAACATCTATTCCGCTAATTGAGCAATAGGTTGCAGTTCCTTTTTCACCTTTGACTGGTTGAGTTAAAAGATGTTTTAATACACAGGCTACATCTTTAGAAAACACTTTTCTTCTCTTTTGTTTAGATTTCATAAATACCTCTCCTGATGATAAATCTACTCTGCTATAAAATGTAGGTTCAATATAAATTCCATCATTTGCAATTGTACTATATGCTCCAGCAAATTCTAAAGGGGAAATACCAATATCCAAACCACCAAGAGCAAGTGAAAGATTAACATCATTATCATTTAGGCTTGTAATTCCCATTCTTTTTAAATATTTTATAGATACTTGTGGTGTTAGATTTTCCATTATTTTTACAAATGGGATGTTTTGAGATGTTTCAACAGCTTGTCTTAAAGTAATAGAACCTCTATAAGGGTCATAATCGATGGGGTTATATTCTTTATTATTATAATCTATAAAAGTAGTTGGTTCATCTGATATTACAGTAACATTTGTAACAATTTTTTTATCAATGCTAGGAGCTAAAACTGCAATAGGTTTCATAGCAGAACCTGTTTGTCTTTTCATTTGAGTTACTCTATTAAAGCTTCTATAATTCTTTTTTTCTCCAAGTCCACCAACACATCCTACAACATTTCCGATTTGTATGATCTATTACTACCATAGCAGCTTGAGAAGTATCATCACTATTTTTTGATTGTAAAACATATTTTGAATTTTTAAACTCAGTTTCAAGCTTGTTCTGGATGTCCTTATTTACAGTACTATAAATATTATTTCCAGCAAGGGAGTAGTAATTAGTTGCAAAATCACTTGTAATAAGATATTTTTTTTGCAAATCTGCAATAACTTCATTAATTACTGCATCAGAATGATATGAGCTAATAGTTGAATCATATTCAATTTGTCCTTGTTTAAAATTTAAACCATTTTCTACATTTTGTACAGCTTCATTATAGTCTTCTTTTGTAATATAGCCTTGTTCAAGCATCTGATTTAATACAATTTTTGTTCTTTTTGTAATTTTTTCTGTTCTATCTTTTTCTGTAAAAGGGTTATATGAATTTGGACTATGATTTAATCCAGCTAAAAATGCACATTCTTCTAAGGAAAGGTCTGATAAATCTTTATCAAAATAATAAAGAGCAGCTTCTTTAATTCCATAAATGCTAGGTCCCGTATATATAATGTTAAAATATGCTTCTAAAATTTCTTCTTTTGAATAAGAAAAATTTAAGATTAAAGCATAATACCATTCTTTAATTTTTCTTGATGCAGAATTAGAGTCATTACCTGTTAGATTTTTTACAAGTTGCTGATTGATAGTACTTCCACCAAAAGTAGATTTACCAAAATGTATTACATAAGAAAAAATTGCTCCACCAGTTCTTTTAATATCTACTCCTGAATGTTTAAAATAACGTTTATCCTCAATAGAAATATATGCATTTATAAGGTTTGATGGAATGTCACTATATTCGACATTATCTCTGTTTCTTTCTGATCCAATTTTTGCAATAATATTTTTATTTGCATCATAGATTATAGAAGGGGAGTTATTAAACATTTCCGTACATAGTTTTTTAAATACAAAACCTTTAAATCCAAGATATAATGTAACTGAAATAATAATCAGTATTAAAGAGAATACTAATATTTTATTGAAAAAGCGCCTAATTGGACTCTTGTGCTTTTTTTCTTTCCTTTTACTTGGAATTCTTTTCTTTCTTTTTTGATGTGAGTTATTAGAATATTCAATCTCATCATATATTATTTCGTCATCCTTTTTTTGCCTCATGAATTAGTCCTTTCTAATTAATCAAAATGCCCCAGTATGTTGGGGCATTTTAATTATTCATCTGTTTCTTTTGAAGGTAATAAATTCTTTATAGTAATTCCGATTCCCAAAACAACAACAACTAATGTTAGTAAAAATCCTACAACAGGTATAAGCTTTAATAATCTATAAGCAATGCTAAATAGTGTAATAAATATTATCGTTCTTGAAATGTCATTTGTTTTAATTGAATCTTTAAATTTGTCTGAACACAATTTTGAAAGAGTAATAACAGTAATAACAGAGGCAAGCATAAGTAATAATATATATAGTCCAAGTACAACAAAAGCGAACCTTGTTAGAACCGGAATAAATAGTATTATTAAATTCAATATTGGTAATACAAACAAAACTAATAATCCGAATAATACATATTTTCCAATATTAGCTTTAAAGCTTGAAGTATCTATTATTTTAGATTTAATACCATTTAAAATTAAGAATATTATAACTGCAAATACCATATATGAGATTATAGATTTTAATACATCTGATATTTTATCTGTTACAGTTCTTTTTGTAACTTGAACAGCATTACTT
>Ga0247608_10006729_pt1 | contig 11997 bp, 15 predicted proteins | sample 176DNAGHGlowgp2_FD_193490 | JGI IMG/M metagenome (GOLD analysis project Ga0247608, IMG submission 193490) | Sheep rumen microbial communities from Palmerston North, Manawatu-Wanganui, New Zealand - 1766 DNA GHGlow gp2 | ecosystem: Host-associated > Mammals > Digestive system > Stomach > Rumen ... | reverse complement strand
CGTCGAGGGCAAAATGTTAGCTGATAAGTGAGCATAGCGGGCTATGTGACCGCAGAAGTTAACAGTTTGCACCGAAAGAAAACAAAAAGATGACATAATGATATTCATATAATTGACTAATTTAACTCGTGGGAATTTTTAGAACCCACCTAAAATAAAGGATAACAGATGAGTAATAACAAACAAGCGGCACTAGAACTGGGCACTAAGCCTGTGGGCAGGTTGCTTTTGCAGTATGCACTGCCAGCCATTGTGGCAATGGTAGCGTCCTCCTTATATAATATGGTGGACAGCATATTCATAGGCCAAGGCGTTGGAGCCCTGGCTATATCGGGACTTGCCATCACCTTCCCGTTTATGAACCTCTCTGCCGCCTTTGGCGCAGCCATCGGCGTGGGCTCGTCTGCCTTTCTTAGTGTGAAACTTGGACAACGCGATTATGACATAGCCAACAAGATATTGGGCAACTGTGTGATGCTCAACATTATCATAGGTATTGCTTTCGGCGGCATCGGACTGTTGTTCCTTGACCCTATACTGAGATTCTTTGGCGCAAGTGATGCCACGTTGCCCTATGCACGTGAGTATATGGTGATTATCCTTATAGGCAATGCCGTGACCCACCTATACCTGGGACTTAATGCTGTCATGCGTGCTGCAGGCAAACCGCGCGTGGCAATGTATATCACTATCTTTACCGTTGTGATAAACGCCGTACTCGATCCATTGTTCATATATACTCTTAGACTTGGCATACGTGGTGCGGCATACGCTACCATACTGTCGCAGCTGATGGCACTGGTGTGGCAGTGGAAACTGTTTGGCAACCGTAAGGAATTCCTGCATTTCGACTATGGCAAGTTCCGTGTGGAGATGCCTATAGTACGCAATATCATAAGTATAGGCATATCACCGTTCTCTATGAACGCCTGTGCCTGCCTTGTGGTTATATTCATCAATAACAGTTTGATGAAGTATGGTGGCGACATGGCAGTCGGAGCATACGGCATAGCCAATCGTGTAGCCTTTATCTTCGTCATGGTCACCATGGGTGTGTGTCAGGGCATGCAACCTATAGCAGGCTACAACTATGGCGCGCAGAACTACAACCGTATGCTTGAGGTGTTGAGGCTTGCCGTCATGGCTGGTACGCTGGTATGTGCAGTAGGTTTCGTAATAGCCATATTTTTCCCGGAACCATGTGTGAGGTTGTTTACTACCGATGCAGAACTCATAGAGAAATCGGTTGTTGCCATGCGCTATATCATGGCACTCTTTGTTATAATTGGAGCGCAGATGGTGATAACAAACTTCTTCCAGTCAATCGGCAAGGCTAAGGTCAGCATCTTCCTCAGTCTGTCTCGACAATTGATATTCCTAGTGCCGGCAATAGCCATACTGCCTCCTTTGATGGGACTCGATGGAGTGTGGCTCGCCATGCCGTTGTCTGATGGCGTAGCAGCCGTCATGGCTTATGCCATGCTGTGGATATATATTAGAAGACTGAAGGGAGAGAAGAAATATGGCTTAGTGGATGAGAGATAAATAGTTTGAGAGATGATAGTTTAAAGTAGGAAGTACAATGGAGAATCTGATAATCAGCGTAGGTCGCCAGTTAGGTAGCGGCGGTTGCGAGATAGCAAGAATGCTCGCCGACAGTCTAGGTTGTAAGTTTTACGACCGCGAACTTATCAATATGTCGGCAGAGCGCAGTGGCTTTAACCCAAAGATTTTTGAACAGCAGGATGAAAGTCATGGTATGATGCGTTCGCTATTCGGAGCCTTCTCTGGCAGGTTGGGGCGTATGGGTAGCATAGGCTATAACAGCAGTATATCGCAGGAATCGCTCTTTCAGATACAGAGCGAGGTGATATATAAGGCGGCAAAGACCGACAACTGTGTGTTTGTGGGACGTTGCGCTGACTATGTGTTGCGTGACAAGCCCGGACTCTTCTCCGTCTTTATAACGGCAAATGAGGACGAGCGTTGCCGCGTGGTGGCAGAGCGTCGCGGATGCTCCGTAGAAGAGGCACGTCGCTTCATCGAACGCAAAGAAGCCCAGCGTGCAGACTATTATAACTATTATACGTCCAAGAAATGGGGCGCGGCGTCAAGCTATGACCTCTGCATTAATTCTTCGCTGCTTGGCTTGGAGCGTACGGCGCAATATATAGAACAGATAATCAGGGAGAGAAATAATAATAAGTTTTGAAGGCAATAGCAACATTCCATAGTCCGTTTAAGTCTAAGTTTGGCATACCACGCCAGGCAGGAGTCGTCAGTGAGCTCCCAGGCAGGATAGTGCTTGAAAAGGCATATCGTTCCGTTGATGCCATACGTGGCATGGATGATTTCGACTATCTGTGGCTTGTTTGGCAATGCAGTAAGAGTGACGCCCTCACCGTCAGACCACCACGCCTTGGAGGCAACAAGCATCTTGGTGTCTTTGCCACACGTAGTCCGTTCCGTCCAAATCCCATAGGTCTTTCATCCGTGCGTATAGACCATATAGACTACGACTGTCCCGATGCTCCTGTTATCCATGTGCTCGGTGCAGATCTTATGGATGGCACCATTATCTACGATATCAAGCCATACATTCCCTATACAGACTCGCATCCGACGGCACGTGCAGGCTTTACCGACAGTGTGCAGTGGCAGTCTTTGCAGGTAGAGTTTACGCCTGAGGCGCAAACGTCGTTGCCACGAATTATTGACAGAGGAGTACTTGAATCAATCTTGTCGCAAGATCCCCGTCCGCATTACCATGATGATCCCGAACGAATCTATGGTATGGAGTATGCCGGTTACGACGTGCGTTTTCGTGTAAGCGGCTCTGTTCTTACGGTGACAGATATAGTGATGAAGAAATAAAAACGTGTTTTTTTCTTGCGTATTCCGTTTTTTATTATTACCTTTGCACGGCAATTACGAAAAAGCATAAACCTTGGAGAGGTGCTCGAGTGGTTGAAGAGGCACGCCTGGAAAGCGTGTAACCGGCAAAACCGGTTCGCAGGTTCGAATCCTGTTCTCTCCGCAATATCACCTGATTACCAGGTAGTTACAAAATCAACACCCAATTTTACACCCAAAAATGTAAGATTGGGTATTTTTGTTTTTTACCTCTAAGTGTATCCTGTCAGCGAAATCGTTACAGTTATTGTAAAATGAGCTAGAGGTCTAAAAATGTGTGGAGGTTAAGAATCAAGGGGCAGCTTTTTTTTTTGTGTGGGGTGTGGGGAAGTCCCCACTTTTTGAAATAGAATTGTATAATTCTATTTCTTCCCTTATTTTGAAGTCCATTGCGCAAAGTCCACCACGTGGACTAAGAAAATGTATTATAACATTATTATTATTATATATTATTATTATAAATGTGTCTATGCGGTGGACTATTCAGTACACATAATGGACTATGTGGTTTATACGATGGACTACATGGTCTATACAAAGTACTAATCAGTCTATGCCATGAAATTATGGTCTACGTGGTGGACTGTAACTTTATCAAATAGAAAAAAGGAAATACTTCTGCATTAGATTATAAAAATATTGTAAAATCAATAACGGCTTTATAATAGTTTTTAATGTCTGTGCAACCCGACATGAGATTCGCGAACATTGCCATTCCAGACATCTATTAACTCTTGATGACCATCGTCTATCCATTTCTGCATTATTCCCCTTTTACCTTCTAGTTCTTTGGCCACTTCACTCCATAACAATAGCAGTTGGTTTTGGGTGTCATCTGTATCATCTTCGTTTTTATATTTTGCTATAACTGCAATCTGTTCTTCCGAGAAACAACGTACTCTTGGATTTTGGATTCTTTCAACAACAGCTTGCACGGCTTCCTGTAGCAGAATGTTTGCTTTTGAAATTATGATATCTTCATTCTGGATTACTTGATTGTTGATCTGGGAAATATGTTGTAGTTCACTAAAAACATCTAAGAATTGGTCTTTGAACCATTCGGGCATAGCAGAACTGACATTGTGAATGTTGCCATTTGATATGTGGATTGCAACGACTGTACCATACTTTTCTGTGCTATCTACAAAAGTAACTTTGTCAAATAGACCGATATGTTTCCGGCAATTGTTCAATCCCTCATAGTAGTTAAAACGTATAACATCGCCAGAGACATCGTGTCCTCCTGATATTTTCCTCTGAGAAACACGATTGAAACTTTCCTTTATTGAAGAAAGTCCAAAATAGCAAAGAGATATTTTATATCCCACATTTTTGAATTCCTTAATCATGTTTTCCACCATGCCTGATGAAAAATTGGTTTCGAATGCAAAATCTTTTCTATGTGCTAGGGCTTCTTTCTTTTGTTTTTCCAATTCATATGCAACCGTACTCGTAATCCATTGCTCCGACCAATCGGGGTGTGCCTCGCGTAATTGCATAGCCAATTTGTCACCGTCAAATGACGGTGTATTTACGTAATATGGATGCAAAGAACTCTTGCCTGCTCCATTAGGACCTGCTATAACAGTAAATTCTGGTCTTCTCATCTTATTTTATCTAATAGATAAGCAAATCTTCCCTGACCTGGTTCTGCAATACGTTTAATGATAGTGTATTCACGGGTTTCATAATCCAAATCAGCTTCATCCTCGCTACCATCAGGATTAGCAAGGTATGTATTTCCTTTGTTATCGAAAAACGGTACGGAAATACCTTTTTTCCAGCAGTCTATGTAGATGCTTTCTATTTTTTTGCGAGAAGCCTCTTCTGCTTCTCCTACAGTTTTGCCGTTAGGCAGTATCATGTCTTTCTCTATCATAGAACCTTGGTTGTATTATGTAAAAGCTGTTATCTCTATTTCGTTGCAAAGTTAATAAAAAATATGCAGGTATGAAAGAAAAAAGGGAAAAGAATTAACGTCTTCTATTGCAGTTCTTACTTTTGCGATTAGGACGATAATAATTGGATGCATCAATTGCTGCTTGTTTAGCCCTCTGAATGTAAGTATCTTTTGTTGGTTGTTCAAGACCATCCCATCTTGTCAGTTCTCCGTGAACTCCTCCGCCGCCTGTGGCAGCAACGACACCATCATATCCATTTGGCAACATCAGACCTATAAGCATAGCTGCGGCTGCTCTCGCTACTCTTGGACGATCAGCGAGTTCTTTTTCCCATTCTTCGCCATCATCCAAATCGTCATCATCCCATTCTTCGTCAGGAACGATTATGTTTTTCTGAATGATGTCATCAAGTTCCATAGGAATCGAAAATGGGATTCTGGCATTGTAGTCGGTGGTATAGATATATTCGACTTTTCCTCTTTGCTTGATACTAACGACATGTAATTTGTTCCAAGTGGTCTCAATTCTTGACAAAGTCAAATCGCGACCATAGCCCAATTTAGATGATTGAAAACATGCCCTTCCGTCACCTATCGAATAAGCAACATACTTGCCTCTACTGTCTCTTTTAGCGTTTATTGTGTATCCTTTTGCTCGCATTTGTTCAAAATATACTTTCACTTCAAATTTCTCCATGCTTTTGAGAATATCCAATGCATCGCTATGGATTCTTTGTTTTCGTTTGTTACCTACATCTCTTGATAACATCCATCCTTTTTCCTTGTTTATGATGTTTGCAGCATCCATCGCCCTTTTTCCTACATTATGTGCTCCAATTATCGAACCGTCCGATGTTACTCTGTTGACAATTATATGCAAATGTGGTGTAGAGGTGTCGCGGTGTAGGACAACGGCAATTTGACAATCCTGTAAACGTTTTCCTCTTTTCTTGCTCGAAGAACATTCGCTTGTCTTTTCATCAAAGTTTTTAATAAATTGGTAGGCGAGTTGTTGCCAATCTTTCGTGGTGAAGTTTTTACTTTCGTCAGCAGACGGAGATACTTCAAAGCGAAAAAACGACTTTTGCGGTATTGTCTTTCCAGACCTTCTCCAAATATTTTGGTGAGCTATCATGGCATTCGCTAAACTATAAGCCTTAGGTTCTTCAATTATATGAAGAACTTCTGACATTCCCCAAATGCTTATAAGTTTGGATTTGTCTTTTGTCATGGAATAATTAATGGCACTTGTACCATGACTTATAGATTTTCCTTTTGCTATCATACTATAACATTTTACTAAATTTATCATATATTTTGGTGATAACTACTGCTGTGGCTTCTGTCATTCCTACAGATTTTATATATGCAAATCTTTGACTGTCAGACATTCCTTTAGTTGCATTCTTGAGCAGGATTTCATATTTTTTCAACCATACCCACAACTCGTATGCTGCTCTATAGAGTTTTCTTTCTTCTTCAGTCATAGCAGTTTTAGGAGTTGACCGAATAAGGACTAAGCGGGTATAAGAACTAAGTGGCAAAGCACATGCATGCGCTTTCTTTTTTAATGTTTCTTTCTCATCCGAGGAAAGACGGATTTTTAATATATGTTCTCTTTTCATTTTGATTTATTTTATTGTTTACATAAAAGTGCGAGCTTGCGAGTAAAGTCGTTTGTGACCTTGTGTTTCTCCAAGAGGGGAACACAAAAGGGCCACAAACGTACTACTTGCTATTTTACGAACAGATTCTACGAAAATCCCCACCGAGAAAAATCACAGGGAACACCATTTCCTTCATTCTGCTTTTCACTCGCTCTCCATATTTTTCCCCAAATTCCTTCAAAGACAAATTTGTCGTGAGTATTGTTTTTTTCTTTTCTCGATACCTGTATTCGAGAAAATCAGCCATTGGTGTCAGTGAATTTCCATAAAAATAGACCTCTGTTGCTTCTCTTCCTACATCATCCATTGCGACTAAAGGCTGTTCGGCAACACGCAGTATTATTTCAGGGTCTTTAAGTACAGACAAGGAAAAGTCTGCGGAAAATTCCCTATGCCAGATTTTTCTTGGAGTAGTTGCCTCGATGACCGCATTCATTAGAGTTGTCTTACCCGTACCTATATCCCCTGACAACAGAGCCACCCACTGGCTATCCCACTGATATATCCACTCAGCCATCTTTCTTGCTTCTTGACGGACATTCTCATTGAGAACCCATTTCCTATTTTGCATTTCAACAATTAAACGCCAAGATTTTAGTATTTGTTTTTCCATATCCTTATAAAATTATTTTACTGAACTATAGTGTTTTAAATCGGCCAATCTGTATTCGTCTCCCCGATTTATTGCAGGTGAGCCTGCATAATTATTTTTTGCCTTTTCTGTGGGAAATAACGAGCTATTCAAAGAAAATCCCTTATCTGCTAAAAGAAATTTTTTTTCTATTAATTCTTTGCGAAACCTAAATATGCCAGAGCGAGAAATTCCTGTATCGTTTGTAATCTTGGAAATACTTAAGTTAATGTTCTTCCAGCCTGCTGAATTTGCACAGTTAAGTAAATATAGAAACAAATATCTCGCCATAGGAGAAATTTCATTCTCTGCAAGAGCGCGATGCGCCCACCTTAAAACTTCTATATAGTTGTATCTAAATTCCATTTGATTTTCCTCCTTTCCTGTCTCTTTGCACCAGTTTTAGGGCCATGTCGGCATCAACTATGATTTTTCTACCTACCTGCATTATGGCAGAATTGATTTTTCCACTTCTCTTTATTCTGTTAGCGGTGGGGATTGAACAGCCGAACACTTTGGCGATGCCACGTATACCATACTCATAGCGTTTTATCGCCTTTTCCGTTACCTTCGGTGCTTCTTGCTGGGTGTTTATTACACCGATTTCTTCACGAGAAGAGTTTAGCAACGTGACAAGCTCACAGCCTGTCATCTGCCAAATAGGCTTGCTTAATAATTCTTGTACCATTTTTTTTCTATTTTATTATTTTTTGGGGGCTTCCAAAGGCAGGTGCGAGACTGCCTTTTTCTTTGCCTTGTATCGTGTCGCCGCTCGCACTCTGGCGACATTTTCTGAATGCAAAGTTATACAGAAAATTCAAAAAAAAAATCGAGAAATGTTAGCTAAGTAGCAGTACATCTGTTAGTTGTTCGAATAGTGATTCTAAAGATTCGAACAATGGTTCGAATAGTGATTCGTTCGAATCATATCATTTTATCAAACTAAGGGGAAAAGAAATTATATAAAACACAATGTATTCTGACAAATTAATTGTAATTTTGCAGCTATGAAAGCAGGAAGATCTCATGACAGTACAACACCGATATGGCACAATAAAGCAGCCATTAAGGTTCGCATTTATCGTTTCTTAGAAGGTGAACAAGCAACAAAAGTAGGATGTGCGAGATATATGAATATGTCACGCACAACAGTTATCAAATGGTGGAATGCAATGGGGTGGACAGAAGAAAAAAGGTGCAATTTCAAGAAAGTAAGAGATTGGTATATTGAAAACAATTACACCTCAGACCTTGGAGCGTGTTCTATTGACCTAAACATACCAATAGTGGATGTCTATTTAGATGTTGCTACATGGCAGGAAATGGTTCCAAAATATTATTTATAAGCATCTACGTGTGTTAATTAATCATAAAATATCAATAGTGCCTGTTCAAATTAATACAAAATGGACATTTTTTGAGATACGCAATGTATAATCTATATGATATTAGCGCGCGCGAGGAAATTTGGATATTCCAATTTTACTTTATAATTTTGCAATTGAAATACAATTGGTGGAGATTATCTTCTGCCTTTGTAAATCAATGGCAGGGATGCTTACAACTTGAATATTTGCCAGAAAAATCAAATGCACGTAAGCTTCCTGTCATTTTTTTAGAGAATTAGATGTTTAATTTAAAAAAAATGTGTATCTTTGCATTATATTTAGAAAAGGAAGTGCCTTCAACTTGTAGATTCGCCAGATCAACAACATACCAACAGGCACGGAGAAAACAACTCGCTGACACAGCGGGCTGTTCTCTGTGGTTGTGTATAGGCCTCTGGCGAAGCCTTCAAGTTGACACGGAGACAGTCCGCTTCTTTTTTCAATAATAACGTCCTATATAGACTGTTAGAGGACAACTTGAAAATTCGCCATTATGAAGAAATTTATTACCTACACGATGCCATCAGCATCCGCCATTAGAGCAGAGCCATGTGAATCATAGCCGTAAAGTTAAGTTGGCAAGCTCGGATAGAATCTTGATATGTATCCGCAAAACGCAACAAGACCTTCTACCCAACATAATACGTTAAGATTTAGGAATAACAACTTTAAATTTTACCATTATGATTCTTACACTTTTATTAATTTATTTCGGCTTTAAGTTTGGAATTGCCCTCACAAAAGCTACATTCTCTGGTACTTATTACAGAGACAGATAAGGCTTGAAATTAATCAAGCAAGTAATTAACGATTAGTAAACTAAAAAAACAAAAACTAATTGTTATATCCTTAAAACCACAACGATTATGAAAAAGATATTTATTGCTCTGTTGTCAGTAGTTTGTGTAAACGTGTCAGCTCAAAAAACACAACGGTCGAAGAACCGGAGTTCTTTAATACCTATCATATTCTTGTCTCTGACACAACCATGATGCCCCTCCCAAAAGAAAAGGGAAAAATAGGCAAGCATCAGAACAAGGTTTCCAAATGGTCATCTATCGTAAGAAAAGCATCCACCGCCGCAGGTGCATTAGGAGTATTGGGTGCAGTTACAGGTAAGACTTCCGGCACAACAGGATTGAAAGCTATTCGAGCTGCTTCCTCTGTGGATGCCGCCGCAGGTGCAGCCAACACTCTTGCCGGACAAAAAGGAATGGATGTTATCTTCAAGGGAGCCCATTCGCCGTATGTGGTAAAGAAAAATGCCATGAGGGACATTTGTATTATCGCCACTCTTTATAGTAATAACATAAACCCTATGGATTATTATAGGATTGTCAAGCTTAATACCAGTAAGAAGGAGCGTAGAATCCAAATACGTGAAATAGAGACTTCTCTCTTAGGCTCATCCAAAGAGCAGGGATATTTGCCTTTTGAAGCTCACAGGGAAAGCAAGACGGCTTGTATGATAACAATACAAGGGGAAGACGTGGAGCCAGGTGAGTATGCTATATTGGCATTTGGCGGTTCTCTCGGAACAGCTGGGATGTTTTCTGTTGCTACATTCAGTGTTCAGTAAATACTCATAGCTTAGACAAACAATACTCAAAATTGTGGATGTGTTATTACGGCGCATCCACAATTTACTTTTGTATATTGTATTTAGCCTTTTTTATTGACTCCTTTATCTCTTGATATTTAGCTTCTCTTCTTTCACCCCATATCTCCCCCTTGTCATTACCATAATAATTATCCTTATTCCTGTAGCATCTGATAATTCGATTTACGGAAGTTCTAAAAACTTTTCTGTTCTCATTAGGATAGAAATCCAGATAGAAAGCATTTTTCAGCAGATTTAGTATTTTTACTTTCTCTTTCTCCTTATCCTGTTCCTTGATATTTTCCTTATCCACCGACAAACCGAGGTCTATGATAGCCAAGATACAGTAGCCTGCAACTGCTTTATCTTCGCTACCGCATACAATCTTCTTTATTGTTTGAATTACACGAGGTCTCCATTCCTCATTGCGGAGATTCTGCTCTAAGGTAAAGCATTGAATATCCGTCGTTTCGTTCCTTACCTCATTTCCTTGCACTGTCAAAGGATTGGAATACTCGTTCTCGACAAGGTAGAAGCAAGCCCCCTCAACTCTTCCCAAATTCAATACATAGTCTTTGTTTAGCTTGCTTGTTTGGGGTACACTAAGTTCGTTCGCATGGTTAAGGTTTCGTATGTATGGTGTAAAGTCAAATGTTTTAGATGGTTGTTTCCTAGCGTATTGTTCGCAATAGTTGTAAGCACTAATAAAACCATTTGCGAAAAGTCTTCCCATTAGAGAATCCTCTAAGCAGGTTCCTTTGTCCGAACTTTTAGCATCCGTCCATTTGTCATAATATGCTTGAAGCTTCGCTTTCGTTGCTTCACTGATTTGTACACAGCTTCTTTCGCTATTATACCATTTCATTACATGTGTTGTGTATTTATACACAGCCACAAAAGGTTGGAAGCCATCTACTGATTGTGCATTGAAATTCCTTTCCTTGCCATTCATGGCAATATGGATTTTTTGTTCGATTGTGTTGTATTGGAAAAATTTTACAGGTTCCATGATTCAATTTATATTAAGTTAAATTTACTCATTGCACTTGCTTTGGTCTCGTCTGCCACATCTACGTATGGTTTCATAGCCTTATAGTCGCTGTGACCAGTCCACTTCATAATGACGTTTGCAGGAATACCGAGAAGGATGGCGTTGCAGATAAACGTCCTGCGTCCTGCATGGGTTCCTATCAGTTCGTACTTAGGCAGAGTCTCGTCTATGCGTTGCTGACCTCGATAGTAGGTAAGGTGAACAGGGGTGTCTATACCTGCTAGTTCGCATAATTCTTTCAAATAGTTGTTCATTTTCTGATTGCTGATGACGGGCAGAGCCTTGTCATCTTTGAACGGAATATCCTTGTACTTGTCGAGCAGAGCTTGACTATGTTTGTTTAGCTCTATTCTTAGATGGTCGGTGGTCTTTATTGTCGTTATCTCGATATAGTCATCCTTGATGTCGCTTCTACGGAGATTATAAGCATCAGAATATCTTAAACCAGTGAAGCAACAGAAGAAAAACACATCCCTCACACGCTCCAAATACTGTTTGCTCTCTGGAATACTATATTCACGAAGCTGCTCCTGCTCCTTTCTGGTAAGAAAGATAATAGGCTTTTCTAGGGTCTTCAATTTGGGTTTATATGAGTTAAATGAAGCGTTGTCATGGTAGCCTTTCTTCATACTCCAGCGCAAGAACCATTTGAGGAAGCCTAACTGCTTCGCTATAGTGCTGTTGCGCATGTTCAATTGATTGCCGAGAAAGAAAGCATAATTATTAAGACCTTCCTCCGTAAAATCATCAAATTCAAGGTCAGGATTGAAGTCCTGTAGATGATTACGCTGAGCAGCGAACTTCTCATAAGTGGCTTTTGTCCAACCATTGATTCGTCCGTTCTCTT
>Ga0247608_10006728_pt1 | contig 11997 bp, 11 predicted proteins | sample 176DNAGHGlowgp2_FD_193490 | JGI IMG/M metagenome (GOLD analysis project Ga0247608, IMG submission 193490) | Sheep rumen microbial communities from Palmerston North, Manawatu-Wanganui, New Zealand - 1766 DNA GHGlow gp2 | ecosystem: Host-associated > Mammals > Digestive system > Stomach > Rumen ... | reverse complement strand
GTTCCCACGCCTCCCATTTCCTAAAAATCAGGCCTTTATTTTTGCCGTTTCGGAAATATTCCGTATATTTGCACCCCAAAGTAGAAGCGTTATGTTCGAGAAGGAAATAGCGATGATGCACGAGCAAGTAAGGCTGGATTATTGAATTTTACTGACCAAACGACGATGAGCAACAGACCTACCACTGAGCGGGTGTTCCAGATATTCAGGGAACTGAACCGCACGCCACGCCCTTCGCACCATGAGGGACGCGTGGCCGACTATCTGTGCCAGTTTGCAGAGCGACTGCATCTGGAGTATGAGCGTGACGACGAGAACTGTGTCGTGATACGTAAATCGGCCACGCCGGGGCACGAGGGGGCTGAGCCCGTGGTGCTGCTGAACCACATGGACATGGTGTGCGTGGGTATGAATGATGCGTTGCACGACACGGTGGAGGCGTACGTGGACGGTGGATGGATGAAGGCGCGCGGCACGTCGCTGGGCGCCGACAACGGCATCGGGCTGTCGATGGCGCTGGCCGTGCTGGAGAGCAGCGACGTGGTGCACGGTCCGCTGGAGGTCGTCACCACCACGAACGAGGAGGACGGCATGACGGGTGCTGCCAACCTGAGCAGCGACTTCGTCAGGGGGCGCAGGGTGATTAACCTGGACTCTGAGGACTACGACACCGTTACCACGGCGGCTGCCGGCGCCACGCTGCAGCTGCACCGTATTCCCCTGCAGCGCAGGCCGGCACCCGGCGGCAAGCGCCGCTGGTACCGCATACGCTTGGAGGGCGGGCTGGGAGGCCACTCGGGCGTAGACATCAACAAGGGACGCTGCTCGGCCGTGGTGCCTGCATGGGGGGTGCTGGCGGCTATTTATAATGAATACGACTTCGACGTGGCGTCCATCGACATCGGCGAGGCCAATGCCTCGATAGCGTCGAGGGCCGAAGTGGTGCTGACCATTCCTTCGGGTGCCGGTGCCGAGATGGTGAAGGCGCAGCAGGAGCTGATGAACCAGTGGCTGCGCGAGGAGTATCCTGACGATGCGGGAATGACGTGCACCATAGAGAAATGCGAGGCCCCGGCGACGGTTATCAGCCGGACGGCCTTCGAGGCGCTAATGACGGTGCTGGAGCAGATTCCACAGGGGGTGGTGAAGATGAGCAGTACGATGAAGGACACGGTGGAGACATCGAACAACGTGGGGCGCGTGGTGACAGAGGAGGACCATATTCTGGTATCGACGCATACGCGAAGCTTCAGCGACACGGAGATGGAACGGCTGAGCAGCGACATTGCACGGGTGTTCCGCGAGAACGGGGCCTCCACGGAGGTGGTGATGAAGGCTCCTGCATGGCAGGAGGACCGGCACTCGGATTTCCTGAGGCTGACCAGCGATACCTTCCAGAAGGTATTAGGGTGGCGCCCCAGGATGGTGGCCATGCACTTCGTGCTGGAGGCGGGATTCTTCGTACAGAAATATCCCGGTATGCAGATTGCATGCATCGGTCCGCGCATCGTGGAACCTCACTCCACCAGTGAGCGTCTGGAGCTGAAGACGGTGGACGACATCTGGCAGGTGCTGTTGGAAATGCTCTCTGCCTTGGCTAAGTAATGTGCGCGTGTATGTTGAAGAGGTGGAATGACGTCCGGGTGGTGGCGTTCGATGCCGACGACACCCTGTGGGACTGCCAGTCGTGGTTCGACGAGGTGGAGCGTAAGTGTTGCGACCTGCTCAGTCCGTGGGCTACAGCCCGTGAGGTGAGCGAGGGCCTGTTCTCTACAGAGCGCAGGAACCTGCCTTTGACGGGCTATGGCACGAAGGCTTTTACGCTGTCGCTGATAGAGAATGCGGTACGCGTGAGTGGCCAGCGGCTGACGGGCGACGTGGTGATGCAGCTCTTAGAGCTGGGCAGGGAGCTGCTGACCTTCCCTACGGCACCACTGCCGGAGGTCAGCGAGACGCTGGAACGGCTGTCGCGCTCGCGCCGCTACCAGCTGGTGGTGTTTACCAAGGGTGAACTGCTGGACCAGGAGAACAAGCTGCAACGCTCAGGGCTTGAAAAGTATTTCTCGCACATGGAGACGGTGTCGAACAAGACGGAGAAGGAGTACCGGCAAATGTGCGAGAACTTAGCAGTGGCCCCTGAGCAGACGCTGATGGTGGGCAACTCGTTCCGCTCTGACATTGCACCGGCACTGGCAGCGGGAGCCTACACAGTGCACATTCCCTTTCATGTGGTATGGGAACTGGAGAAGTCGGAAGAGTATCCACACGAACGACTGCAGAAAATCAATAGATTCGGCGAGCTTTTGGAAATCTTAGGCTAAGCATGAGGTATATGCTTCCTATTATTATGTATATCAGGGCTACGTGAAGCACGGAGAACCTGATATGCTCTATGCTGCTGTACGGCAGGCGGGACAGGGCTTCCAGGCTGTGGTTCATAAAGGCGACAACGGCTGACAGCGCTGCCACCACCCACTGCTGGAGTGCTGTCCACCAGAAGGTGGCTACGCAGAAGACGGTGAGGTAGAGAATGACGGTGGCCAGCGGGATGACCAGATAGTTGCTGAGCAGAAACCATGTAGAAAAGCGCCCGAAGTAATAGGCTACGAGTGGCGCCGTGCCCAGTTGGGCTGATACCGACACGGTGGTCATGCCCCATAGCAGTCTGACGCTGCGGTAGCGCAGAAGGACACGTTGTGGGATGAGCCTGTTGAACAGCGGGTTGAACAACAGGATGGCGAGGACGGCCATGAACGACAGCTGGAAGCCTATGTTATAGAGTGACATTGGATTCACAAGCAGCATGACGATGGCCGTAAAGGCCAGCGTGTTGACAGACATGCGTTCACGATAGCCTAATGACAGCAGGCCGTAGATGCTTATCATAAGGGCTGCACGCGTTACGCTGGGTGACATTCCGGTGAGCAGGGCATAAGCCCAGATGGCCACGATGATGAACGATTGCGACAGGATGCGTATGCGTCGCCACCCGATGAAGAGTGAAATGATGGCATAGATGATGGAAAGATGCAGTCCGCTGAGGGCCAGGATGTGTGCTGCACCTACCTTTGAATAGGTCTCTTTAAGATCTCTGTCCAGTTCAGACTTGTCGCCCAGCGTCATGGCAGCCACGACACCGTATGCCTCGTCGCTGATGCCCCATTCACGATAGTTGTCTAACAGCTGCCCTCGCCAGTACGAGGCCAGACGGACAATGCGTGTCTCCTCTGTTGCAATGGGCATCAGGCGTTGTCGTGCTCCTAAGGTCATGCCCAGTATGACGGTAAGGCACGAAAGACCTATGGTCTGAAGTCGTGGGTAGTGCCTAAGAGGATATGTAAGCAGCAAGACAAGAAAGGTAGCCACGAGTCCGATGACCACGCTATGCAGCCACTGGCTCAGGGCAATACCTGTCATAAAACAAACAGCCTGGGGTAGGAGAGGAGCATGTAGTTTCACAAAGGCAAAGATAGACATAATTATGAGACTGACAATAGGAAATGAACACTTTTTATGCTATATTACTATTGTTTTGTACAAAAAGAATAGATTAGAGGAAAAAAGGAACGTCGATATTAAGAAGAAAATGTTTAATTTTGCAGCCGAAAAGAATCGTGTCATGCTTATAGACAATTTGAAAGTAGTACATGCCTTAGGCGATGAAGTGTTGTTTGTGGATAACTTGCGTGAGGTGAACAATCTCGCATCTTTACGCATGGAATATAATACTGTTACCTATTGCCGGGGTGGTCGCATCCTGGTAGAGGTAGGTTCCGACAACCAGGTAAAGGTGAATGCGGGTCAGGTATTGCTTATACCGGTGGGCAAGCTGGTGCAGCCCATGCTGATCAGTACCGATGTCGATGCCAGCGCGCTGCTGATATCCGACAGGATGCTGAAGTCGGTGCTGGGCACACAGATTAACGTCTGGAACAGGGCTTTGTATATGAAGGAAATATACGTTATTGAGAATGCAGGCTGGTTAGCCGGTATAGAGCAATATACTCATATTATTCTCAATAACCAGCAGTCGCCTGTGTTGTTTCGCGAAATCATGGTGTCGTTCCTGCGCACCTTTATGTTGCTGATATGCGAGGAGCTGCTGGGTCACGAAGCGATGTCTATGGTGGAGGATGCTTCTTCGACGCACGACAAGGACCTTTTCAACCGTTTCCTTCAGATGCTCTCTGAGCAGCAGCTGAAGCGCCAGCGGGTTTCGTTTTATGCCGACCGGTTGCACATCACCCCAAAATACCTCTCGTCAGTGAGTAAGAAAGTAAGCGGCAAGACTCCTATGCGGTGGATTACCGACAGTGTGATGGAAGACTGCTACGTACTGCTGAGAGAGAGCGACCTGACCATTAAGGAAATATCCAATCGTCTGGGATTTCCCAACTCGTCCTTCTTTGGGCAATACTTTCGTGAGGAGGCCGGCATGACTCCTATTGCATATAGAAAAGAACATAAACGCATGTTGTGATGGGTGAGTTAGAGGTAAGGAAAGTATCGACCCGTCAGCAGATGAAAGACTTTGTGTGTCTGCCGCGTATCATCTATCGCGGCAACAGTCAGTATGTGCCCGAAATGGAGAGTGACGTACCTACGCTCTTTGACCCGAAGAAGAACAGTGCGTTGGAATTTTCCGACATCCAGCCTTTCGTAGCCTATCACCATGAGGAGCCTGTGGGACGCATCGTAGGTATCGTCAACCGTAAGGCTAACGAGAGGTGGAAGGTACATAACGTGCGTTTCTCGATGATAGAGTTCATCGACGATGCCAGCGTCTCAGAAGCCTTGATACGGGCTGTGGAACAGTGGGGACGCGAACGGGGAATGGACACCATTCAAGGTCCCTTGGGGGTTACCGACTTCGATAAGGAGGGTATGCTCATAGACGACTTCCATCTGATAGGTTCTGTCAATACCATCTATAACCCTGAGTATTACCCCCGCCACATGGAAGCTCTGGGTTTCGAGAAGGAGGTTGACTGGCTGCAGGTGCATATACAGATACCCCGTGAGATTCCTGCCAAATACAGTCGTGTAGCCCAGTATGCCCGCGAGCAGATTGGCCTGCGGGTGGTAAAACTTACTAATCATCAGATTTACAAGGAGGGCTATGGACAGAAGGTTTTTCAACTGCTGAACGAGGCTTATAAGCCTATCTTTGGCTTCTCGGCTCTGTCGTCACGACAGATAGACGAATATCTTCATAAGTATTTGCCTGTAGTCGACAAGCAGCTGATACCCGTTGTGCTGAACCAGCAGAACGAAGTAGTAGGGGTGGCTATCGCAATGGGCAGTCTGTCGCGTCCCTTCCAGAAGGCCAAGGGCCGTATGCTGCCTTTCGGATGGTATCACCTGGCCAAGGCCTTGTCGTGGCATCGCGAAGATAATGCCGAGATGTTGCTCATCGCCATCCGGCCTGACTATCAAGGACTCGGCGTCAATGCTATGTTCTTTGACGACTTGATACCATTATTTAATAAATATGGGTTTAGCTGGGCCGAGACAGGGCCTCAGCTGGAAGACAATGTCCGCGAGCTGTCACAGTGGAAGCCGTTAAAGCCGGAGTACGTCAAGCGTCGCCGTTGTTTTAGGAAGAAGATAAAAATATAACGATAAGATATGGAAAATAGAGTAGTAATTACAGGAATGGGCATCTGGTCGTGTCTGGGTACAACCCTTGACGAGGTGCGCAAATCACTTTACGAAGGCAAGAGTGGCATCATCTTCAGTCAGGAACGTATGGATGCAGGTTTTCGTTCTCCCTTTTGTGCTGATGTGCCCAAGGTAGACTTGAAACCCTATGTTAACCGTAACTTCCGCCAGTTCATGCCCGAAGAGGCTCAATATGCATATATGGCCACCCGCGATGCACTGGCTGCTGCCCGTCTGGAGCAGGACTATATTGATAGTCACGAGGTAGGTATCATTTATGGCAACGACTCTGTGGCTGAAGCTACTATGAAGGCGCTGGACAAGTTTCGGCAGTTTGGCTCTACCGCTGCGTGTGGCAGTGGAGCTATCTTCCAGTCGATGAACTCGACAGTGACGATGAACCTCGCCTGCCTGTTCCACTTGAAAGGTATCAACCTGACCGCCTCTGCGGCTTGTGCTTCTGGTTCTCAGTCTATCGGTCTGGCATGGCTCCTCATCAAGAACGGCCTGCAGGACTGTGTGGTCTGTGGCGGTGCCCAGGAGGCTAACATGTATGGGGTAGCGTCGTTTGATGGCATACAGTCGTTCGCCCTGCGTGATGACAATGACGCCACTAAGGCCAGCCGTCCCTTCGACAGTCAGCGTAACGGACTGGTGCCTGGTGGCGGGGCTGCCACACTCGTGGTAGAGAGCTACGAGAGTGCTGTCAAGCGTGGTGCTCCCATCCTGGCAGAGATTGTAAGCTGGGGATTCTCTGGCAATGGCGATCATATCTCCACACCTAACGTCGCCGGACCGGCACGCTCGTTGGAGCTATGCCTGGAGAAGAGTGGTATCCAGGTGAAGGAGATTGGCTATGTCAATGCCCACGCCACCTCAACAAAGATAGGCGACAGTCGGGAAGCACAGGCTATTGCACAAATCTTCGGAGACTATCGCGTACCTGTCACCTCTACAAAGAGCCAGACGGGACATGAGATGTGGATGGCAGGAGCTTCAGAGATTATCTACACCATGCTGATGATGAAGAACGACTTCATTGCCGGCAATGTGAACTTTGAAAACCCTGATGAGGAGACAGCATGTGTCAATGTCATTCCTGAGACCATTGAAGCCCATTTCGATACGTTCCTCTCGAACTCATTCGGATTCGGAGGTACTAACTCGACCCTGATAGTCAGAGACATCAAGTCCTAAAGTCAAAGTATCGAAGAATAGAAATAACAATATTATTAAATTAAAAGAATTATGACAAGAGAAGAGATCATTGAGCAGGTGAACGGCCTGCTGTCAGAAGAGTTTGAAGTAGAACAGAGTGAGTTTACCCCCGATGCCAACCTGAAGGAGACCCTCCAGCTGGACAGCATCAATCTGGTAGACCTCATAGCATTGGTACAGGTAACCTATAAGATTACCATCCCCGTGAACGAGCTGAAGCAGATTCAGACCTTTAACGACCTGTACGACTACATTGAGCAGCATCAGGCCTAATGCGCTACATAGGAGACGATATAAAGCGACTCATACCGCAGCGCTATCCATTCATGATGGTCGACGAGTTTGAGCAGCGTGACGACAGCAGTGCCGTCACGTCGCTCACCGTACGCAAGGATAACTACTTCATTACGTATGATGGCGCCATGGCTGAGACTGGGCTTATTGAACATATTGCCCAGTCGTGTTCGGCTTTGGCCGGTGCCATCAGTAAAAATGAGCTTGCTCCCATCGGAATGATTGTCGAGGTAAAGAATTTCCAATGCCAACGAAGGCCCCAGATAGGTGAACGACTGGACACCACAGTAACTTTCGGCTTTTCGTTTGGGCAGATGACGCTGGCCCATGGAGCGACAACCATACAGGGCGAGGGCATTGCAGAGGTAGACTTAAAGATATTCGTTCAATGACTTATTTCTTCATCCGGGCATACCGCTTCTTTCGTGAGCATCCGGCTGTTTGCTGGTTGTCGATGATTGTATGCTTCGTCTTTTTGGGTTGGCAGGCTTCGCGCATCCACTTAGAGGAAGACATCGACAAACTGATGCCGTCGTCAAAAAACGAGGACGGCACTACCAAGCTTGCCTTTGCTGACCTGAAGATAAAAGATAAGGTATTTGTGTTGTTTGCAGATAAGTCGGAGGCTACAGGAAACATTGATTACACCAAGCTCATTGCCGTCTGTGATGCCTTTGTCGACTCTTTGCAGCAAGACTCTGCCCTGATAGAAGATGTGTTTTATCAGTTAGACGAGAATCTGATGCCTGACGGCATCGACTATCTCATGGAGCATCTGCCAGCATATATCGACACGTCAGCCTATGCACGTTTCGACACGTTGCTTACGCGTGAGCATTTTATGGCTCAGATGCAGCAGAACCGTGACGACCTGACGGGCGAGTTTGGCGAGATGTATCCTGAACTCATTCAGATGGACCCCATGGGTATGCGGAGTGTGTTGGCAGAACAAATGGCCCCCTTGTTAAGTGCTGGTAGCTATCAGACACTTGACGGTCATTTCTTTGTGCCCGACTCCACGGTATGTCTGGCATTCCTTACCCCCCACTTTTCGTCAACCAATACAGGTCAGGGGTCAGCACTCTTCGAGCGCCTGAATACCGTCATCAGTCACTTTGCCAAGTCACATCCCGACGTAGACATCAGCTATCATGGCACACCGGCAAGTGGCTATTATAACTCGTCGCAAATCAAGCATGACCTGACCACGACTATCAGCGGTGCTTTGGTCTTGGTGCTCCTGTTCCTGTTGATATGCTTTTCCGATCCGAAAAGTGGCCTGTGGTCTGCCTTCCGTCGGTTGGACACTATTATCCTTTTACTGCTGCCTGTAGCCTTTGGTACTCTCTTCGGACTGACGATGATGTACTGGATGAAGGGCGAGTTCTCGCTCCTGGCCTTGGGTATAGGAGGTGTGGTGTTGGGTGTAGCCATGAGCTACGTGCTACATGTTCTGACTCATTATCAGTATGTCGCCGATGGTGAGCAACTCCTGCGCGACCAGGTGAAGCCGGTGTTCTTGGGATGCCTTACTACCATAGGCTCCTTTGCAGGACTGCTTTTTATACAGACTGACCTGTTGCGCGATTTCGGACTCTTTGCTGCCTTCGCCATTCTGGGTACTACGTTTTTCTCACTCTTCTGGCTTCCCCAACTATTACGGAACGGGGGTAAGGGTTTCCCCCGCTTCATTGAGCGTATCAATGCTTGTTCCTTCGACCGTAGCCGACTGCTTATCGCCGTTATACTTTTGGTGACGGTAGTATGTATCGGTGCCTATCTGAAGGAAGGGACACGCTTTGATGCCGATATGCACAACCTGGGTTATCTGGAGGAGATGACAGAGCATTCGGAGGACCTGTTGCGCCAGAAGACCTATACGGGTGACAAGCAGAAGTACTTTGCCTCCAAGGGCAAGACCATGGAGGAGGCTTTGGAGCACTTCAGCGTTCTCGACCGTAAGCTGGACTCATTGAGTCGTCTGGGACTGGTGAAGAGCTACACGCATACCAACCAGATTTTTGTTCCTTTGAGCGAACAGCAGCGGCGCATCGATGCCTGGCAGCAGTACTGGACCCCCGAACGAAAGTCTACTGTACATCGTCTTATAGCAGAGACGGCATCAGGGGCAGGCCTTAATGCAGAGGCTTTCGATACCTTCTTCCAAACGACAGAGAAGGAGTATACACCCGCGGCACTCTATGAGGCAGGCATCATTCCTGTTGGCTACCAGTCGACATTGATGGAACGCTCGTACGACGGCAACTACTTGTGTTTTACCTCGGTACGCTGTCAGAACGACTCGGTGCGTAGCAGCGAGAGCGACTATATGCGCATTTGCGATGCCGTTGCCCAAGACCCTAACCTGCTGGTGCTGGACACCTATTATTATACTACCGATACGCTGCTGCAGATGAGCGAAGACTTCAACGTGCTACAGTGGCTCTCTATGGCCTTCGTATTCGTCGTTCTGCTCGTGTCGTTCCGTTTCAATATCAAATATGCGCTGTTGGGCTTCCTGCCCATTCTGCTTAGCTGGCTCATAGTCCTCGGTGCCATGGTGTTGTTCGATGTGCGGTTCAACCTTATCAGCATTATCATCTCTACCTTCATCTTCGGCATAGGAGTAGACTACAGCATCTTCATTATGAACGGCTTGACAGATGGAGACAGCCAGAAGCTGAACTATCACAAGACGGCTATCTTCTTCTCGGCAGTTACCCTGATAGTCACTGTCAGCAGTATGCTCATAGCCCAGCATCCGGCCATACGCTCGGTGGGCTTCTCTACACTTGTCGGCTTGCTTTCAGCCGTCATACTGTCGTATGTAATCCAACCAGCCATTTTCCGATGGCTTAACCGTAAGAAGGCATGAAGTACGATGTCATCGTCATAGGAAGCGGATTCGGCGGACTGGCCTGTGCCCACCTGTTGTCGCAGGCGGGGCGCAGCGTACTTGTGCTCGAGCAGCACTGGCAGCCTGGGGGTTGTCTGCAGAGCTATCAGCGTCATGGAAATAGCTTCGATACAGGGCTTCACTATGTAGGAGGCCTCGACGAGGGACAGTCGTTGCATGACATATTCCAGCGTCTGGGACTGTTACACCTGCCCTGGCATCGGCTCGATGCCGAGGGCTTCGACCTTATCACACTGCAGGGGCGTACGTTCCGTCTTGCTGAGGGTTTCGACCACTTTGTCGATACCCTGGCTGCAGACTTCCCTCACGAGCGTCAGGCACTGCAGCGTTATGTTGAGATGTTGCAGGATGCCGACCCTGAGCCCTCTGTCAATGCATGGCAGTGGCTTAACGAAAACTTCTCAGACCCGTTGCTCATAGATGTTGTCTCTGGCTCATGCCTCAAGACAGAGCTTCGTAGGGAAAGTCTGCCACTGCTGGCCTTCGCTCATAGTCAGAAGAGCTATATACAGAGCAGCTATCGTCTTCAAGGCGACAGCGGACTGTTGGTACGTTCTCTTACTGATGATATCCGTCGTATGGGTGGCGAAGTGGTCTGTCGTACCAAGGTGGTGGAATTGACCGAGCATAACGGCGTACTACGTGCTGCTCGTTGCAGTAACGGAGAGACCTATGAAGCCGACTGCTTCATTAGCGACATACACCCGGCCCAGACCTTTGCCCTTATTCCTGAGAGTAAGGCTCTGAAACCCATCTTCCGCCGCAGAATGTCAATGTTGGAGAATACGTATGGCATGTACACCCATTCCCTGGTGCTGAAACCACATACCCTGCCTTACTTCAACCACAATAAGTACGTCTATCAGGGAGGCTCTGTATGGGATGAGGCTACCCAGAAGGTCATGCTTAGCTGTAGGGTACCTGCTGATGCCGGCGACTATGCCACCCTGCTCGACGTGCTGACGCCACAGGCCGCTGACCCCATGCCCCTGGCAGAGAGCGTCATCCCTGGTTTGCGCAGCATGGTGAGCGAAACGTATGTCAGCAGCCCCCATACCTGGCAGCACTTTACAGGTACCCCTGGCGGCTCTGCCTATGGAGTCCGAAAGGACTGTCGCCAGCCGTTGCAGACGATGTTGTCGCCGCGGACCCCCATCAGCAACCTGCTGTTGACAGGTCAGAACGTCATGCTGCACGGACTGGAGGGCGTGGCCATGACAGCCCAGCAGACCGTACAACTAATATTAAACAACTAAGCGAATATAGAATGAATAGTATTATCAATCAATGGAGGAGTTTGAATATGAAAAGATTGCAACGCCACACTCTGACTAAAGGTCAGAGAATCCTATTATCCCTGTTCTGCCTGTTGGCACTCAGCGTCAGTGCCCAGCAGGTTACCAAGACCACTCATAAGAAGGCAGTCAAGACCGACGTAGTGACCACAGGCACGATGACCATCCGCAAGCCTGACTACATCTGCATCTCCACCGATGCCGACAAAGACCTGCTCATCATGGACGGCACTAAGTTTACAATGACCATGGGCGGTAAGAAGCATACCACCGACAGTCGTAAGAACGCCCAGTTTGCTACCTTCCATACAGTACTCAAGGCCGTCATCAACGGCCAGCCTATTCCTGACGGCGAAGAGCTCTCTGTAGTCACAAAGAATGGTCAGAAGACCATCACCATCACTCCTGCTGGCAAGAAGCGGCGTCAGCTGTTCACCTCGTTCGTGCTGGTGGTCGATGCCAAGACGTCGGCTTTCCGTACCCTGCGCATGAATGGCCGCAACGAAGACTATACTGAATACAACTTTAAATGAGCAACACCTTGCGTAAGTTCCTTTTCCTGCTGTTCTGCATAATAGGTCTTGACACCAGTGCACAGCAGATACACGGCGT